>Ga0335071_10000547_pt1 | contig 41300 bp, 30 predicted proteins | sample Lox_Sample_15_FD_206724 | JGI IMG/M metagenome (GOLD analysis project Ga0335071, IMG submission 206724) | Soil microbial communities from Loxahatchee National Wildlife Refuge, Florida, United States - Lox_Sample_1.5 | ecosystem: Environmental > Terrestrial > Soil > Wetlands | place: USA... | reverse complement strand
CGGTCGAGTTCGAGTACGGTGCGACGGCGTGGTGGACCGCCGAAGCCTACGTGCAGGGACAAAAAACTGTCAACGACTCTGCGGTGTTCACCGGCTTTCGGTTCGAAAACAGGTTCCGGCCGCTACCGCGGGAGTACTGGGTGAACCCTGTGCTCTACGTCGAGTACGAGGACCACAATGAGGCCGACAAGAGCTTTCTGGAAATCATGGACCATGACTCGATCACTGACGTCGAGGTCCCGAATGCGGAACTGCACAAAGAGATCGAGCGTGCAATCGAAGGCAAGCTCATCCTGTCGAGCAACGTCAAGGGCTGGAACGTTTCCGAGAACATCATCGCCGAGAAGCCGGTGAACAAGAGCGAGCCATGGGAGTTCGGCTATGCGTTGGCCGCCGCGCGTCCGCTGGCTTTGAAAGGAAGCAGTCATCGATGCGCCGTTTGCCGGCAGAACTTCGCTGCGGGCGGCGAGCTCTTTGGCGGCCTGGGAACGCGCTACAGCTTCGGACTGCGCCAGACCGAGCAATACTTCGGGCCGACACTGGCCTTCAACGCGCCGAACGGCGTGACGCTGAAGTTCTCGCCGGAGTTTGGGCTCAACGACAACGCAGCGGGAGTATTGTGGCGCTTCGGCCTGAGCTACGAGATTGAGCAATTCCGCGATTGGTTCCGGAGGACGAAGTGAAGCGAGTTGGTTGTTTGTTGGGGTATGTGCTGATGGCGTCTCTGGTGTGCTCTGCCAAGAGCGATGGCAGCTGGATGAAGAAAGTGAGCGCCGCTGACCGAGCGCGTGTGAATCCCTACGCGGGCAATGCTGAAGCAATTGCGGCAGGGCGCAATCTGTTCTTGAACAACTGCGCAAAGTGCCACGGCGAGAATGCGCAGGGGAAGGGTTCGCGGCCGAGCCTGCACAGCGAACGCATCGGGTTCGCGACCGACGGCGAGATCGCGTGGATTCTCAAGAACGGAAATCTCTACAAGGGCATGCCGAGCTGGGGCGGTCTGCCTGAGCAGGAGCGCTGGCAGATTGTGGCCTACATCCGCAGTTTGAATGCGGAGGCAGGACATTGATCCGATCGGGCAAGCTCTCCTCTTCCCTCTGTTTGTTCATCGGGCTGGGTGTGCTGGCCGAGATCGGGACGGCTGGATGCGGTGCGGGCCAGGCTCCAGTAGCGCTGCCGGAGAGGGACGCGACGCCGGCAGCCGACTCGGTCGGTGAAGCGCTGTTCCTGGACACGCGCTTTTCCGAGTACTTCGCCACGCACATGACGAGCGTCAACGGCCCTTTGGCCACGGGTGATCCCGTGGTCGATCGAGTGCAGACGCTGAATGGCCCACTGCCAGGTCCATTTGCGGGCCAGTCGATCAACTGCCGCAGCTGCCACTTCGTCACCGAGTTCCAGGGTGTGCAGGGCGGGGGGAACCGAACCTATGCTGACTTTACGACGCGCAGTCCGATTCCGCGGCCGATGAGCGGCTTCGATCACACGCCTCGGAATGCGATGCAGATGGTTGGCTCGTTCACGCCGCGCTCTGGGCCGCTCTTTCTCCACTTCGACGGCGAGTTTGCGTCGGGCGAGGACCTGGTGATGGGCACGATGACCGGTCGGAACTTCGGCTGGGCGCCCGGCGAGCAAGCGCAGGCCATCGCGCATATCGCGCGGGTGATTCGCGAGGACGATGGCTCCGGTCAGCTCGCTGCGGACCGGCTCGACGGATTGAGCTACGCTGTCATCTTCAAAGGGACGGATTCGAGGATCATGAGCGATCTGCGGTTGCCTTCGTCGCAGCGGCTCGACGTGTCGACGGCAACCGACGAGGAGATCGTAAATGCGGTGGCACTGTGCATCACCACCTACATGAAGGATCTTCTGTTTCAGCGGGACGAGTTCGGGCGCTATATCGGCTCACCGTATGACAATTTCCTGCGGCTGAACCATCTGCCCCAGGCGCCGCTGTCGGGCGAGACCAAGGCGGCCTACACACAGCGGCTCTTTAGCCAGGTTTTGGCACTGACGAGCCCGATCTATGTGACGCCGGCGAGTGGAGCATTCCAGTATCACGACCAGCCTTTCCGCTTTGGGCCGCTTGAACTGGAAGGGTTGAAGGTCTTTCTAGCGTCGGCAGCAGCAGGATCCACAGCTGGCAATGCAGGCAACTGCGCTGCGTGCCATCAAGCCCCGGATTTCTCCGACTTCGTGTTTCACAACACGGGCGTGACCCAGGCCGAGTACGACGCAGCGAATGGGGCGGGCGCATTTCTGCAGCTGGCGATTCCAACCAATGCGATGCGGCTGGCAAACTTCGACGCGTATATGCCGGCTTCGGCAAATCATCCCCATGCGACCGAGGCATCTCGTCATGCGGCGGTCGCTGGCTTTCCCCAATACACCGATCTGGGATTGTGGAACATCTATCTGAATCCGGATGTCCCGAATCCGCAGGCAAATCTGCGCGGCTTTGTATGCGCCGCGGGCAAGGATTGTTCGGTCGACCAGGGACTGGCGTCGACGATTGCGCAGTTCAAGACGCCGGGATTGCGCGATCTGGAGGACTCGGCGCCGTACTTCCACAACGGCAGCGCTGTGACGCTGAGCGACGTGATCAATCACTACATCAGTATGTCTGCACTGGCGCGCGCGGGGGCAATGCGCAATGCTCCGCCGGAGTTCGCGAATATGTCGCTGACGCAAGACGATGTGGCGGCGCTGGTGGCGTTCCTGCAATCGCTGACCGAGGACTACGACGACGCGTAGGGGGTCGATCCTTTTCGCTCGGGAGAGCGAGAAGGATCGACATGTGGTGCGGATCGTGGATCGGAGTCGCCATCGGCGACTGCGATCCACGATCCGATACTGGGTGCGGGTTCTTCGAGATTCGGCGCGAAGCGGTGAGACTCGAAAGAAACCTGCCCTGCTTTTGGGCAACAGCTTCGGGTGTATTGAATCGGGCGAGCGTTGCAGGACGAGTGGTTCGAGCTCCGGACGGATTATGCCCGTCCGGCAAACTCGCGAGTCTCGGTCAGGACTTTGACCTTCTCGCCTTCTTTGACGAAGAAGGGCACGCGGATTTCAAGCCCGGTTTCGAGTCTTGCTGGTTTGGTCACCGCGCCCGACGCGGTGTCGCCGCGGACTCCGGGCTCGGTGTAGGCGACGGCAAGCTCGACCTGCGTGGGCAGTTGCAGACCGATCGGATTGCCGTTGTATTTGTCGAGCCTGACAATTGCCCCTTCGACCAGAAAGTCGATTGCGTCGCCAAGCTTTTCCGTTGACAGCAGGATCGTCTCGAAGCTTGTCTGGTCCAGGAAATAAGAGCCTTCACTGTCGGAGTAGAGGTAGGAGGCTTCGACGGTTTCGAGGTCGGGCTCCTTGAATTTTTCGCCGGCCTTAAAGGTCTTATCGAAAACAGCGCGCGTGAGCAGGTTGCGCATCTTCAAGCGAACCAGCGTCTGCCCACCACGCGCGGTCGGCGTCGAGACTTCCACGTCCATGCAGTAGTAGGGGGCGTTCTCAAACTCGAAATACATTTTGCGCTTGATATCGATAGCGTCGATGAGAGCGGGCATGCGTTGATTTTAACCGGCCGGACAAGAGGGAATAGGCGAGGAGGGAGGTTCTTCCAAGGCGGAGGCGCCGGAACTTACGCGGCAGGAACCCGCATGGCTTCGAGGGCTGCGGTCATGTCGGACTGGAGTGTGGTGCGGGTGTCGTCGTTCAGCTTCGTGCCCTGGCTTGTGAGATAAAAGACGTCAATCGCGGTTTCGCCTTCGGTGTCGATGAGCGCGACCTCGATGTTGCACTGGTGGGTAGAGAGGGTGAGTGCAATTTGTCGGAGCAGGCCGGGGATGTCCTGAGCGACAACCTGGAGCAGTGTGGAGTGGCTTGAGGAATCGTTGTCGAAGGACAAGCGGGTCGGCACCTCGACCTTGATGCTGTTGGTGTGATTTATGTGAGCACGTGATTCGAGCAGTTGTTCCACTGGGACTTTCTGTGCGACCACCTCGTGGAGGTACGCGAGGAAGCGGTCCTTTTCGCTGGGGTTGAGCTCGATGGTACGGAAAGTATCGGTGAACTGGAAGCTATCGACAATGACACCGGCGTCGTTGGAGAAGGCGCCTGCTTTGACGATGTTCATGCCCCAGGCGGCGAGGGCGCCGGAGACGTCGGCGAAGAGGCGCTTCCGATCGCGGGTGATGACGGTCAGGTCGAAGAGCTGGCGGTGCGGGCGGAGGTCGAGTTGGACAGGGTCCTTATCTAGCTTGGCGGCGAGTAGGAAGTGATCGCGTATCTGCTCGGGTAGGCGCGTTTGCAGGTAGCGCTGGGGCAGGCCTTCGAGGAACTGCTTGAGCTCGCCGTATTGGCTGGCGGGAACCATGGCTCGAATGCGGTTGAGCAGCGTGGGATCGATGGCAGCGTGATAGCGAACTTCGTCGACACTGCGATCCATGAAGTTGGCCGTGGCCATGTAAAACTGCCAGAGGTTTTCGGCTTTCCACGGTGTGAGCGCCTCGGGATTGACGGCCTTGATGTCCGCGTAGGTCATCAGCGTGAGCATCTTCAGCAGGCTGGGACTGCCGATTTTGTCGGCGAAGGCGCGGACATTTTCGTGATCGAAGATGTCACGACGCATGGCGTTCGACATCTCGAGATGGAAGCGGATGAGCTTGAGCACGGCTTCGCGCTCTTCGGCGTCGAAGTCGAGCCGGGCAAGGAAGCTGTCGGCCAGCTCGACACTCTGTCCCGTGTGCTCGCCATTGCGGCGGCCTTTGCCGGTGTCATGCAACAGAAGTGCGAGCAGGAAGAGATCGAGTCGGTCGATTTCGGGTAGCAACTGCGCGAGACGATGCTCCCAGTCGTGGGTGGGTTGGCGGAGGCTGTGGACGTTGTCGATGGTGAGAAAAGTGTGCTCGTCGACCGTGTAGCGATGATAGCTGTCGCGGATAACGAGGGCGTCGATGCCGTGGAACTCGGGGATGAGCATCTCAAGTACGCCGAGTGCGTGCATCGTTCTCAATGCATGAGCTGCGTGCGGTCCGAGGAGGACTTCGCGCAAGGCGTTCCAGAGATAGGGCCCTTCGGGGATGTGAATTGCGAGCGCCGGAAGCGCGTCGGTGATTCGGTCTTCGGCGGCCTGCGAGAGCGCGTAGCCGTGGGTGGCCATCAGCGAAAAGATGCGGAGGATGGCCGCCGTGTCGGAGAATTGTGCGCCAGGAAGAATGTCGATCCGGCCTTGGTCCAGGATGAAATCGGTGCCGGCAATAGGAGTGCGGCGGCGGCGGAACTGCCGGTAGAAACTGACCGGTGCGGGCAGGTGCTCCATCAGCAACGCGGCGCGGCGATAGATGATGCGCGCATGGCGATAGTAGGTGCGCATCCAGTAGGCCGGGTCGGCGGTGCCGCGGGTTTCGAGACCGATCGAGTTGGCGGCAGCTTCGTCTTGGGACTGCCAGTCGAGGGTGTTGTCATCGCGACCATGGCGGAAGTGGAGAAAACATCGGGCGGCGGCGAGAAAGTCGAAGGCCGCTTCGGCGTCGCCGCGCGCGGATTGGAAGACTCCACCGCGTTGGCGGGGCCACTCCTTGGTCTCTTTTAGATGGAAGAGGAGAGCGAACCAGACGGCGAGATGATAGTCGCGCAGGCCGCCGGGGCAGTCTTTCAGGTTCGGTTCGAGATGAAAGATGGTATTGCCGTATTTCGCATGCCGAGCGCGCGCGATCTCACCGAGTTTCTGAGTGATGGTGTTCCACTCGCTGAGGACCAGGCCAGGAAGAACAGTCTGATGAAGCTGCTGGTAGAGAGGGAATTGGCCGGCCAGAAAACGGCGATCGAGAGTGGCAAGAGTGAATTCGAGGTTGTCGGGATCGAAGCGGCCTGTTTCTTTGACGGTGCGCGAAGCCGGACTGGCGCGGAGGCCGATGTCCCACATGCCCTGAATGATCGCGCGGACGGCTTCCCTGGACTGTTCTTCGGTCTTGTCGTCGGCAAAGGCGAAGAGGACGTCGATGTCGGAGTAGGGGAATAGATCTTTGCGGCCGTAGCCGCCGAGGGCGAGGAGTGCGATATTGGGCGGGTTCTGTGTCGCGAAGGCGCGGCGCCACATCTCGATGAGGATGCGGTCGACCACGGCAGAGCGTCGGCGAATGGCGGCAGTGCCATCACCCGTTCGCTCACACGTCTGGCGGACAAGCGCCATCTCGCGAAGATACTGCTCCCGTAGATCGTCAACCGCCAGAGCGACTGGTTCCATGTCAGATGTGGGTGGTTCGGCCAAGCCTAGAGTGTTAACAGAATACTAAAAGATGAGGGGATTGCGGAGGCCTCGGTACTGTCCTGATTAGCGAATTTGGGACAGTTCCGGGGCCCGACAAGGTCCCTGGCGCAACCCGCGCCACATGCGACGCAAGCAGCTATGAAACTCCCGTTCGAGCCAGAGCTTGAATAGATTCGACTCACACGCAGGCTCAAACGTGCGGGCTTACACGTCCAGGCGATTGGAAGCCGCGACCCGGCCATACCAGTATCCGGAATCCTTGATGGTGCGTTTCTGGTCGCGGTAGTCGACGTAGATCAGGCCGTAGCGCTCGGTGTGGCCATTCGCCCACTCGAAGTTGTCGAGCAAGCTCCACGCGTGAAAGGAACGAACACGGGCACCGTCGGCAATGGCTCGCGCGAGTTCGGCGAGTTCCTCGCGGAAAAACTCGATGCGGCGTGTGTCGGGGATCCGGCCATTTTGTTTCTCGTAGGGGGCGTCGAGATAGCCGCAGCCGCTTTCGGTGATCTCGATGATCGGGTTGTTGTACTCGTGCGCAATCTGGGTGACGAGGTCGTAAATGCCGCGGGGCCAGACTTCGAGGCCCGATTCTGTGATGGGACCTTGGGTGGGCATCTCCGCACGAAACCGGGTGTAGGGATCGCGGCCGGTTGCGGGGTCGGCTTCGATTTCGGTACCACTAAAGCCGCCGCCACTGAAGGCCTGGATGTGGCTGGCATCGGAGACGAAACGGCGTGTGTAGTAGTGGAAGCCGACCCAGTCGAGCGGAGCTAGCAGGATCTTCTCGTCGCCGGGTTTGAATCCCATCAGTTGGTAGGGTGGCTCGCCGACGAAAGCCTTCGGATATTGGCCTTTCATTGTGGCTTCGAGGAAGAACACGTTGTTCATCGCGTGATAGCGGGCGGCAGCGGCATGGTCAGCCTCGGAATCGGTCTTGGGATAAGCAGGACACATGCCGTAGGCGCTGCCCACGGTGGCTTTCGAAGAAGCGGCCTTGATGGACCGCAGCGCTTCTGCTTGTGCGAGCGCGATTGTGTGTGCGGCTTTAAGGAAGTCACCGAAGTTGGAGCGGCAAGGTGGGAACGCGCCCACGCCGTAGCCCATGTAGGCAACTGACCAAGGCATGTTGAAGGGGGCCCAGATGGTGACGCGATCGCCAAGATGCTTGGCAAGGATGCCGGCGTAGTCGGCGTAGTAGCCGGCCAGATCGCGATTGGGCCACCCGCCTTTGTCTTCGAGAGCCTGGGGGAGATCCCAGTGGTAGACGGTGCAGAAGGGGCGTAGGCCGTTGGCCAGCATCGCGTCGACCATGCGGCTGTAGTGATCTAGTCCCTTCGTGTTCGGCGCGCCTGTGCCCTCGGGTTGAATGCGCGGCCAGGAGATGGAAAAGCGATAGCTACTCTGGTTGAGTTGCTTTGCGAGCGCGAAGTCCTGCGCATAGAGATGGTATTGATCGCAGGCAACGTCGCCGGTTGTCCCACCTTTGACCTTGCCGGGGGTGTGCGTGAAACGGTCCCAGATGGATTCGCCCTTGTCGTCTTCGTTCCATGCACCTTCGACTTGATATGCGGCCGTTGCAGTGCCCCAGAAGAAACCCTCGGGAAACCGCGCCTGCTGAATTGTGGCGGAGGGCACTGAGCCGTGTAGTTCTTGTGCGGCGGCCCTCGCGGAATCGCCAGCAAACAGCGCGGAGCCGGCAGCGGCGGCGAGTGAGTTCGCGACGAATTGGCGACGGTTCAAGCCGGCCTCCTCGACAACGGGAAAGAATACTCGCTTTCGGTGCCAGTTGGCGCTGCGATCTGCTTTGTCAAGATTTGGCCTTGAAAGGGACGGGAAAAATGCTTCGGGCCCCGGCGCGAGGGCGACGGGACCCGAATGAATACGACTGAAAGTCTTGTCTAAAGGGCAGATTCGCCGCGTTCGTCATTGCGGATGCGGATCGCTTCGTCGATTTTGCTGACAAAGATCTTGCCGTCGCCGATGCGGCCGGTCCTGGCGGCACCCATGATTGCCTGGATCGCATTTTCCTTGCGCTCGTCGGTGACGACCAGTTCGATTTTGACCTTAGGCAGAAGGTCAACGGTGTATTCACGGCCACGGTAGAACTCGGTGTGGCCCTTTTGGCGGCCGTGGCCCCGAGCCTCAAGAATTGTCATGCCTTCGATGCCTGCTTCGAGCAAGGCATCCTTCACTGCGTCAAGCTTGGAGGGTTGCAGGATTGCTTCGATCTTGAGCATTTGAGAAAAGCCTCGTTTGACAGCGTATCAGTCCCGGGCTGTGTGTTGGGTGAGTCCCTAGCGAAATCTTTTCAACAAACACAACGGGACAAAGAGATCGCGTGGCAGGGAACACCGGATTTGGGTGGGGCGTTTGCGATCCACCCAAGGAGAGGCGCGGCTTACGTGTTGAGGTCGTAACCTTCTTCGCCGTGCTGAGACAGATCCAGGCCTTCGTGTTCGTGTTCGGGCACGAGACGGAGCCCGACGATCCTGTCGACGACGAAGAGCAGCACCAGAGTGCCAAAAATCGAGATGATCCACGCGATGGCGATTCCCGCGGCCTGATTCAGAATCTGCGACCAGTGACCGTCCACGCCGCCGGTCGGCGTGTCTTTACCGAAGGCCGGATTGATGAGTTGAGTGGCGAAGACGCCGGTGAGCAGAGCACCGAGAGTGCCGCCGGAACCATGGACACCGAAGGCGTCGAGTGAGTCGTCGTAGCCAAACCACTTTTTGACCTTGAAGACCATGAACGAACAGAAGAACCCGGCGAGGAGCCCAATCAGCAAAGCCGCGAAGGGCTGAACAAAACCGGCGGCCGGGGTAATGGCGACGAGCCCGGCGACAGCGCCGGAGATGGCGCCGAGCGCAGTGGGCTTGCCATTGTGCAGCCACTCGAATATCGTCCAGCCAAGAGCCGCCGTGGCCGTAGCAAAGTGCGTGTTGATGAACGCACTGGTTGCCAGAGGACCTGAGCCAAGAGCGCTGCCTGCATTAAATCCAAACCAGCCCACCCAGAGTAAGCAGGCTCCGATAAAGCTAAGTACGAGAGAGTGCGGTGCCATCTTGGTGTGGGGGTAACCGATGCGCTTGCCGAGGTAGAGCGCAGTGACCAGAGCGGAGACGCCCGAGGTGATGTGAACGACCGTACCGCCGGCGAAGTCGAGGCTGGGGATGTGCCCACCGTTGGCATTGAGCAGGCCGCCGACGCCCCACACCATGTGGGCCATGGGGCTATAGACGAGAAGCGACCAAAGCGAAAGAAAGACCGCCATGCCGCTGAACTTCATGCGCTCTGCGAAGGCGCCCGTGATCAGGGCAGGCGTAATGATGGCAAACATCAACTGGTAAACCATGTAGGTCTGCTCAGGGATTGTCGCGGCGTAGTCAGGGTTTGGAGCGAGCCCCACACCGCGCAGAAAAAAGTGTTCGAAGCCTCCAATGAAGACATTGCCATGACCGAACGCCAGAGAGTAGCCGGCGATCGCCCAGAGGATCGTGATCATGCACATCATGGCGAAGCTCTGCATCATCGTGCCAAGGATGTTTTTCCGGCGAACCAGGCCGCCGTAGAACAGCGCCAGGCCGGGTCCGGTCATGAGCAGAACAAGTGCCGAGGAGACCAGCATCCAGGCATTGTCGGCGTTCATCTGCGCGCTTTGCACTGACTGCTGGAGCGCCGCGATCTGCGCCTGAGTGAACGGGGCGGCGGAGCCTTGGGAGAAAGAGAAAGCCGGAAATAACAAGAGGGCAGCGATAAGCAGCAGCGTGCAACTACACTTCATTGTGACTTCACTCCGAATGGGTTCGGGCGATGGCCGGACCTGGAAGACTCGTTCACCGGGAAGAGGGAACTCAGCGAATCGCGGACGCGGGGAGATGCCGGCTGATCTACAGTCAGATCGGGCGCGTGCCGAATTGCGCTTCGTCCTCTCTTGCGTGAAGGGTGAACATGGAAGAATAACGCACTGGGCTCCTCCGGGCATGAAGAATCCATAGATCGAGCAGGTGTTGACGCTGTGGAACCGCGGGCGGCGCGCTCAGGGCGGGCCGAGAAAACGGTTTATAGTAGATCCATGGCGGCTACGCAGGAACGAGATCGTTATCTGTTCGGAGCCTTGGAGAGCAGCGCAAAAAATCGTGCCAAGCTCAAAGAGGTCGGTTATGGCTTCGAACAGCCTGAGGGTGTGCTGCTTACATCCCTGGACTTCGCCGTCAACTGGGTGCGGAAGAGTTCGGTTTGGCCGGTCACGTTCGGCTTGGCATGCTGCGCCATCGAGATGATGTCGATGGGAGCGTCCCGCTTCGATATCGCACGTTTCGGTGCCGAAGTGTTTCGGCCGTCGCCGCGGCAGGCAGACTTGATGATCATTGCCGGCCGGGTCTCGCAAAAGATGGCGCCGGTCATCCGTCGGCTGTGGGAGCAGATGCCGGAGCCGAAATGGGTTATCTCCATGGGGGCTTGCGCAACCTCAGGTGGCGTCTTCAATAACTACGCTATTGTGCAGGGAGTGAATCAGGTGATACCGGTCGACGTGTACGTACCTGGTTGTCCACCCCGTCCCGAGCAACTTTTGTACGCAATTACGCTTCTTCAAGAGAAGATTCAGCGTGAGCCGCGCAGTTTGCTGAAGACCCTGAACGCAGGGTAGAACGTCCGTGCTTCTCGAAATCGTTGATTTCAAGGCGATTGTGTCAGAAACAGACGCTCCAAATGGGGATCGTCAGCGAAGTGCGATTGGTGGGTAACTTCAACAAAAAAAGGCTGTTCAGCACCTACCGCTATGGTACGGTGAATAGTGTTCTTTGAATAGTCTCCAACCTTTTTACGAGCCAATTGGACCATGGGAATTCGGTGCAAGCCGGCCATTTTCCAAACAAGTGAAAGAAATGATTTTGCGGAGGAGAAACAGTATGTGCTTCCAAAGGTTGAAGTCCGTATGCCGGACGCTTGCGTTTGCATCTCTCGCGCTCGCGCCTGTTGCATTGGCGGCGCAGGACGCTGCAAAGCCAGCCCCTAAGACGAATCCCTCGGACTATGCTTCCCGCTGGGACATCTTTGCCGGTTACAGCTATCTGGCGCCGCATGGCACAGTCAATGTTCCGCAGCCCAACGGAACAACGCTTCAGTACAACTATGATGCTGTGAATCTGGGCGGACTGTTCAGCGGGGCTTACTACTTCAACAAGTGGGTTGGCGCGCAAGCCGAATACGGCTTCCACGAGTGGGGTGGCGCCGATCCGAACGGAAGCAACGTTGGACCGAAGGGAAATGATGACGGCTTCCAGACGATCTCTGGAGGCATCATCTTCCGGTTCCCGATGGAAGACATCACGCCATTCATCCATGGGCTCGTGGGCGGAGCGATGGTCAACGGACCGGATTTCAATGCCAACAAGTGGGGGCCGGATCTCACCGCCGGCGGCGGATTGGACTATGCGACGCCGTTCTTGAACCATCACCTCTCGATCCGCGTTTTCCAAGCGGATTACGAGTACATGCATGCCGACTTTGGTCCCGGTGTCTACGGAGGGCGCGCGAACATCAATGCGGCGCGTTTAAGCGGCGGCCTGGTGTTCCATGTCGGCTCGATTGCCCCGCCCGTTCCGCCGACCATCGCATGCTCGGCGAACCCGGCGACCGTCTTCCCCGGCGATCCGGTCACGGTGACCGCGACTGCGAGCGGGCTGAATCCGAAGGAGAACGCCGTCTACAACTGGAGCGGCAACGGTGTGACGGGAAGCGGCACAACGGCAACAGTTGCGACCGGCGCGCTGGCTCCGGGGACCTACACCGTGAATTGCGGCGTAAAGGAAGGCAAACCTGGCAAGGAAGGCATGAAGCCCTGGCAGGTGGCCAGCGGCTCGACAACCTTCACGGTGAAGGATTTTGAGCCGCCGACGATCAGCTGCTCGGCGAATCCCACAACGATCAATCCTGGCGACAGCGCCACCATTACCGCAACTGCGGCCAGCCCGCAGAATCGGCCTCTGACCTACAACTACACTGCAACTGCAGGAACGATTACTGGATCGGGCTCGACGGCAACATACAGCTCGGCTGGCGCGCCTTCGGGCACGACCGAAGTCACCTGCAATGTTTCCGACGACAAGGGCCATTCGGCCACGGCAAATGCTTCGCTCACAATCGCACCACCGCCGCCACCGCCCGGTCCGTCACCGGAGCAACTCAGGCTGGAAGCTCGTCTGGCCCTGCACAGCGTCTTCTTCCCGACCGCACAGCCGCGCGAGAAGCATCCGGAAGGCGGACTGGTGGAGAGCCAGCAGCAGACGTTGACGACCCTGGCAACGGACTTCAAGAGCTATCTGGCAATCAAGCACGATGGCCGGATCACCTTGACAGGCCACGCCGATGTGCGCGGTTCAGTTGAGTACAACCAGGCATTGACCGAACGTCGCGTGAATCGTGTCAAGGCCTTCCTGGTGGAGCAGGGAATTCCTGAAGCCGCCATTGACACGCGGGCCGTAGGTAAGGAGCAGCAGCTGTCGAAGGAAGAGGTGAAGGCGCTGGTCGACCAGAACCCTGAACTCACGGATGCTGACAAGAAGAAGATGGATAAGAGACTGGCTGTGATCTACCTGGCTCAAAACCGTCGCGTCGACATCACTCTGAACAACACCGGCCAGCAATCTGTGAAGTTGTATCCCTTCAATGCGGCCGATTCCAAGACGCTGCTGAGCGAGCAGGCTCCGGCGCCTAAGAAGAAGGCAGCGGCAAAGAAGCCATAAACGTAAGAATCACAAGCAAGACTGACGGGGGCGCAGCACGCGCCCCCGTCCTTTTGGTGCCAATGCAGAGCAACCAAGGACGGTTGCCTGGCACCGACTGAACGAGGTTTTCGGTATTATCGAGCTATGCAGGCTGAGTGCCCCAATTCGCGTCCCAATGCAGCTTTCAGGACCTACGATCCGCGGCTTGAGCCCATTGCGGCAAAGGTGATGGCTGAGGAAAGGCTTGACTTCTCCGACGGACTTGTACTCTATCGGTCTCCGGACGTACTGGGTGTGGGTTGGCTGGCAAATCATGTGCGCGAGCGCATGCATGGAGATGTAACGTACTTCAACGTGAACCGGCACATCAATCCGACGAACGTCTGTGTGGCGGCCTGCAAACTCTGTGCTTTTGGCCGCAAGAAGGGCGATCCGGCCGGCTACACAATGGCTCTTGAGGAGGCGTGGGAGACGGCCGCCTCGGGCTACTCGGAGGCGGTTACTGAGTTTCACATCGTCGGCGGTTTGCACCCTGATCTCCCTTTTGAGTACTTCCTCGACTTGGTCAAGGGGTTGAAGCAGCGCTTTTCCAAGGTGCATATCAAGGCCTTCACGATGGTGGAGATCGCGTTTCTGGCGCGACGTGCGAAGTTGACCGTGGAAGAGACATTGATCAAGCTGCGCGAAGCTGGTGTCGACTCGATGCCGGGTGGTGGTGCGGAGATCTTCTCGGCGCGCGTCCGTTCGATCATCTGCGATCATAAGATCGATGGCGAAGAGTGGCTGGAGACCGCGCGCTTGGCGCACAAGTTAGGATTCCGCTCGAATGCCACAATGCTGTACGGACATATTGAGAACAACGAGGACCGAGTCGATCATCTCCTGAAACTGCGTGCACTACAGGACGAGACGGGTGGATTTCAGACCTTTATTCCGCTCGCATTTCATCCTGAAAACACGCCCCTCGACCACCTTCCGGTCACGACCGGGCTGACTGACATCCGGCAGATCGCTGTGAGCCGTCTGCTGCTGGACAACTTCGCGCACATCAAGGCGTACTGGCAGATGTTGACGGCAAAGATCGCCCAGATCTCGTTGAGGTTTGGCGCAGACGATTTGGACGGCACGGTTATCGAAGAAAAGATCTATCATGATGCGGGTGCGACCACGCCGCAAGGGCTGACACGCAGCGACCTTTGCCGTCTGATTACTGAAGCCGGCCGTGTGCCGGTGGAGCGAGACACGCTGTATCACGCGGTAACGCGCGACGCAACGAGCTTTACCGTGGCGGTGTAGGGCCGCCCGAACGAGGCGAGCGCCATGCTCGTATTGGGCAGAGCAGTTTTCCTTGGGTTCTGCATCGGGCTGATCTGGGGCGTCGGCTGCGCTCTCGTGCTTCTATATTCCATCTATCTGGCCGGGTATCGGAAGGGGGTTCGGGACTCTATTCAGCCCGAAAAGGCGAGTCGCTATTTGGAGACTTTGCAGAAGATTCGGGGCCGGGGGCGAGACGAACTCTAGAAGGAGACACAGGCAAGCGTTCCCGCCTCATACGCGACCTGTCGATAACACCTTTGTGGGAGAACATGACGACGACAGGGTGAAGGCGCAGGCCACTCTGTCGCGTTAAAGTGATTATCTGAATTCCTGATTGAATCTTCTTTTCTTGAGTGAGTTTTAAACAAAGATACATCCCAATTTGGGGACCACGCTTTGGTCTGTTGATGCACTTGCAGAGGAAGAAATCGGCCGGCATCCGTGGGTTTTGTGTGCGAGGCTCCCGCGAATGTGGTTGCCAGTTCGATATATATCGGTGCTAGCTAAATATGGGCCAAGTTCAAATCGTCGATCCGAAAAGAAGGTATTTGCCGAGCCTCGAGGGGCTGCGTGGGTACGGCTTTCTCTTGGTGTTTTGCGGGCACTATCTTTTGCCATGGCAACTGGCACATCCGAATACGGTCCGACTCCAGCTTTTCACTGCGTTGTCGTCTCTTGGTTTATTTGCTGTTCCAGCTTTTTTTGTTCTCTCGGGTTATCTGATTGGCGGAATATTGTTCCACACACGGAACAGGAAGGGCTACTTCAGAGTCTTCTACTCGCGGCGGATTCTGCGAGTCTTCCCCGTCTATTATGTAACTCTTCTGGCTATTTCATTTTCTTATTGGTTCGTCGGGTTCCATCCGAACGGCCGATTCTGGTTGCATTTTCTCTATATACAGAACATTCTTCCCGGCTACTTAGAACATCTCGGCGGTCCAGCGAGTATGCTTCACTTCTGGTCATTGGCGGTGGAAGAGCAGTTCTACATCCTATGGCCGCTTGTTGTGTGGCTCTTTCCGAGCCGTCGTACACTCGCTCGAGTTGTAACAGTTTTGATCCTGGTGAGCTGGGCGGCCCGCCTGGGGGCACCGTTGTTTTCGATGCCCCTTCACGATCTGCTGTATTTCACCCCGTCCCGTGCAGATGCCATCTTGTTCGGAGTTCTGATTGCTTTGGTTCGTGACCAAACGATCTTCCATCGGCTCACTTCTTACGCAAAGTGGGTCACGCTTTGCGGGGTTCTGATCGTGGGATCTCTGGCAATTGGGAAAGGCGTTGCCTGGTCAAGAACCTACTGGGGCGTGGAGATTTGGATTCCGTTGGTGAATGTCACCTCTGCAGCCCTTGTTGTCGCCGTAATTGAGGAAGGTAGCTTTCTGAATAGACTCTGCAGTTTCAAGTGGGCATGCTGGCTCGGAAGCCTAAGCTATAGCTTGTATGTTTTTCATCTGACCTATCAGAATTTCTTCAACGACTATGTGTTCCCGCACCTCTGTGCGTATATGAGGCAGTCGTTTGCAGCATTGACGTCGGGCGCACTGGCGTTCTGTTTGACTCTCTTGCTGTCGGTTCTCAGCTACCGTCTGATCGAGGGCCCAATTATCAATCTGAAGAGGCACTTGCGCTATGGCGTAGCGGAAGAACCGACACCCATACGCGAAGCGACTGTAGTGGAGCCGGAGCTTGTCGGAACAGTAAGCTAATGCTCCTGCCGGATGACGAGACCGCCCTTCATCACAAAGCTCACGTGCTCTACGACACTAATGTTGTCAAGCGGATTTCCAGGAACCGCCACGATGTCGGCGTAGTAGCCTGGCTTCAGCTCGCCAATCTGCCCGTCCCATCCCAATAGCTTGGCGCCGTGGATCATATCTGCCTGTAGAGCTGCCAGCGGCGTCATGCCGAATTGCACCATCAGGGTTAGCTCATGGGCCTGCGTGCCATGCGGGAAGGGGCCGACATCTGAGCCGACAGCGAACTGGACGCCGGCGGCAATTTGGCGTTTGAATTCGCGAATCTTGTAGTCGAGCATCTCGGCTTCGGCGGCAGCTTGGTCCTGCGACTCGCGATGATGGGCGAAGTAATCGAAGATGGCGAATGTCGGAACCGCGAAGATGCCCTTCTCGCGCATGAGACGCATGGTTTCGTCGCTGAGCTGCGTGGCGTGATCGATCGAGGCAACGCCCGCCTGAGCTGCGTAAAGGGTTCCCGGCTCGCCCATGGCATGCACAGCGACAGTGGTGCCGAGTCGACGGGCTTCTTCCACAGCTGCGGCAAGTTGAGAGGCAGTGTACTGGTAGGGCGTGCGCAGGACGCCATCCGCCATTCGATCCGGACCAGTCTCGTAGATTTTCGCAAAGTCGGATCCCTCCTTGTGTTGCTCACGCATCACTTCCACAATCTGCTCGGCCGAGTTCGCGTAGTCGGCGTTGGAGAGAACATGCTGCGCGGGGTTGTAGCGGTTCGCATCTTCGTGTCCGCCAAGGATGTCGATGGCATTGCCACTCACCCGCAGTCGGGGTCCGGGGATCAGCCCTTGGTCGATGGCGGTGCGAATTGAAGTATCGGCGGAACCGGCGCCTTCAGTTCCCATGTCGCGTTCCGCCGTGAAGCCTGCGAGTAGGTCGGCTTTTGCTGCCTGTTCGGCGCGGATGACGCGCCAAGGCACAGATTCTTCAACGGTTTGGAGATCTTCCGCTCCTGGGTGTAGGAAAAGATGCACATGGACGTCGACGAGACCGGGCAGCAGTGTCCTATCGCCGAGTTCGATAACTCTCACTCCTTGCGGGTGTTCGACATGGGTATCGACAGCACGGATCCGGTCGCCTTCAATGAGCACTTCGCCTGGCTGCAGAATGTTGCCCGTGTCGACCTGAAGCAAGCGAGCTGCATGCAACACGATAGGGGGCGCGGGCTGCTGCGCTGAGAGGGACGGATTCTGTGACAGGAGCGGGGCTGCTGTAACGAAGGCAAGGCAACCGGCTACGAAGAAACTTGCTGATGAGTTCCGCATGTCTATGACTATGGGGTCCGCAGCCACACTTTGTCGACGAGTGATTCTCGCCACTTGTCCAGAGAGCGCCGCGTTCAACCTTGGTGGGTCGGCACGGTTTGAGGCTCAGTCTCTGATGCACGCGGAAGCCGGATCATGAAGGCGGCTCCGCCGAGCGCGCTCATTTTGCCCGGTGCCAAAACCCGGATGCTGCCTCCGTGCCGCTCAACGATTCCTTTGGCAACCCAGAGTCCTAATCCTGTGCCTACGTCCTGCTTGGTTGTGAAGAAGGGGTCAAAGATGCGCGTCGCGATCTCAGGTGCAATGCCCGGACCATTATCGGCAATAACAATCTCCGCCATGTGTCCCTCTTCTGTCTTCGACGGCCCACAATGGACTTTAATCGTGCCGCCTGGTCCAACGGCGTCGATTGCATTCGATATGAGATTGGCGATGACTTGCTTCAGCTCTCCGGCAATGCCCCACACGCGAGGCGGGTCGTCGGCCGAGAACTCGATCTTGATACTTTTTCCGGCGATCTTGCTTGCGTAAAGCAGGAGAGTGGGCTCGATGACCGAGCACACATCAACTACTGCAGGCGTATTGGATTCGCGATAAAAACCGAGCGTCTGGCGCGTGATATGAGCAACTCGCTCCAACTCCTGCTCGGCCCGCGTGAGGTGCTCCATTAGCGAGGGCGTCATGTCAGGGGAAGCCTTGGCGAGGTAGAGGAGGTTCACAACAGCTTCAAGAGGATTGTTGATTTCATGGGCGACCGTTGCTGACAGCCGTGCAGCCGCTGCGAGTTTCTCGGTTTTGCGAAGCACGTCCTGTGCGTCGCGAGCTGCAGATGCATCACGAAAGACTAGCACGACACCGATGGTCTGGCCGCTGTCGTTGCGGATTGGCGCAGCACTGTCTTCGATGGGTATGCGACGTCCATCGACATGCTGGAGGACGGTGTGATTTGCCAGTCCCACGACTGTGCCAAGATTCATGACCTTCGCAACCGGGTTTTCGGCCCTCTTCCCGGACAGTTCACTGAAGATAGGGAAGATATCCTGAACGTCATGTCCGCTTGCTTTTGCGAGTGGAACGCCGGTGAGCGACTCGGCGACGGGGTTGAGGAAAGTAACTAAGCCCTTGCCGTCGGTGGCAATCACACCGTCACCAACGCTCGTGAGTGTCACCCGATACCACTCCTCGCGGTCGCGCAAGGCCTGAGCATGGCGCTCGCTTGCCTGGCGCTCCCGCAGAATGTAGTAGGCGAGAATCACAAGGCCGAAGGCTGCCGCAAGGGTTGCCACGTAGATCGCGACGATTGCCGCGCCAAGATACCGTCGATAGGCAGCTTCGCGGTCAGCTTCAAGCGCTGCCTCGACCTGTTGCATCCGATCGATCTGCTCGCGGACTGCACGCATCAATTGCACCCCCCGGTCAGACAGGACGACGGCTCGGGCCTCGGTCGCTTCGCCGGCTTGATAGAGGCCAATAGTTTCGGCGAGCTCGCCGAGCTTAAGATTCACCAGAGTGCGCAGCTTGACCACGTTGGCTTGTTGCCGGGGATTGTCGTTGGTGATTTTCGCAAGTTCGTCGATGCTTGATCCGATGGAGACGATGGAGCTGTTATAGGGGCTCAGATAGGACGGGTCGCCGGTGAACAGGTATCCGCGTTGGCCTGTCTCGGCGTCGGTCACGAGCAGCTCTATTTCAGTTAGGTGACGCCTCACCTGGACGGTGTGCGCGACCCAGCTTTGGCTTCCAGCCAAAGCGCCAATCCTTTGCCGGGTGATGGTCGCGTTCACGACGAGGAGGACAATCAGCAGAGAAAACCCGGTGATGACACTGAATCGGTGAATCGAGGCATTCATAGAGACTGATTTGGTGCTGTACGATCCTTGTCACTGTTTGATGCGGTAAAGTAAGCGGGCGGAGCTGAGTCGCCGGATCGCCGTCTACAAACAGCACAAGAGGCGGCTAAGGAATTCAGCGTGGGCTCATCGTACTTTGAGCATCTGAGCAGGTCAAGGAGTTGCGCTGTTTCCCCGCGAGTGGTGGTCTAGGGGACGGTTCTCGTTCGGGTGGTAAAATTCCGGCCATCGTTCCACAGCAGACAAATTGTGGGAGGAATGTTGAGAGATAGGGGACAGTCCGGTTCACGTACGGTTCTCGGGTTTGACGTTGGTGGCACGAAGACTGCCTGCGTCGAAGGCACGGCCTCGGGTGAGATTCTGCAGCGGACCGAGATTCCGACGCGTGCGCTGGAACCTTTCTGCGAGACATTTCCTGAGATTCTCGAACAGGCTCGTGCTGTGATGGACGCGGCGCATGATCGAGGTCGGCGGATTGCTGCGATCAGTGTTTCCGTTGGTGGGCCGCTGAGAATTGACGAGGGCTTTCTCATCGATCCACCGCATTTGCCAGGTTGGCACGGCGTGCCGCTCCGCCGGCGTCTGATGGAGGCGTTTCCCGGGGTCCCGGTATTTGTGGAGCACGACGGCAATGCAGGCGCCCTCGCGGAGTTTCATTTTGGCGTTGGCCAGGGGTGGAACAATCTTCGGCACTTGATCTTCTTGACGTTCGGTACCGGTGTCGGCGGGGGATTTATTGTCAATGGTCAGATTGTGCGTGGCGCGAGCGACACGGCAGGAGAGATTGGCCATTGGAGGTTGGCGGAAGATGGCCCGCTGGGTTTCGGTAAGCGCGGCTCGTGGGAGGCTTTTGCATCGGGCGCGGGATTGGTTGAGTTGGCAGCGCAGATGTTTCCCACGCGATGGAGTCCCGACACGCTGATTCGCGACGTTGTTGAGCCGATGATCGCGAACGATGAGGAGGCCCTGCAGGTCGCAACGGAAGCGGGTAAATGGATGGGACGGGGTCTCGCCTTGCTCATTGACGCCCTGAACCCGCAAGTGATCGTCTTTGGTTCGCTCGGAGTGGCGCTGGGTGAGAGGATCTTGGGTCCTGCGCGCAAGGTGATTGCGGAAGAGGCGCTACCTCAAGCTGCTGCTGCATGCGCGTTATTGCCTGCTGTCCTGGGGGCCCACATCGGCGACGTGGCGGCACTGATGGCGGCCCTTTCGGAGCCCTCGATGTGTCGCACGCTTAAGCAGGGACGCCCCGAAATAACCGGCCTTGGGTTGTAAGCCGGCTTGCAGAGCGTTCAAATCTACTTATCAGTATGTGACCGGGAGTTACTACCGATCAAAGTTGATGAGTTACTTTGCGGAGTGACGTATTCGCCTATCCCCATTCGGTAATCATCGAGCATCTCTATAGGAATCAAAATCTTCGCACCGGCGTGCAAGTTCGCGCGGCGTACTCTTTTTTCACAGCTCTTTCGATAAGTCGCTTCCAGCTTGCAGGAAACACCATGGTACTATCGCTCCGAGGTTAATACACAAATGCCTGCTAACAGCTACGATGTTGCCTTTGAACAGGCGAGCAATGATCGTGTCGAGGTTCGCGTTGCGATCGAGAAGCTGCTCACGCGGGGCGAGATGCTCGACAAACTGCTCGAATCTCTCGCGCCTTTTGTTTCCAGCCCTAAACCAGTCGGCGAATCGGATTCTCTTGCCGAGAGCCACGAACATCACGCAGAAGAGATCCATCCCCGCGAGACAGCCACGACAGCGACAATTGCAGTGCACCCACAGGCGTAGGCTCTGTTGAGGCGCTTGCGCGGCAGTCTCGCGTGAGACTCTTCTGAATCGACAACCGGCGCGATGCTTCTCAAACACGCCGACAAGTTCTTGACTTGTCTTTATCTGCCCATTCCCCCGGTGGGCGTTCAATATGCGGCGATTCCGGTGAGATGTTGACCCAGAATCAACGCATGAATATCGTGCGTTCCCTCATACGTTTTCACCGACTCCAGGTTCATCATGTGGCGCATGATCGGATAGTCTTCGGTGATTCCGTTTGCGCCGAGGATGTCGCGTGCCATGCGTGCCGTTTCCAGAGCCATCCAGACATTGTTTCGCTTGGCCATAGAGATATGCTCGTGACCGACTGATCCAGCATCTTTCATGCGGCCGACGTGAAGCGACAGCAACTGGCCCTTTGAGATCTCGCTGGCCATCCAGACAAGCTTCTCTTGAATAAGTTGGTGGCTGGCAATGGCTTGACCGTGGAATTGCTTTCTAGTCTTTGCGTATTGCAGAGCGGTGTCGTAGCAGGCCATCGCTGCGCCGATCGCACCCCAGCTGATGCCGTAGCGTGCCTGATTCAGGCACATCAACGGACTCTTCAGGCCGCTTGAGCCGGGAAGCAGGTTGGACACGGGCACGCGCACATCCTGCAGAGAAAGACCGCTCGTCACAGAGGCACGAAGCGACCACTTGCCGTGGACCTCGTCTGCTCTGAATCCTGGCCTGTCAGTTTCGACGAGGAAGCCCCGTACCTTGTAGTCCTCGTCCTCGACTTTCGCCCAGATCACGGCGATGTCGGCGATGTTCCCGGACGTGATCCACATCTTTTCACCGTTGAGGACGTATTCGTTGCCCGATTTGCGGGCGGTTGTCGTCATGCCCCCCGGATTCGACCCGAAGCCAGGCTCGGTCAGTCCGAAGCAGCCAAGTTTCTCGCCGGTGGCGAGAGCGGGGAGCCAGGCGCTCTTTTGCTCGTCGGAGCCAAAAGTGTAAATCGGATACATCACCAGCGCGGATTGCACGGAAACGAAGCTGCGGAATCCGGAGTCACCACGTTCCAGCTCCTGCATCACCAGGCCATATTCGACGTTCGACATACCGGCGCAGCCATAGCCTTCGAGGTTTGCGCCGAAGAATCCCAACTCGCCCATGGTCGGGATGAGCTCGCGCGGAAAGCGCTCGGTGCGAAAGCACTCTTCGATGATGGGAATGAGGTTGTCTTCGACAAAGTCACGCGCGGTCCGGCGCACGAGCAACTCGTCTTCGCTGAAGTTTGCATCGAGATGAAGAAAATCAAAACCTTGGAATTTGAAACCCATACGAGCACCTACCGTTCCACAGTGAAATGCAAGGCTAGCAGATTCGGCTTGGCATTAGCTTTCGAGTCGAGGTTTGCCGCCCCCATCCGCTTCCAAGAGGGCGATGCCCCGGCCACTCGCCTAGAAGGCGCGATCACTATTGGCTGGCAGCGGCGTCGTCGCCGTAGGTGGGGTACGGTTGGGGCTCGTTACTGGTGGGCATGCCGTCAAGCGTGCGCAAATCAGACAGTACTTCGGCCCAGCGCTTCGAGTCGCGCTTTGTCGCGATTGGCAAATCTGGGTTTGCGTAGTAGGCCTGGACATCACTCTTGATTCCAGGGGGAATTGCCTGGTCCGGGCGCTGGGTGAGGCGGTGGAGAAGAACCGCATAGGTAACGTCCGTGAGACGATAGCCGCCCGGCCGGACGACATGGCCGGTATCGAGATCGCGGTTGGGCAGAGGATGCCGAGGGTCATGGGAAAAGAGCAGCGTCTCTGGGCTTGCGGCGGCGAGCGCAGGCAAGATCGATGGAGGAGGTGTGTGGTTTTCGCTGGTTTGGGCTGCTGTCGGCGTGAAGCGGCTCAACGTGCGCCGGAGAATCGTGACGGAGAGTGCGAGGCTGTGCATGTAGTCGGCCTCGGTTGCGGTCGTCGGGCCTTTCACAGAGACCATTTTCAACGGACCAATCTTGGGCAGGATGGAGATCAGGCCGGCGAGCGCGTAGGTTTCAAAGCCCGCCTTACGCCGGTAGGATTCCCAGTTGTTCTCCTGATTCAGAGCCGCGGCTTCAGCAATCATCTCTTTGCACTCGGGTGTGTCGGGCTCTTGCGGTTCGTGGCGGCGATGGAGAAGAGTGACCGCGTACGCGACACGTGGGATGAAGGTGCGCACAGCAAAGCGATAATCACGAACATTGAATCGCCTCCCGCGCCGGGTCGTGAAGTCTTCGCGCAGGCCGTAGGTCTGGTAGTAGGCGAGGGCAAGCTGTTTGACCGGGACCTTGAGGCCGATGTGACGCAGAAAACTGAGCGGGGCCAGGCGATGATGCGCGATCTCGTCGATGTCGAAGGCAAACTCGGTTTGCACATGCTGGTGTTCGCCTTCACCGTAGCTCACAACCGGTCCATATTTCGCGGCCAGTTTTGGGAACTCGATGGGAACAGCACGATTGGTCGCCAGAGGATGCCCGACTGAGTCGCCGATGTAGTGCGAAAGCGCACCGACGGCGAACGCGAGTTCGTCGGCGTTTTGGGCGTTGCGGAAGAGGTTGACAACAAAATCGCCGGATCGGACGTAGTGCGTGAGATCGGAGAAGGATGCATCGCCAAAGGGGTAGTAGCCGATGTCCTGGATGACGCAGCCGCCATAAGCGTAGGCTCGGGCTTCGTCGAGCTGGGCAGAGTCGAGATTGGGATAGCGGTTCAGGAGAAGCGGAACGATTGAGTTCTTCCAGGTCAGGTCTATGAGCTGTTCGTGCGTAAGCAAGGAGTAGGCGTTGGCAGTTGGGCTTGGCCAGAGCAGAACAAGAAGCGAGAAGAGCGCGGCCGGCGTGAGGAGAGAGGTCTTGTGCACGCGGTTCGAACCTCCCACAACTTGGTTTCTGCTTGAAAACCGCAAGCAAGATGTCATGCCAGAAACTCGCGTACGAACGCGTCCTGGCTGTTCACGAGTTCGGCGAGCGAACCATCGAAGATCAGACGGCCCTCCGAGAGCATAAGGAACGTTGTGTTGGGGGCGGTCTCTCCTTTCGGCAAAGGGACCATGCGGCCCGACTCGGGATCGAAGCGATGTGTACACATGGTGAAAGCATCTTGCAGGCGGTGCGTGACCAGGAGCGATGGCGTGCAATAGACGTCGCGTTGTTTGACGATCAGTTCGACGATGGTGGTCGATGTGACCGGATCGAGACCGCCTGTGGGTGAATCGTACAGCAACAAATCAGGCTTGCGGATGAGGGCGCGTGCAATGGCGACGCGACGACGCATGCCGCCGGAGAGGCTGGAAGGAAAAAGGTCGAAGGTATGCTCCAGCTCGACAAAGCGCAGTGCTTCGCGGACTCGCTCATCGATCTCCGCCTCCGGAACCTCCTCCTGAATGAGCTGGTATCCGACGTTGTCACGTACGGTGAGCGAATCGAAGAGAGCGCCCTCCTGAAAGACCATGCCAGTGCGTGTCCTGAGCGGGAAGAGCACCTCCTCGCTTAGATGCGAAATGTCTTCTCCGAAGAGAACAACACGGCCTTCGGTGGGTTTGAGGAGTCCGTTGCAGAGTTTGAGCAGCACGCTCTTGCCGACTCCAGCGGGTCCCAGCAGGATGCGCGTCTCGCCGGGGGCAACGGTAAAGGAGATGTTCTCGAGAACCAGCGGCCCGTCGAAGGAGAGGAAGACCCGGGAAAATGCAAGGACAGCATCGGAGTGCTCCTGGGGAGCAGCGTTGCCGAAGGGACGAATCGAAGGGGTGCTCACATCCATACGTAGATGGTGTTGAGGAGCAGCCTGGTGATGACGAAATCGACAAAGATGATGAGGACCGACGCGGTGACGACAGCCTGAATGGTCGAACTGCCGACCCCCTGTGTGCCGCCGGTCGTGCGCAGGCCGTAAAAGCATCCAATCGAAGAGAGGATGAAGCCGAAGAAGACTGGTTTTAGCAGGCCCTGCACCACATCGGGCATGGTCAGGTGTTCCCATGCCATGTTGAGGTACTGCGTGCCGTTCTGATGATTCATGAAGACGGTGACTAGGCCGCCGCCGGCAATGCCAAAAGCATCGGCTACGATCGTAAGAAAAAACAGCATCGCGATAGTCGCGTAGATGCGCGGGGTGACCAGTTTTCGGATAGGATCAACACCAAGGGCGCGCATGGCGTCGATTTGCTCGGTCACAACCATCGAACCAAGTTCGCTGGCCATGGACGAAGCATTGCGGCCAGAGACCATCACCCCAGTGAGAACCGGGCCGAGTTCCCGGATCATTGTCAAACTCACAAACTGCCCCGTGACTGCGGTGGCGCCGAAGGCAGAGAGGGTAGCAGCCGATTGCAGGGCGAGTACGCCGCCGGTCGAGAGCCCTGAGAGCACGACAATGGACAACGAACCGACACCAATGATGTCGGACTGGATGAGCAAGTCGCTCCAGTAGACAGGAGGGCGAAACAGATTCAAGAGCGCCCGGTACGCGAACAGAGAGTATTCCTGCACGGTGAGCACGATCTGTTTGGCTGTCTGATCGATCGTTTCGAACGCCATTCGATTACCGGTCGGTGAAGCGCCGATAGAAGAGCGAGCGCCTCACTCTCCACAGCATATCGCATGGTACGAAGATGCCTGCGAGGTTTGTGCCGAGGAGGAAAAATGCGCAAAAACTGTGGTCTTTGAAGGCGATTGCGTCGCATTTCGTGGGTTAACCTGCATCTAAGGCTCGGGAAGGCAATCTATGCACTCATTTCGCCTGCGCTTAATCCTTGTGCTCGTCGCATGCGTGACGGTGGTCTCTATCGCCTCCACGTATTTCGAGGTGCTAGCACACAAGCATTTTCTGCGCGAGGACCTGGAGCACAGAACGAAAGGAATTGTGGGCGTGGTGGGGTTGCAGGCCTATCTTGAGCAGACGCTGGCAACCGGGACCGCTGCCGCACTGCCCGGAGCGCTGGCGTGGTTCCGCGCGAAAACAGGGGTGATGGGCTTGGCGGTCTTCGATTTGGAGAACCGGCCGCTGGGTTTGGCTGGCCCTTCGGAACTGCTGCAAGGGCTGCCGCACCCGCTGGTAGAGAAGGCATTGCGGAAGGGAGCCGAGGAATCTGCTTTTGGCCACTCCGGCGATGTGCAGTGGCTCGAAGAGGTTTTTCCATTGCACAACGGCAACCAGCTGGAAGGTGCGCTGGTGGTAATGGCGGATGCCGGCTTTATTCGCAGCGAAGGGTGGGACCTATGGCGGCGTAGCTTCGTCCGTATCGCGGAGCTGGTGTTCCTCATCACGATCGTCACGTTTGTCATGGTCAGGTGGTTCTTGCTGCGGCCCATGACACGCGTGGCCGAGCGGTTGCGCAGGCTGCGCAGCGGACACATCGATGAAGCAACAGAAACAGGAACGAAAGAATTCAGCCTCTTTACCCCACTGGCGCGCGAAGTGGAGACGATGGCGGAGAGCCTTGTGGCAGCTCGTGCTGCGGCAGAAGCAGAGGCGCGCCTTCGTGCAGCGCGTGAGAGCCTGTGGACAGCGGAGCGGCTTTCAGTTCACATGCACGACCATTTTGGATCAAGCCGCATCTTCGCGGTGTCGAATCGTGAGCCCTATGTGCACGTGCGCAAGGGGCGCGAGATTCTGTGTGTTGTGCCGCCGAGCGGACTGGTGACTGCAATTGAGCCGGTTCTGCGGGCGTGCGACGGCGTTTGGGTTGCGAGCGGAAGCGGAAGTGCGGACCGGGAGACGGCGGATGAGTCCGATCGCCTGCGCGTCCCTCCCGACGATCCGCGGTACACGTTGCGGCGCGTGTGGCTGACCGAGGAGGAGGAATCGCGCTATTACGATGGGTTCGCCAACGAAGGGCTATGGCCGCTTTGCCATAACGCGCACACTAGTCCCATCTTTCGGCCGGCCGACTGGGAGTGCTACAGCCGAGTCAATGAGCGGTTCGCTTCGGCATTGCTGAAAGAGATGGAAGGGAGCATCGAGCCGATCGTCTTTGTGCAGGATTACCACTTTGCGTTGTTGCCGCGGTTGGTGAAGAGTGCTCGACCTGATGCGCGTGTTGCGATCTTCTGGCACATTCCATGGCCAAATCCTGAGGCGTTTCTTATTTGTCCATGGGGCGCTGAGATCCTGGATGGGCTGCTGGGCGCAGACCTAATCGGATTTCACATTCCGCTGCATTGCAACAATTTTCTATCGGCGGTGGACCGCGTGTTCGAGGCGCGGACCGATCGAGAGCACGCGACGGTGAGCCGCCATGGACATATCTCGACGGTCAGGCCGTATCCGATCAGTGTGGCATTTACAGGTGGTCCCGCCAATCGCTTGCCGCAGGAGCCTGCCGCAGAAGACGCGGCACGCCGCACTCTACGCGATCAGCTGCTGCGCGAGTTCGGAGTACACGCCGAGGCCTTGGCCGTCGGGGTGGACCGGCTCGATTACACGAAAGGGATCGTGCAGAGGCTGCTGGCTTTTGAGCATCTGCTAGAGGTCCATCCATGGCAACGGGAGCGGCTCACGTTAGCACAGGTGGCCTCGCCTAGCCGGACGCGTATTCCCGCATATGAGGAATTGCATCGCCGCGTGAATCAGGAAGTTGCCCGCATCAATCAGCAGTACCAGACGCAGAAGTGGAAACCGATTGTGTTGATCGAACGCCAGGCAGACCATCACGAGATCAACCGCTGGTATCGTGCAGCCGATTTGTGCCTTGTGACATCGCTGCACGACGGCATGAACCTCGTGGCCAAGGAGTTCGTAGCCGCGCGGGACGATGAGGACGGAGTCCTGATTTTGAGCAAATTTACAGGGGCGTCCGTTGAACTGCGCGATGCACTGCTAGTGAACCCGTACGATATTGCCGGCGTGGCCGAAGCGATGCATCGCGGGCTGGAGATGGGACGCGACGAGCGCCGGGAACGCATGCAACAGATGCGCCGCCAGGTGATGGAAAACAACATCTACCATTGGGCCGCAAGCGTCCTGGACGCGCTACGCAAGATACGGCTCGAAGATTCTTTCGGCAAAGATGTCAATGTGCCGCCTGCCAACTCAGCCGTCTCCAGCGAGACCGCGCAAAGTAAACTTGCCTAGAGTGAGAAGCCATTCTTGAATCGACAAACGGCAAAAAGGCTCGATGAGTTCTTTTGTGCAGTTGCGAACACCCCGAAAGCGCTGCTGCTGGACTACGACGGGACGATGGCAGGATTCCGCGTTGATCGCTTCAAGGCGAGACCATGGGCGGGAGTGCGGGAACTGTTGACCGCGATTCAGCGACAGGGCCGGACGCGGATCGCAATCGTGACCGGTCGGCCAGCCGCCGACGTCCCGCCAATGCTGGGGCTCGATCCGTCGCCGGAAGTCTGGGGGCTGCATGGTGCGGAGCGGCTTTATCCTAATGGCCGTCGGGCATTGGAGAGGCATGCACCCGAAGTGCGAAGGGTTCTGGAAGATCTGCGACGGAGATTGCATCGCGATGCGCTAGGCGGGTTATTCGAGGACAAGCCGAATGCTGTCGTGATCCACTGGCGCGGGCATGCGCCGCACGTGGCAAAGCAGATTGAGCGAAGAACGCGGGAACTGTTTGAGCCTCTGGCAAAGTTAGAAGGGCTGCGGCTGCTGAAGTTCGAGTCGGGGCTGGAACTGCGCGCAGGGCGCGACAAGGGCGGTGCTGTGCGAGAGATTCTGCGCGAGTCGAGCGATGGCGTGGCGGTGACGTATGTTGGGGATGATTTAACGGATGAAGCCGCATTCGCTGTCGTGAACGAAGCTAAGGGTCCGCACCTCAGCGTACTGATGCGGCGCAAGAAGCGTAAGACGGCAGCGGATGTGTGGCTGAAGCCGCCGGAGGACCTGCGAATGTTCCTGCGGAAATGGCTTGAAGCGGGGAGCTAGCCCGCCCCTACTCCCTGCCGCGTTTGCGGATCTCAATGTTCAGGCGCTTGATCTTCTGGTTCAGTGTGGACAGTGGGATGCGAAACTGCTCCGCCGCCTCGGTCTGGTTGCCGTTGCAGCGCTCGAGCTTCTCAACGATGATGCGGCGCTCGATGTCTTCAAGAATGTCGAAGAGCGAGGCGTTGGGGTTGTGCTCGAGCAGGGCATCTTGGAAGCTACGGCCGGTGATGTGGCCGGGCAAGAGGTCCGAGCCGATGACCGCGCCGGACGAGAGCACGACGCCGCGTTCAATGCAGTTTTCGAGTTCGCGCACGTTGCCTGGCCAGTCGTAGTCAACCAGGGCCCGCATGGCATCGGATGACAGCCGGCGCGGCGAGAGCGCATTCTCGTTGGCGTAGTAGTCCAGGAAGTGCTGGGCGAGCAACGGTATGTCTTCGCGGCGCGCGCGCAGCGGTGGCAGGTCGATGGTGATCACATTAAGGCGATAGAAAAGGTCTTCGCGGAAGCGGCCATCGCGCACGGCCTGGCGGAGATCGACGTTGGTGGCGGCGAGGATACGCACATCCACCTGAATCTCCTGTATGCCTCCCAGGTGCATAAAGCGCTTGTCCTGCAGAACGCGCAGGATCTTGGCCTGTGTGTCCATGCCCATGGTGGCAATTTCGTCCAGGAATAGCGTTCCGCCGTTCGCGACTTCAAACAGGCCCTTTTTTGATGCAACAGCCGACGTGAATGCACCCTTGACATGGCCAAAGAGTGTGGACTCGAGTAATTCCGAGGGCATGGCGCCCGTGTTGATGGGCACAAAGGGCTTGTCTCTGCGCGGCGAGTTGGCGTGAATGGCCTTGGCGATGACTTCTTTGCCGGTGCCACTCTCGCCTTGAATGAGCACGGTGGACCGGCTGGGAGCAACCTGTGCGACCAGATCGAAGACACGCAGCATCGAGTCACTCTTGCCGACGATGTTTGAGAAGCTATAGCGCTGCTTCAGCGTGCGTTTGAGCTGCAGGTTCTCTTCCTCGGCGCGATGGCGGGCGACTGCCGAGCGAATGTCGGCCATCAGCTTTTCGTTGTCCCAGGGTTTTTGGACGAAGTTTTCCGCGCCAGCGCGGATGGCTTCAACGACGTTGTCGACAGTGCCGTAGGCCGTGATCATGATGACCGGCGTCTCAGGCTGGCGCTCTTTGATCTGAGGGAGCAGTTCAAGGCCGCTCTGGCCGGGCAGTGCGAGGTCGAGCAGGACCAGATCGAAGTTTTCGACTTCGATAATGCGCAGGCCTTGCTCGCCATCCATGGCCGTGCGAACCCCATAGCCCTCGAGCGTAAGAAGAACTTCGAGAGATTCACGAATGCCCGCTTCGTCGTCGATAACAAGGATGCTGGCGCCGGCGCCTAATGCAGACAGCGCCGGAGCCGACGCTGATAGATTGAGTGGCTGATCCACCTCAGACATTTACGGTCTTCCTTAGGAGGGGAAACTCAAGATGAAACGTCGTACCGTTGCCGACCGCGCTCTCGACATGGATCTTGCCGGCGTGTTCCTGGATGATGCCGTAGGAGACGGACAGGCCAAGGCCGGTCCCACGCCGTTCCCCAGGCTTGGGTGTGGTCTTGGTCGTGAAGAAGGGATCGTAGATGCGTTTGAGGTTCTCCGGCGCGATGCCGGAGCCGGAATCGGCAATGATTGCCTCTACGTGACCATTGACGAGCGTGGCAACACGCAGGCGTCCACCACTCGGCATGGCGTCCTTCGCGTTCAAGAGAAGGTTCAGAAAGACCTGTTGCAGTTTGCCGGGATTCCCATGGATCGGGGGTAGGTTGCCTGCCAGTTCGAGCTCTAACTGAATCTGCGCGGTCTTGAACTGGTGTTCGAGCAGCCCTAGCGTGTCGCGGATGACTTGATTCAGGTTGGTCTCGCGAAACTCGGTCGTTGAGGTGCGAGAGAAGTTCAGCAGGCCGTTGGCAATCTCTGATGCTCGGAAGCTCTGCTGCGTGATCTTTTCGAGTACGGGGCCGAGGCGTGCATCCCCGCGCATTTGCTTGGACAAGAGCTGAGCATACGACGAGATCACGGCAAGCGGAGTGTTGATCTCGTGGGCTACGCCGGCGGCGAGCAAGCCGATCGAACTAAGCTTGTCGGCCTGAGCGAGCTGTGTCTCGAGAGAGACCCGATCGGTTATGTCGTCGACCAGAACAATGCGGCCGACCGTGACGAAATCGCGCGACAGAAGCGGAGCGATGGCTATGTTGGCGACGCGCTGTTCGCCGGCTCGGGTGGTGAGCGGGAACTTGTAGAGGTTGTGCACGCCTGACTCGTTGCGGGCGACGTCGAGGGCGTCGATGAACTCACCGGGGAAGACGGAGCGAAGTTCTTGGCCGATGGCCTCGGCGCGGCTCAGCGCGTACATGGCCTCCATCTGCGCATTCCAGCTCTCGATTCGGTCGTTGAGGTCAACTGCGAGGATTCCGACGTTGATGGACTCAACGATGTTCTCGTTGAATTCCTTTAGGCGTTCGAACTCGGTAATCTTGTCCTGGAGCCGCGTGTAGAGAAGCGCATTCTGAAGGGCGATACCGATGTAGCTGGCCAGCGACTCGAGCAGTTCCACATCTTCACTCGACAGGAAGTCACCGCCGATAGTTCGCCCAAGGCCTATAACGGCGATCGTGTGGGTTGCTGGCCCGTCCTGTACGCGACAGGGCAGGTAGTAATTGAGATCAAGCAAGGCCGCAGTCGCGCGTTGCTTCTCGCGGAGGTGCAGAGCCTGCTGGGCGTTTTCCAGGAAAATATGCGAGTGATCGGAGGCCTTATCGAAGTCGAGAAAGCTCAGATCAAGAGAGCTGCTGAGTTGCGCATTCGGTGCCGCACGTAGGTCGGCAGGCAGGCCGTGAGCCGCAGCAAGGCGGAGCGTGCCTGGCTGATCCGCGAGGAAAACGGCGACTCGCGCGACGAGCAGCGTCTTCGGCAGCCGCTCGACGATGGACTCGAGCAGAGCGCGCAAGTCGGTCTCCGAGCTGAGCCCGCGGCCAAATTCAACCAGGGCCTTGCGGTAGTCGTAGCGCTGGCGATCGAAAGCACGATCAACCCAGCCCTGTATGCGCCGCTTGAGTGGATCGAAGATGGCCGCAGTGATAAGAATTGCAACCACCAGCGCCCATTCCCGCATCTGGCTCATTGTTTCGGGCAGGCGCGTGTGGACGACCTCGGCGATTAATGCGATCACACCGAAGTAGCCGCCGACGATCAGCGCTGTGGCCAGCGTGTAAGCCACGCCGCGCTTGAAGATCAGGTCGGTGTCCATCAGGCGGTAGCGCACGATGGCCCAGGCAAAGGTCAGGGGCAGGAAGACCAGCGATAGACCAGCGAGCTTATACAGCAGGCCGGGCATGCGCACATCGAGCAGGAACGGTACGGCGTAGAGCAACGTGAACGGAATGACAGCGAGAAATGCGCCGCGCCAGAGCCACTTGAGCTGCTGGCGTTGGATGGGCGTGTCTGCGCGCAGGTAGCTGTTGAGGAAAAGTAAGGATGCCAGCACATAGAACGCGGCATCGTAGCCGGTTCCGGCCTGCTCGAGCCGATGCCGCAGTACCTCGGTGGCCTCCCAGCGGTTGATCGCCATCAGCCAGAGGCCGAAGAGGGCGATCCCGGGTGCGTAGACAAGAGGCACGAGCAGCCGGCGCCGAATGTTCTTGAGCCGCTCCTCAGGAAAGCTCAAAGCAAAGTGAAGGAAGAGGGCGGGTTGCAACGACTCCGCGACGACGTTGGTCCAGAAGGCCGCTTTGTCGATCCAATCCCACTCGCCGGTGTACTTCAGTGCATAAAGGGCAAATGAGACTAGGCAGAAAAGATAGAAGTGTGTGGCGCGTGGCGCGGTCCAACGCCGGAAGAGGACGTAAATGCCGATGGCCAAATAGATCAGACCGATTAGGCGCAGGGCTTGCTGCACGCTTCGGTCGGGCGGTTCGGGAATGACGACAACAGGTGAGTCGAGTTGAATGCCATCGCGCGTGATGGCGTACTGTGCCTTGGTGTAGATCCCGTTGTGGTACAGCTCGCGTTCGAAGTCCGGAAAGCGGCGTATCTGAACGTCGTTTACCCCGGTCAGTAGGTCGCCACGACGGATGCCCGCTCGTTCGCCTGGGCTGTTGGGGAGAACCTTGGTGGCTTGGAGGCCAGTGCCCGACCCGGCTTCCACCCACCACACGCCATCGTCGGGCTGTTGGAATTGGCGCTCCTGGCGAAGATTCAGCACCGCAAGGAACACCAACCCGATCGTGGCCACGGCCAGGAGAGTCGCCTGCAAACGGTTGAAGAGATTCGTCTCCATGAGAGGAGCACCTTAGACCCAAAAACAAGTTTGCACGTCAGTTGCCATGACAAGGGCTTTATGCCATCAAAGGTAGACTACGCTTAATCGACTGAGAGGACACAAGATAGTGACGAGAATGGAGCCAGAATGTAACCGGACTCGATGTGGAAAATCCAGAAAAATAGATTGTCTCTATGTGAAAAGGTAATGACCTACCAGAAACAATAGACGCTCGACGGGCCTGAGATTCAGCCGGAACTTCAAGCGGACCGGAGAATTGGAGTCCCTCTCCCTTTGCTCTAGCGCTGGCCGTAAGTGGCGTTTGGTCCATGCTTGCGCAAGTAGTGATGCCGGCTGACGTGTTCGGGGATTTCCCTAGCGGATTGGTTGACCAAAACAGTGCGGAAGGCGAGCCGTGCGACGTACTCAAGGACATCGGCATGCTCGACGGCCTCCGCCACGGTCTTGCCCCAGGCAAAGGGAGCGTGCCCTGCAACGAGTACACCAGGGACAGCGATTGGGTCGAGTTTTCCCGCCTGAAACCGGCGAACAATGACCGCGCCGGTGTTGTGGACATAACCAGCGGAGACTTCCTCCGCGGTTAAAGCTTCGGTCACCGGGACCTGGCCGTGGAAGTAGTCGGCGTGGGTGGTGCCAAAACAGGGAATCGGGCGGCCGGCCTGTGCCCAGGATGTGGCAAATTCTGAGTGCGTGTGAACGACACCGCCGATCTGGGGAAACTCGCGATAAAGGAGAGTATGAGTATCGAGGTCGCTGGAGGGGCGCAGAACACCCTCAACGATCTTCCCGTCCAGATCGGTGATGACGAGGTCAGACGGCTTCATGGTGGCGTAATCGACCCCGCTCGGCTTGATCACCACGAGGGGCTGGGCACCTGCACGGTCGATGCCGCTGACGTTGCCAAACGTGTGCGGTGCGAGGCCACGTCGGGCGATCTCCTGGTTGGCGTGAAGGACTTGTTCGCGAAGAGCTGCAAGAAGCATGAGTCTCACCTATTCGCACGGAAAGCGTTTACTGCAAAGTCTATCAGCTCTGCCGCGCCCAACCACCTTCATGGCGCTTCGCATACCTTTCGTTTTCGGAGCGGTACACTGCTGCGAGCCGCTCAGCCGACGCAACTATCGCGATCGAGAGTGGTTTACAAGAAGAGACCAGCGGTACGCTTTGTGCGCTGAAATTGTGCCGACTTCAAACCGCTGTAAACTCACGCACGATGCAGGCGTCTACCTGAGTGATGGCAGCCTGCAGCACAGTGAACGCGATGACGATGGCCCGAGCGGAAGACGCCGCGCTGGATTTCTCGAACGTAGTGCGCAGCCACCGGCCGCAGATCTTCCGGTTTCTGCTTGCCTCGACACGCGATCTCGATCTGGCCGAGACCTTGACACAGGAATGTTTTCTGAAGGCGCATCGCAATTGGGCGAGCTTTCGTGGCGAATCCAGTGCGATGACCTGGCTGATGCGCATCGCGATCAACCTGCAGAAAGATCATTGGCGCAATCGGCGGATGCAGTTCTGGCGGCAGGCAACCACCAACTCAGTGGATTTGGACGAAGCCAGCGACTGGCTCCCGGGCCGTGACTGTTCACAGGAGCGACAGTTGCTGGCGCGGGAACGCGTGGGGCAGGTGTGGCGCGCCGTGGAGCAACTGAGCGAGCGACAGCGGACGGTATTCCTGTTGCGCTATGTGGAAGAGATGGAACTGGCCGAGATTGCGGCGACAACCGGATTGAGCGAAGGAACGATCAAAGCACATCTTTCGCGGGCTTTGGCGCGGGTACGCACGGAATTGGGGGGAAGGCAATGACGTGGGATTCTGAATTGAAAAGCCGCGCCGAAGAGCCGGCGGGGGGCGAAGAGCTGGATCCGGCGTTGAAACAGGCGCTGGGAGATTTCAAAGCGAGTGTCCATGCGTGGAGCGATGCCGTGTATGCAAAGCCAAGGAAGGCGCGCAAAGTGACCGAACGCAAGTCGTGGCGGCTTGCCGCAGGGTGGAGTCTGACGGCATTGCTGATCGCAGGAACGCTGTCAGGCGGGTTTTACGAGCATCATCAGCGTGTGGTCGCCGCACAGCTTGCCGCCCAGCGCGCCACAGAACAGCAGCGTCGGGCCGAGATCGAGCAGGCGAAGAAGCAAGCACAAGAAGAAGAGGAGATGCTGGCCAGTGTGGATACGGCAGTGTCGCGCGAGGTCCCAGCTGCGATGGAGCCGCTGGCCCAGCTCTCGGAAGAGAGCGAATCCAGATAAGAGCAGGTCAAGAACGAGAAGTCTTTCTTGTTACAGGGGGAGAGGGAATGAAGGGACGAATAGCAGTCCAAGCAGGTTTGGCAATCGGCAGTTTGTTGATCGCTGGCGCGGCGATGGCGCAGGGGCCGGCACCGATGGATGGCCCTGGCTTCGGTCATCGGCCGCCCATTGAGAGGGCATTCGGTGGTCATGGGATCGAGGGCCGGTGGTGGAACAATCCCAAGATCATCGAGCGGCTGAAGCTGACAGACGATCAGCGCAAGGCATTCGACCAGATTCTGCTGGACCACCGCGAGAAGCTGATCGATCTGCGCGGTAACGTTGAAAAAGCGGAGTTGGCAATGGAGCCGCTCGTGCAGGCCGATGAACCGAACGAGTCGGCGATCCTGGCCCAGATCGATAAGGTCGCTCAGGCGCGCGCCGAACTCGAAAAGGCGAATGCGCGCTATCTGCTGGCCCTGCGCAGCAAGTTGACGCCGGACCAGTGGAAGCAAGTGCAGGAGTTCCGCAAGAGTCGCGGGCGGGAGGGTTGGGGCCCGGATGGTCGTCGTCCAGATGGCACCGGACCTGGCATGCGAGGGCCGGGAGGCGCAGGACCAAGCGGTCCGCCGCCGGCTCCCGGACCGCAGGGAATGCTGGACGACGACGGAGGCCCCCAAGCACCGTCCGATGCAGGCGCCCCTGGCGCGCAGCAGTAAGGCAGTCGAGCAGAGTTTGGCAGAGAGCAACTGCGGTTGTAGTTCACACCGGTGGCGGCGAGAGGTGATCCTCTGGCCGCCGTTTTTTTCCCCCAAGGATAGGCGCCGTCCGGAGCTGCCTCGAGATCGTACGGAATCTCAACAGAGATCTGAAGCACAATAGGGCATTCTTTGCAGCGAATCGAAACAGGTCTGCAGCAAATCCAGTCAATCCTGCGTTGGAGAGAGCACCTGAAGACAGAATGATCTTTCTAAAAATGACTAAAGTTCCCGAGTGTCGCACCGATGAACAGTGCAGATGCAAAGGACGCCCACCTGGAAGCAGTGAACCTGGTGGCTACGAGAAACACCGGCGCACGGGCGCTCCTGCTGGCATCGGAAACGGAGCGTTCTCCCATGGCCCTCGGTGTCCTGAACAACCTTTCCGCGATCTACGCTGAGAACAATCTCAACAATACGAACAACAACCTGCAGACGGTTCTGCAGCAGTTGTCTTCGGGTTCGCGCATCAACTCCGGTGCGGACGACGCCGCAGGGCTCTCGTTGGTGAACGGCCTCGCGGCCAACTCGAAGGCTCTCATCCAGTCTGTGACCAACGCGACAGAAGGAGTGGGATTGTTGCAGGTAGCGGATGGCGCTCTCTCGCAGGTGACGAACCTTCTCAACCGGGCGATCTCGTTGGCTGCCGAGTCCTCGGACGGTACTTTGAATTCGTCACAGTCTTCAGCCGCGAACCAGGAGTACCAGTCGATCCTGGCAGAGATCAACAACATTGGATCGACGACAACTTATAACCAGCAGCAGGTGTTCAACGGCACCACGGTGGCCATCTATACCGGCGACTCCTCGCCTACGGGGTCATCGATCGACAACCTGTACATTCGCTCCCTCTCCGCGTCGAGTGTGGGCGACACCAACGGGGTTATGTCCTACAACAACGGGTAGAACAACGTGTTCATCGATCTCTCCAAGGGAGGCAAGACTGCCTCGGCTAACGACAGCCTGAACGCCACCGGCTCAACAACGATTACGGTGAGTTATTTGACGAAGGGCGCCAACGGCTCCGTCACGCCGGCGACGGCAAACATCACGGTCGGGTCGGGCACGACGTACGCGAACACCGCCCAGGGATTGATCAATGCCGTCAATAACTCGGGACTGGGACTGACGGCAACGTTCACGACTGCTACTCAGGCAGGTTCCGGAGCAGCCGATGCTGCAACTGCATCCAACGACACCAACAGCACGGTGCAGACGAGCGGGCTGGATACCGGAATTGAGATCTCTGGCGCGAACATCGGTGTAGATGCCAATGCTGGAGCAGGAGTTTATACGAACGGCGTCGGCGAGGTTGGGACTCTCACGGTTTCGAACGCCGGAGACCAACTGGGTGGAACCCTGAGCATCGTGGGGACTGACGGCGAGAATCACACACTAACTCTCGGGGCAGTGAACTCAACCGATACGCTCACCAATCTGGCTGCAACCATCAACTCAGGCGGATATGGCGTGACGGCGGGTATCAACTCGAGCCCGGTGACGAACGCCAGCGGCACACATGCGGCAGGGACCGTGCTTACCCTCACATCGGCAGCTCCGAGTGTCACGGTCTCAGGAACGAGTATGACCGACACAGAACTCGCGCAGTCGACGGTTACGCTGACAGGCGTTGCGACCGGCTCGGGTGGGGGATCGACACTGGCGGTAATGAATGTTGCGGCTTCTACTGACACATTGAGCGGGGCGATCGCCGTTACGCCGGACAAGTTGGGCGCCTCGGCTACGGACTTCGATCTGTCTGGCTACACACTGACGACTCCTGCAGCCTACGTGAATGCCAATAACGGCGCCGCCGGAACGTTCGCCAACATCACTGCAACTTTGACCAATGGCGGAACAACATTGACGTTTGCCGAGACGGCCGGTATGTTGCATACATATCCACAAGTCGCGCCGGTTGCCGGAACCCCTATCCTTGACAACAATGCGACGACGGGCGTTTCCATTGTTGCCCAGGTGCCAACGGCTTCACTGCCTGCGGCCGGCGTTGCAGGCGCGGTCGGCACAGTGACGGTTTCCAATGCAAGTGACAGCTTGCAGGCCGGCACACTCTATGTCATGGGAGCAGATGGCGTAAGCAAAGCCTTTACGCTTGGGACTTCTGGATCGACGGACAACCTGACCAACCTCGCGGCAGCGATCAGTGCCTACGGCTCAACTACCGATCCGGCATCGAAGCTGTCGGCCATCGTAGATCCTTCGGGTACATTCTTGACCGTCTCGGTGGCGGCCGGCGGAACCGCTGTTCCGATGATGTACGGCAATGGGACGAGCACGACACTGGCATTGACCGGCAGTCCCACAGCTGGTCAGGCGAATGCCACCGTAATGGGAGCTCTGACACTGCCAATTGGCGGCGCCTCGGGTGATGCCCTGTCAGGCACGCTTGCCATCGGGACAGAAACCATCACGCTCGGCACTCCAGGGCGCACAAACACGATGGCTAACCTGGCAGCAACGATCAATAGCAGCAACCTCGGGGTAACAGCCACGCTCAATCTCGCCGGCACTGCGATTATCTTCACCTCGCCGTCTGCGTTGAACGCCACGGTGACTCCCAATGTTGGCGGAGCCGCAGATTCGACCCACGGCGGAACTCTTGGATGGAGCACAGCCAACCAGGGCCAGACCTCGTCGCAGTACTACAGCCTCGGCATTAGCGGAACAGTTACAGACACCAGCACCGGCGGTGGAACGGCCACGATAGGGCTGTCCTTCGACCGCAACGGTGCGGGCGGTTCGGCCACAATCGGCTATTCGGATGCAGCAGGTCAGTCGCTCTCCGACACCGATCTGACCAACCAGACCAATGCGCAGGCGGCCTTGAGCGCATTGAACTCCGCAATCGCCGATGTGGCCGCGATGGACGGCTACATCGGGGCGCAGATTAACACGCTGAATGCGGTGAGCCAGGTGCTCAATACCCAGTAGGAGAATGTCGTTTCGGCGCAGAATGCGATCCAAGCCACAGACTACGCAGCGGCGACTTCGAACATGTCGAAGTACGAGATTCTGACCCAGACCGGCATCGCTGCGCTGGCGCAAGCCAACAGCGTGCAGCAGGAAGTGCTAAAGCTCTTGCAGTAGCGGTGCATAAAAAGCAACGGGACAGCGGAGCGACGGATCCAGCGGCGTGGCACTGATGTTTGGTCGAGGTCGAATTTAGTAGAACTGTGGGATTTTGAAGACAACCCAGGGACAGGGCGGCGGCAGAGCAGAACTCTGCCGCCATTTTTCGGCTTGCTTCTACTTCGGCAACGCAACTGAGCCGTCGATCGTGAATTCGATCTCCGACTTGTCCTCCGTGTCCTGAGGTTGTGCGCCTCCAATGCTGAGCTTGTAAGTGCCCGGCAGGATGGAGCGGTTGCCTCTGTCATCGACACTCGACATCGAGCGCGGATCGATGTCCAGCGTCACATCTCTACTTGTCCCAGCTGAAACGTTAATTCGTTTGAATCCCACGAGAGAGCGGATGGGACCATCGACTTGCGGCGTTTTGAGATACGCCTCAACCACTTCCTCTCCTCCGACCGTGCTAGTGTTCGAGACGTTGACGGTTGCCGAGAGAGAATCACCGGCCTTCAGCGAGTCCGCCGAGAGTTTTACCGGTCCATACTTGAACTTCGAGTAGCTGAGCCCGTAACCGAAGCTCCAGAGCGGTTTCCCGCTGTAATAGCGATAAGTGCGATTCTTGAAGGTGTAGTCGGTGAACGCCGGCAGGCCATCGAGGTTCGCATAGAACGTGACGGGCAGTCGGCCAGAGGGATTGTTGATGCCTTCCAGCGTCCGTCGAATTGCCGTCCCGCCTTCGACGCCGGGATACCAGGCTTCAAGAATTGCTGCGGCTTGCTGGTTGGCCCAGTTCAATGCGACGGCGCTGCCGCTCTGGAGGACAACGACGAGCGGCTTGCCCGTGGCGGCCACGGCTTCGAGTAGTTTCTGCTGCGGCGCGGGCAAGTCGATGCTGGTACGGTCACCGCCATCGAATCCCTCGATCTTGATGCGCATCTCTTCGCCCTCAAGCTGCGGCGACAGACCGACGAAGGCAACCACGACATCGGCGCTCTTCGCAGCCGCGACAGCTTCGTCGAGCTGCGCTTGTGCCGGAGCTTCCCACTTGAGCGTGATGCCGCCGCCGGCTCTGTCGCCAGAGTGCGAGTACTCGAGAACAAAGCCGTGAGGCTTGGTGTCGGCGAAGTCGACCGGAATCGAAGGTACCTTCGGGAAGGCCATTACCGGCGGCGCCGTTGGCGAGGCGCCTGGGGCAGCTGTGAAGTTGCCCATCGCAGAGATATCGTTCCCCTCGCGCAGCGAGCCCTCGCCAATGACCTTGCCATCGAGCAAAAGTCGATAGGACTCTTTGGGCGAGTAAGGGAAACTGTCACCCGGCTCGACGGCGAAGACGTAGTGGCCAGGCGCCGGCGCCGTGAGTGTTCCGGACCAGCGCACCGAATAGTCCGTGGTCTCCACCTCAGGGACCGGCTTTGCATTTTCCCAATCCGTTTGAACAAGCGGCTCTTTCGTGGTGGCAACAGGACGACCCGTCCAGTCGGGCGTGGCGAAATACTCAGTCTTGAGGCCGGTTTTCAGCCCGAACGCGGTGCGCGGCACCGGGACGCCGACACCGATTGCGAGTGTGGAGCCCTGTGCATACTCGACTTTGCCGTGAAAGCCGTTGAGCATGCCATCGAGGGGAGTGATTGGTTTGACTGGCGTCCCGACATAGTTGCCGAGAATCGACGAAAGAAGATCCGCCGTCGGTCCCACCACGGCGATGTGGGACTGATTGCCTTTGAGTGGCAAGACACCGTCGTTCTTCAACAGGACAATGCTTTCTTCCGCTGCTTTGAGCGCCGTTGTGCGGTGCTGGGCTGATCCAGAGTCGGCGAAGCCAATCTTGTCCAGAGGATTCGATCCTTGCGGGTCGAAGAGTCCGAGTTGCATGCGCGCCGTGTAGAGCCGTTCGGCGGCCCGTGTGACTTGCGTTTCGGTGACCAGGCCCTGATGCACAGCTTCGCCGAGCGAGTTGAATCCTGGGGTCCAGATGCTGCAGGAGAGATCGGTGCCCGCATCGAGCGACATCGCTGCGGCGTGCACGATGTCGGAGGTCTTCTTGT
>Ga0335071_10000546_pt1 | contig 41316 bp, 32 predicted proteins | sample Lox_Sample_15_FD_206724 | JGI IMG/M metagenome (GOLD analysis project Ga0335071, IMG submission 206724) | Soil microbial communities from Loxahatchee National Wildlife Refuge, Florida, United States - Lox_Sample_1.5 | ecosystem: Environmental > Terrestrial > Soil > Wetlands | place: USA... | reverse complement strand
GACCGACGTCGACCTGGGCGCCGTCGCGGCCGGCTACCTCGGCATCGCGCTTCTCGGCGCGTACTTCCTCGCGATCGGGACCTTCGCGTCGGCCGTGACCAAGAACCAGATCCTCGCGGCGATCCTCGCCTTCGCCATGCTGATCCCCATCTTCTCGGTCGGCCTCTTCGAGTCGGGAGCCGATCCGGCCCGCCAGTCGCTGATCGGCTACCTGAACATCTGGGACCACATGGACGAGTTCGCCCGCGGCGTCGTCGACACGCGCCGCCTCGTCTACTACCTGTCGGGAACCGCGTTCTTCCTCCTGCTCGCGGCGACGGTCCTTTCGTCGAAGAAGGAGACGCCGTGAGCGCGCGCTCGACCCGGCTCGGGACCTCGGCCGCCGGAGTCCTGCTGGCGGCGGCCGCGCTCCTCGGCGTGAACTACCTGGCGTTCCGCCACTGGAAGCGCTTCGACTGGACGCACACCCAGATCTACTCGCTCTCCGAGACGACGCGGAAGATCCTCGACAACCTGAAGCAGCCGGTGCAGGTGACCGTGTTCATGGTCCCTGGGCGCTCGCGCCTTCTTCCGGAGGTCAAGGAGCTTCTGGCGCGCTACCAGGCCCGGAGCTCGAAGATCGAGGTCGAGTACCTCGATCCGCAGCGCAACCTCGCCCGCGCCGAGGCGCTGGTCAAGGAGTCGGGCGTGCGCGAGAACACGGTGGTGTTCAAGAGCGGCGACCGCAAGAAGTACGTCGAGGAGGACAAGCTCGCCGACTTCGACTACGCCGGGATGGGCATGGGCGGCGGCGCGCCGACGGTCAAGGCGTTCAAGGCCGAGGAGGCGTTCACGTCGGCGATCCTCTCGGTGACCGAGCAGCGCCAGCCGAAGGTCTACTTCACCAGGGGCCACGGCGAGGCGGCGCTCGACTCGACCGAGCGGGGGAAGGGCTTCGGCGACGTCAAGCAGATTCTCGAGCGCAGCAACATGACGGTCGGCACGTGGGACAGCCTCGGCAAGGCGGATCTGCCGGGCGACGCGGACCTGGTCGTCGTCGCGGGGCCCCGCACGGCGTTCCTCGAGCCCGAGGCCGGCGCCGTCGAGAAATACCTCGCCGGGGGCGGCCACGCGCTGCTCCTGCTCGACCCCGTCCTGCCCGGCGCCGGCGCGCCGCCGTCGGACCTGGGGTTCGGTGGGCTGCTCGGCAAGTACGGCATCAAGCTCGGCAACGACCTCGTGGTCGATCCCGCCAACGCGCTGCCGATGGTCGGCGCCGAGACGCTGCTCGTCAACCGCTACGGCACCGGCCCGATCGTCGGGGCGCTTTCGGCCGAAGGCCTGCCGGTGATCCTGCCGCTCGCGCGCTCGGTGACGAAGGCGGAGAAGCCGCCCGAGGGCCTCGCCGAGGCGATGCTCCTCGAGACGTCGCCGGACGGCTGGGGGGAGACGAACCTGAAGGACCTCGACGCCGGGTTGAAGAAGGACGCCGCGGACCTGGCGGGTCCCGTGTCGCTCGCCGTGTCGCTCGCGGCCGCCGACCCGAAGAAGGACGAGGGCAAAGCGCCGCGCCTGGTCGTCGTCGGCAACTCGCGCTTTGCCACCAACGGCGCGATCCAGAACGGCGCCAATGCGATGCTCTTCGCCAACGCCGCGCACTGGCTCGCCGGGAGCGAGAAGCAGATCGGGATCCCGCCGAAGACGCCGGCGCAGTCGTCGCTCGCCCTGACCGACGCCCAGGTCCGGGCCCTCGGGTGGGGCGCGATCGTGGGGCTGCCCGGACTGGCCGTCCTGCTCGGCATCTGGGTCTGGTACCGCCGCCGGGACTAGCTGGTCATGTCTCCCAGGAAGCTGCTCGCGCTCTCGGCCGTCGTCGTCGCGCTCTTCGCGTTCATCTTCTTCTTCGAGCGGAAGATGCCCACGACGGAAGAGCGCGCCCGCAAGGGCGACCTCTACTGGGACATCCCGCAGGACAAGGTGGAGAAGATCGAGATTGCCCGCGGCGGCGAGACGCTCGAGTTCCAGCGGGCGGGCGCCGCGGCCTGGAAGATGACGCGGCCCGAGAAGTATCCGGCGGACGCCTTCGCCGTCGGGAGCGTCGTGACGGACCTGGCCGAGATGAAGCGGGCGGGCGGCGAAGACGCTCCCGAGTCTAAGGCGGCGGACTACGGCCTGGAGAAACCGGCCGTGACCGCGACGATCACCTGGAGCGATCCCTCCGACACGAAGACGCTCAAGAGCCGTACCGTCGAATTCGGCGCGGCCGTTCCGGGGACCGACGTCGTCGCCGCCCGGGTGGCGGGGACCCAGAAAGTGCTCTTCGTGCCCGCGTCCGTGCTCGCGTCGCTGAAGAAGAACGCCGACGACTTCGAGAGCCGCGAAGTCTTCGGCGCGTTCGCATCCGACGTCTCCCGGCTCGAGATCCTCCGCGGCCGCGGCAAGCTCGCGTTCGTCCGCAAGGACGGCGCGTGGTGGCTCGCCGAGCCGGTGGCGGACCTCGCCGACGGGGGAGAGGTGGACCGCTTCGTCGGGTCGCTGTCGGCGCTTCGGGCCAAGGATTTCCTCCACGGCGGCCAGGACCTGGCGGCGATCGGTTTGAACCCGCCGCTCTTCCACGTCGCGGTGACGGTTCCCAAGAACACGGTGACGGCCGTCGACTTCGGCGCGACGCGTTCCGACGGCAACACCGTTTACGCCCGGCGCGAGGGCCAGGTCCTCACGGTCGACCGCGACATCGTCGACGAACTCTCCAAGGAAGCCGAGGCCTTCCGCAGCAGGACGGTCCTCGGGTTCTCGCGGAGCGAAGTGACCGGGGTCGAGGCGGCCTTTCCCAAGGGGAGCTACGTCCTCACGCAGCAGGAGGGCGGCTGGACGGCCGGCGGCAAGCCGGTGCTCGCGGCCGCGGCGGACGACGCGCTGACGGCGCTGCTTTCTTTGAAGGCGAAGGATTTCCTCGACGACGCCGAGGTCAAGGGGCTCGCCCTGCCCGTCGCGACGGTCACGGTGCGAGGCAAGAGCGGTTCCCCGTGGAAGCTGTCGCTCCATCCACGGGCCGGTGCGGTCGTGGCGACGGCATCGCCGCGCCCCGGCGGCTTCCTGCTCGACCACGACGCTCCCGAGAAGCTCGAGGCCGCCTTCCGAAAACTCGCGGCGGCCGCTCTGCCCACGCCCGCGCCAACGCCGGCCCGTAAGCCGTAAGCCGAAGGCATCGTTGCCTCGGCTGCCGGCTACCGCCGTCCCGTCTGGTGCGGGGCCCTCTTCGTCGCCTCGGCTTCTAGCTCGGCGATGCGCTTCTGCCGCTTGGCTTCCTTCTCGTCGGCGGCCTTGGTCTTCTTTTCCCTGGCCTTCGAAAACGACGTCGACATCGAGAAGAGGAGGCCCTTGCCCTTCGGGGGCTTGGCGCGGCGAGCCGTGGCGCCCCAGAACCTGGTCTTCTTGAAGACGGCTTCGGTGAAGTCGGAGTTGGCGAGATCGGCGCCCTTCAGATCGGCGCCCGAGAAGTCGGCGCCCATCGCGCGGGCAAAGCGCAGATCGGCCTCGTGGAGCGTCGCCCCCTGGAAGTTGGCGCCGATCAGGAGCGAGCCCGAAAGGTCCGCGTCGAAGCCCCGGCATCCCGAGAAATCCGCCCGCTTCAGGTTGGCCTGACGGAAGCTGCCGAGCGAGAGGTCGGCCCGGGAGAAGTTCACACCCTCGGCTTGAGCCTCGGCGAGGTCGGCGCCCGAGAAGGTCGCGCCGACGAAGCTGTAGGGCTTCAGGTTCGCGCGCCGCAGGATCGCCTTCGAGAGGTCCGCACCCTGGAAGTTGGCCTTTTCGAAGCGCGCCGAACGCAGATCGACTTCGGTGAGCTTGGCCTCGGCGAAGCTGACGTCGGAGCCGCCGGCGTCGAGGAAGATCGCTCGCCTCAGGTCGGCCTTGCGGAGCTTCGTCCGGTCGAAACCGGCGCCGGTGAAATTGGTCTCGACGGCCGTGGCGAGCTCGAGGTCGGCCTCGGTGAATTCGGCCTTCTCGCAATCGGCCGCCGAGAGCGACGCCTGGCGCAGGATCGCGCCGGTGAACTTCGCGCGGCGCAGGTCGGCGCCGGTCAGGTCGGCCGACTTCAGGTTCGCCCCGGCGAAGTTGGCGTTCGGGAAGGCGACGCGCTGCGCGCCGAGGTTCTCGAAGACGGCGCGGGACAGGTCGGCGCCGTCGAAGGAAGCCCCGTTCAACTTGACGCCGCGGAAGTTCACGTCTTTCAGGATGGCCCCGGCGAGGTTCGCGTTGGAGAGGTCGGCGCCCTCCAGGCGCGTGAACGAGAGATCGGCGCCCGCGAAGTCCGCGCCGGACAGGGCGCAGCTCTGGAGCGAGGCGGACCGGAAGCGCGCGCCGGCGAAGAACACTTTCGAGAAGTCGAGGAAGTCGAGATCGCAGTGCTCGAAGATCGCACCCGCGGCCGAGGCGCCCGCCCATTTCGAGTGCCGCAGCGTCGCCCGGGTGAAGTCCGCGCCGGCGAGCGTGGCGCGCGAGAGGTCCGCCCGCGTCAGGTCGGAGCGTTTGAGGTCCTTGCCCGAGAGGTCCATGCCGGCCAGGTCGGCGCCGGTCAGATCCGGCGTGACGTTGGCGTTCTTGACGCGCCACTCGTTCCAGCCCGGCGTGCCGAGCAGCTTCCAGTGTTCTGGATTGGCCATTGCCCGGCATTGTAACCGCCCCGCATCCGAAGGCGCGTTACAATCGATCGGATGAGCTCGACTGCCACGCCCGCCGTCACCGCACCCGTCGCCGCCCCGAGCCGCGCGCTGGAGCGGATCCGCAAGGCGCTCCTCGGCGGCCACCCGATCCTCTACGTTCTCTCGTGGGAAGAGCCGCGCGTCGAGCGCCTGGCGCAGCACCTGGCGAAGACGTTTTACGGCGCGCCGTGTCCGTACGGCGTCTGGTCGGTCGTGGACGGACTCGTCGTGGACGGCAACCCGGTTCCCGACACGCGCGACCCGATCAAGGCGCTGGAGGCGATTCTCGCGGCGACGGGCAAGGGGTTCTACCTGCTCAAGGATTTCCCGACCGCGGGACGCCCCGAGACGGTGCGGCGCCTGCGCGACGTCTACCGCGGCCTGAAGGACCGCGGGCGCCACGTCCTGATCGTCTCGCCCCGGCTCGCGATTCCGGAGGAGGCGAAGAAGGAGATCTACGTCGTCGAGTACGAGCTGCCCGACGACAACGAGATCGGTAAGATCCTCGACGGCCATCTGCGCAAGCGGCTCAACCTGTCGATTCCCGAGCCCGACATGCGCCGGCTGCAGCTGGCGATGCGGGGCCTGACGGCCGACGAGATCGGCCACGTCGTGTCCAAGGTGTTCGCGTCGCGGAAGGCCTTCGACGAGGCCGCCTTCCTCGAGATCCTCGGCGAGAAAGAGCAGATGTCGCGCAAGGAGGGCGTGCTCGAGTTCGTCCCTCCGCGTTTTTCGCTCGACGACATCGGCGGGTATGCCGTGCTGAAGACGTGGCTCCAGAAACGCCAGTCCCTCTTCTCGAAGGACGCGCTCGACGCGGGGATCCCGATCCCGAAGGGGATCCTGCTGATGGGCATCTCGGGCTGCGGCAAGAGCCTGTGCGTCAAGACGATCTCCACCCTCTGGAACCTGCCGCTCTTCCGCCTGGACATGAACGCGGTCTTCGGGACCGATAACCCCGAGATGACGTTCCTGCGCGCCCTGCGCTCGGTCGAGGCGGTCTCGCCGGCCGTTCTGTGGATCGACGAGATCGAGATGGGCGTCGGGGGCTATCGCGAAGGCGGAGACGCCTCGATGTCGCGCATCTTCTCGGGGTTCCTGACCTGGATGCAGGAGAAGAGCGCGCTGGTCTTCGTGGCGGCGACGGCCAACCGGATTCACCTCCTGCCGGCCGAGATCATCCGCAAGGGCCGCTTCGACCAGGTCTTCTTCGTGGACCTCCCGACCGAGGAAGAGCGCAAGCAGATTTTCGCGATCCACCTGAAGAAGAACCGGTGCGACGTGGCCCGGTTCGACCTGGTCTTTCTTGCCAAGGCGACCAACGGCTGGAACGGCGCCGAAATCGAGCAGGCCGTCGTGTCCGGGGTCGTGGATGCCTACGCCGAGGGCCGGCAGATCTCCGAAGACGACCTGTATCGCATGATCGCCGCCACCGTTCCGCTCGCCGTGACGATGGAAGAGCAGATCAAGCAGATCCGCAGCTGGGCGCACGAGCGGGCGTTGAACGCCTCGACGACCTGATCCTCGCGGGGAGGAGGCCGTGAAAAGACTCCTCGTCGTCCTTCTCCTGGCCGGCGCCGCGTACGGAGCCTGCAGGTATTTCGTGCTCGACGCGCCGTCGCGCGCGTTCCACGCCTTCGCGCGTGCCTGGGCGCTCGAGGACACGCCGGCCGCGGTGGCCTGGACGAGCGGCGAGGCGGCGAAGAGCGCGGCCGAGGCGCGCATCCTCCGCGGAGTCGTTCGGGCGCCGATGGAGGCGCTGCGCGGGTCGCGCCAGGAGGTCGAGTCCCGCGAGGAGGCCCCCGACGGCGCCGTCCTCGTGACCGTCAAGCAGTTCGTCTTTTACGACCCGCCCGGTCAGACGAGCGGCGTCGGCGGCGCCGGGGTCGCGACGGTCCGCCACGTGGCGCGGATGCGGAAGACCCCCGACGGGTGGCGCGTCGTGGACTGGACCCCGGCGTTTCTGGAAGCGCGGCCGAACCGGCCGGGGCGTTGACGGGGGCTGTCGGGAACCTCAATTCCGGCGCGGGTCGAGCTGCCGGGGTCGGAACGGCGCGAGGAACTGCAGCCGGCTCTTCCACTCGAGCATCCGCGCGCGAAGCAGCTCGAAACGTTCCGGCAGCGAGTCGGTTTCGAGCAGCTCCTGGAGCTCGGGCGGCGCGTAGCGCAAGCGGAGCGCGATCTCGGAGGCCAGCCGCTCGGGTCCGAGGGCCTCGGTCGGCAGCGGCGGCAGGTCGAGGGGGCGGGCGACGTCGCGGAAGAGGTCGCGGGCCGAGGTGACCAGGCGCTCCTGCTCGCCCGGCTCTCGGAAGGAAGCGGTCGGGAGCTCCTCGACGTGCGCGACGCGGTAAGGGTCCGGAGGAGCCTCGTCGATCACCCGGAATCGGAAGCGCGCTTCGAGCAGGATGTTGTACCGCCCGTCCGGAAGCTCTTCCGACTCCACGATCTCGCCGGCCGTTCCGACGGGGTGAATGGGCGGGGCCTCGGCGGCGGCGTCGGCTCCGGGGGCCAGCATCGTCATCCCGATCGTGCGCTCGGCGACGAGAGCGTCGGCGACGAGGGCGCGGTAGCGGGGCTCGAAGACGTGCAGGGGCAGGAGCGTTCCGGGCAGGAGGACCACGTCGGGGAGCGGAAAGAGCGGTATCCGGCGGCTCACGGCGCAGCGCTCCCGCCGGCCGGCGCCGCGGTCTTGCCGCGGGAGAGCGTGAGGACGTAGGTCGCGACCTGGCGGATCTCTTCGCCGGTCAGTTTTTCCTGGAACGGTGGCATCGGGTCGCGGCCGACGCGGACCTGCCTCTCGATCGCCGCGAGGCTGCCGTCGGAGCGCCACCGTCCGTCGACCAGGTTCGCGTAGGGGAATCGGGCGGCCACGGTCGTCTTGCCGTCGCCGTTGGCGTTGTGGCACGACACGCAGCGCCGCTCGAAGATGCGGCGGCCCGCCGCGGCGTCGCGCCCGGCGCGTTCGACTTCCGGCAGCGCCGCGCGGCGGCAGGCGAGCGTCCCGGCGGCGGCGAGGGCGACGACGGCGGCGGGCAGGAGGCTCCGGAGCACGACGGGGAGTCTAAACCCGCGTCCCGAGCGGCTCCCCGGTTCTTGATGGAGTCCTCATTTGGCGCGACCGTGGGGGCATGCTAAGGTCGGCGCCCTCATGGCGGACCGAAAGGACCGGGTGATGGAGAACGTCCCCGGGAAGTACTTCGTCGACGCCCAGTGCATCGACTGCGACGTCTGCCGCGTGACGGCGCCGGAGAACTTCCAGCGCAACGAGGACCGGGGATACTCCTACGTCTTCCGCCAGCCCGAGTCGTCCGAGGAGAACGCCCGGTGCCAGGAGGCCATGGATTCCTGCCCCGTCGAGGCGATCGGGAACGACGGGGAGGGAGAAGCCACCCCCTAGAGCTTCTCGAAGTAGTCGATCGTCCGCCGGAGCCCTTCCTCGAGCTCGACCTTCGGCTCCCAGCCGAGCACCTGGCGGGCCTTGGTGATGTCGGGCTGGCGCACCTTCGGATCGTCGACCGGAAGCGGCTTGAAGACGATTTCGCTCTTCGTCCGGGTCAAGGCGCGGATCGTCTTCGCGAACTCGAGCACGGTGAGCTCCGCGGGGTTGCCGATGTTCATGGGCTCCGAGGCGTCCGACTGCAGGAGCCGGTAGATGCCGTCGACGAGGTCCGAGACGTAGCAGAAGGAGCGCGTCTGGGAGCCATCGCCGAAGACGGTCATCGGCTCGCCGGCGAGGGCCTGGCCGATCAGGGCGGGCACGACGCGGCCGTCGCGGGGCCGCATGCGCTCGCCGTAGGTGTTGAAGATCCGGACGATGCGCGTGTCGACGCCGTGCGAGCGGCGGTAGGCCATCGTGATCGCTTCGGCGAAGCGCTTGGCCTCGTCGTAGACGCCCCGCGGCCCGATCGGGTTCACGTTGCCCCAGTACGTTTCGGGCTGCGGGTGGACGAGCGGGTCGCCGTAGACTTCGGAGGTCGAGGCCAGGAGAAATCGGGCCTTCTTCGCCTTGGCGAGGCCGAGCGCGTTGTGCGTGCCGAGGGAGCCGACCTTGAGCGTCTGAATGGGGAGCTCGAGGTAGTCGATGGGCGAGGCGGGCGAGGCGAAATGGAGCACGGCGTCGAGCGGCCCGTCGACGAAGATGAAGTGAGTGACGTCGTGCCGGACGAAGCGGAAGCGCTTTTCGGCGTCGAGGTGCGCGATGTTGCGTGGATTTCCCGTCAGGAGGTTGTCCATCGCGACGACCTCGTGGCCCTCCCGCAGAAGCCGGTCGCAGAGATGACTGCCCAGGAACCCCGCGCCGCCCGTGACCAGAACTCTCATGGACGTGTCCTCGCCTTTCCCGTCACTGCCGTCCGACGCCGGTGTAGTGCCAGCCCGCGGCCTTCATTTCCTTCGGGTCGTAGACGTTGCGGAGGTCGATCATGACCCGGGCGCGCAGATTCGCGCCGAGCCGGGGGAGGTCGAGCTTTCGGAATTCGTTCCACTCGGTCGCCAGCACGACGAAGTCCGCGCCCGCCGCGCAATCGTAGGCGTCCGTCGCGTAGTGCACGCGCGGGTGGACCGCCCGCGCGCCGGGCATCGCCGCGGGGTCGAAGGCGCGCACCGCCGCGCCCGCGTTCTCGAGGCCGGCGACGACGGAGAGCGCCGGCGACTCCCGGATGTCGTCCGTCTCCGGCTTGAACGAGAGCCCGAGCACCGCCGCCGTCTTGCCCGCGAGCGGGCCGGCCGCGGACGCGATCTTCTCGACCATCCGGGCCTTCGTTTCGGCGTTGACGCGCATCGTCGCTTCGATGATGCGGAACTCGTAGCCCTGCTGGCGCGCGAGGTCGGCCGCCGCCGCCGTGTCCTTGGGGAAGCACGACCCCCCGAAGCCGGGCCCGGGGTGGAGGAACTTCGAGCCGATCCGCTTGTCGAGGCCCATGCCGCGCGCGACGTCGTGGACGTCGGCTCCCATCAGCTCGCACAGCCGGGCCACCTCGTTGATGAACGAGATCTTGACCGCGAGAAAACCATTCGAGGCGTACTTGATCAGCTCGGCGGAGGCGACGTCGGTGATGACGAACGGCGTCTCGACGAGATAGAGGGGGCTGTAGATCTCTTTGAGGACCTCGACGGCCCGGGCGTCGTTGGCGCCGATGACGACGCGGTCGGGGCGAAGGAAGTCGGAGACCGCGGAGCCCTCGCGGAGGAACTCGGGATTCGAGACGACCGAAAACTCGTGGCGGCCGTTCCTCTCGCGCAGGATCTGCTCGATCATCCGGCCGGTCCCGGTCGGCACCGTCGACTTGGTCACGACGACCTTGTAACCGTTCATGTGGAGGGCGATGGCCTCGGCGACCTGGCGCACGAAGGTCAGGTCGGGCGAGCCGTCCGCCTTCGGCGGCGTGCCCACCGCGATGAAGATGGCCAGCGCGTCCTCGATCGAGGACTTCAGGTCGGTCGAGAAGCGCAGCCGGCCGGCGCGCTCGTTGCGGGACACGACCGCTTCGAGCCCCGGCTCGTAGATGGGAATCCGGCCCGCCTGGAGCGCCGCGATCTTCTCGGCGTCCTTGTCCACGCAGACGACGTTCATCCCGAAGTCCGCCAGGCAGGCGCCCGTGACGAGACCGACGTATCCGGTACCGACCATGCAGATGTTCATGCGGGCAGTTTCTCCAGCGATTCCCGGTACCAGGCCACGGCGCGCCGGAGGCCCTCCTCGAGCGGAACCCGGGCGCGGAAGCCGAGGAGGCGCTCCGCTTTCTCCACCGAAGCAAACGTGACGGGCACGTCGCCGGACTGCATCGGGCGCCGGTCGAGCCGGGCCGGGCGGCCCGTGGCCTTCTCGACGGCCGCGACGAGCTCGGCGAGCGTGACCGGATGCGCGCCGCCGAGATTGACGATTTCGAAGGGGATGGCGCTCTCGAGCGCCGCTTCCACGCCGTCGGCGATGTCGTCGATGTAGGTGTAGTCGCGCCGGGAAGACCCGTCGCCGTAATACGGGAGGGGCTCGCCGGCCTCGACGCCGCGGATGAACCGGGCGATGGCCATTTCGGGCCGCTGGCGGGGGCCGTACACCGTGAAGAAGCGCAGGCACATCGCGGGCAGCCCGTTCAAATGGTGGGCGTTGAAGACCTGGAGCTCGCCCGCGCGCTTGGTGGTGGCGTAGGGGGAGATGGGCTTCTCGATGGGATCATCCTCGGCGAAGGGGAGCTTCGCGTTGATTCCGTAGACGGAGGAAGACGAGGCGAAGACGAAGCGCGGCTTGCCGTGGGCGACGGCCCCTTCGAGCAGGTGCCACGTCGCGACGCAGTTGACCTCTTCGTAGAGGACGGGCTGCGAGAGCGACGGCCGCACGCCCGCGCGCGCCGCGAGGTGGAGAACGGCGTCGAAGCCTTCCTCGGCGAAGAGGCGGAAGACGAGCGCCCGGTCCCGGATGTCGCCTTCGACCAGCCGGTAGCGCGAGTTTCCGAGGTGCGGCGCGACGTTGGCGCGCTTGGCGAGCGGGTCGTAATAGTCGTTGAAGTCGTCGAGCACGACGACGCGGTCGCCTTTGGCCAGGCGCCTGTCGGCGAGGTGCGAGCCGATGAACCCCGCGCCGCCGGTGACGAGGAGCTTCACTGCGGCGGGGCCGGGGTGGGCGAAGCCGCCGGCAGGGCGGTCTTCGTCCTGACGTAGGAGTCGTACTCCTTCTTGATGCCGGACTTCTGCCGGTCCGCGATCAGCCAGCGCAGGATCGCCGACTCGTTGACGCCGACGACGAGGCGGTTGGCGGCGTCGTAGAGCTCGGGGTCGTTGATGAGCTTCCCGGCGGTCCCGTCGCCGTCGTCGAGCTTCTTCGAGATCGAGTCGAGGTGGCCGGACAGGCTGCGCAGGTTTCCCGTGAAGGCCTTCCCGAATTCCTTGTCGTGCAGGAGGATCGGGATCGCGCCGCTGCCTTTCTCGAGGTTGTCGACGACGCGCGTCAGCCCGGCCGCGGTCAGCGAGAGGCTGTCGAGGAGGGCGTAGATCTTCTTCTTGCCTTCGGGATCGGAGAGCAGGGCGGGGATCGCGCCGTTGCCGGTGCGGATTCCTTCCTCGATCTGAGCCAGCAGTCCCTTGACCGAATGGATGGCGGCGGCGAGGGCGTCGCTCGTCTCCTTGCCGTACTTCTCGTCGATCAGGAGCCGGCCGACGAGCCCCTGGCCGCGGTCGACCTTGGCGAGGATCGAGTTGAGGGACTTCAGCGTCGCGTTGAAGTTGTTGCCGAGCTGCACGCTCTCCTCGCTGTTGGTCGTGATCGCCCCGAGGAAGCCCTCGCCCTGCTCGGTGCGCCCCAGGATGTTCTTGAGCGACTTGGCGATCGCCGAAAGGTCGGTGAGCAGGTCGCCGCTGCCCTCGAGGAGCTTCTCGAGGCCGGCGCCCTGGGCCGGCGGGATCTCGCCGCCGATCGGCACCTCGGGCTCGTCGGCCTTGCCGCCTTCGAGCTCGATGTACTTGTCGCCGAGGAGGCCCCGTGTCTTGATCGACGCGCGCGTCGACTTGCGGATCATCGGCGCCCAGCGCTTGACGACGTCGTAGACGACGCGGACGGTCCGGTCGGCCGGATCGCCCGAGAGGCGGACTTCGATGACGCTGCCGACGACCACGCCGTTCAAGGAGACGTTGTTGCCCGCGATCAGTCCGGCCGCCGAGTCGAAGTGCGTCTCGAAGGGGAACTTGCTCCGGAAGAGGTTGGCCCGCTGCCCGATCATGAAGACCCCGATCATCGTCGCGGCGAGCGCGACGAGGACCACGACCCCCACCCGGAAGCGGCGTCTGACCTGTTGCTCTCCGACCACTGTCACGCTCCCTTCGGAACCGCCTGAAACACCCCCGTCCCGCAGGGGAAACCCATCGCCCGGAAATAGTCGCGCAGCACCGGGTGGCCGTTGGTGGTCGCCTCTTCGAAGGTGCCGACGAACTGGAAGCGGCCCTGGTGCAGAAAGACGACGCGAGAGGAAACCGTGCGGGCCGTGACGATGTCGTGCGTCACGACGACGGACGTCGTCTGGAGCCGGTGGTTCACGTCCACGATGAGCTGCGCGATCTTCTCGGAGGAGACCGGGTCGAGGCCGGTCGTCGGCTCGTCGTAGAGGATGATCTCGGGCTCGAGAGAAATCGAGCGGGCCAGGGCCACGCGCTTGCGCATCCCGCCGGACAGCTCCGACGGCATCTTGCGCTGGATGCCGGGCAGGCCCACCATCGAGAGCGTCTGGGCGACGATCGCGGAGACCTCCTCGGGCGACTTGTCGGTGTGCTCGCGGACCGGGAAGGCGATGTTGTCCTCGACGTTCATCGAGTCGAAGAGCGCGCCGCCCTGGAAGAGCATCGCCAGCCGCCGGCGCACCGGCGAGAGCTGCTCCTCCGTGAGCGCCACGATCGACTCGCCGAAGACCTTCACGTCGCCGCTGTCGGGCCGGGTCAGGCCGTTGATGTGCCGGAGCGTGACGCTCTTGCCGGTGCCGGAGGGGCCGAGCACGCAGAGGACCTCGCCGCGCTGAATCTGGAGATTCACGCCGGCGAGGATGTCGCGGCCCGAGTAGCTCTTCCAGACCTCCTTGAACTCGACGATCACCTCGCCGCGGCGGGCGCTCGTGTCGGGACGTTCGGACGAGGCGACCGGGGTGCTCATCAGAAAGCCAGGAAGAGCTTGGTCAGGAAGAAGTCCGAGACGAGGATCGAGATGGAGGCGAGCACGACGGTCCGCGTCGTCGACCGGCCGACGGCCGCCGCGCCGCCCTCGACCTGCAGGCCGTTGTAGCAGCCGATCGCCGCGATCTCGAAGCCGAAGAAGAGCGTCTTGCCGAGGCCGCTGAAGATGTCCGAGATCGCCAGCTGCTGCCAGATGCTGGTGATGTAGTCCTGGGCGGTCATCCCGATCTCGAGCACGGCGATGCCGAGCCCGCCGATGATCCCGAGAAGGTCGGCGATGGCGGTCAGGACCGGCATCATGATCACGACCGCGAGAACGCGCGGGACGACCAGCCGGCGCACCGGCGAGATCGCCATCGAGCGCAGCGCGTCGACCTGCTCGGTGACGGTCATCGAGCCGATCTCGGCCGTGATGCCCGACCCGACGCGGCCCGCGACCATCAGCGCGGTCAGGATCGGGCCGAGCTCGCGCACGAGCGACAGGGAGACGATCCGGCCGATGAACTGCTTGCCGCCGAAGGCTTCGAGCGAGTAGGCGGTCTGCAGCGCGAGCACGGCGCCCGTGACGAAGGCCGTGAGCCCCGTGATCGCCAGCGACTTGACGCCGAGCTCGTCCATCTGGCTGACCAGCTCGGTCGAGTAAAACGGCCGGCTCATGCACGCCGCGACCGTCTCGCCGATCATCTGGAACAAGCCGCCGATGTACTCGACGGTCTGCGACCCTTTGCGGCCGAAACGGTCGACGAACCGCAGCCAGCCCAGGTTGCGATAGAAGATCGCTGTAGCGGACGGTTCGGGTGGGGGCATCGAACGGCGCATTCTACGCCCTCCCTCCTCACCCTGTAAATGCCGGAACGGCCGCGACTTGCGGCTCTGCTACTCTCTCGGCCCGAGTGCGTTTCCTGCGTTCGCTCGGCGTGTGGGTCGTGATCAGCGCCGCGACCATTCTGTTCGGCCTGCCGGCGATCCCGCTCGCGCTCGTGCCCCCGCGCGGCGAGTGGTTCCTGCGGTTGGCCCGGGGGTGGGCGCGGCTGATTCTCGCCGTCTCCGGCGTGCGCGTGCGCGTGCTGCACCCCGAGCGCCTGTCGGCCGACGCGAGCGTCGTCGTCGCCGCCAACCACGAGAGCTTCTACGACATCCTGGTGCTTCTCGCGGTCCTGCCGATGTCGGTGCGCTTTCTCGCCAAGCGCAACCTCTTCCGCCTCCCGTTTCTCGGCTGGTCGATCGCGGCGGCCGGATTCATTCCGGTCGACCGCGAGGCGCGCGGCCGCAGCGTCGCGCTCGTGGACGCGGCGCTCGCGCGCCTGCAGAACGGGCGCTCGCTCGTCGTGTTTCCCGAGGAGACCCGGACGCGCACGGGGGAGCTGCTGCCGTTCAAGGGGGGTGCGGCGTTGCTCGCGATCAAGTCGGGGCTGCCGCTTCTGCCGCTCGGGTTGTCGGGAACGTTCCGGATCCAGCGCCGCGGCGGTTTCACGATCACGCCCTCGCGCGTCGGGCTCGCGGTGGGCGAGCCGATTCCGGTGACGGGCGGCGGGGCGCGCGACCGCGCGGCGCTGACGGAGGAGCTGCGCCGGCGCGTCGCGGCGCTGCGCGCCGAGGCGGCGGCCGGCATAGAATCGTCCGGGGAGGGTCCATGAGCGCCACGGCGGAGCTGACGGAAGAGAAAGTCCTCGACGTCCTGAAGACCGTGAGGTTTCCGGGGCTGTCCCGGGACATCGTTTCCTTCGGTTTCGTCAAGGACCTGACGGTCGGCGGCGGCAACGTCGCGATGCGGCTGGAGATCACGACCGAGTCGCCGGCGGCGGCCGAAGAGATCCGCCGCGACGCGACCGAGAAGCTGCGGAGCCTTTCGGGAGTCCATGCCGTCACGATCCGCCTCGACGTGAAGCCGCCCGCGCCGGCGGCGGCGCGCCCGGCCGCGGCCGCACCGGCGTCGGCGGCCCTCCGGGACGTCCGGTTCACCATCGCGGTCGCCTCCGGCAAGGGCGGCGTCGGGAAGTCCACGGTGGCCGCCAACCTCGCCCTCGCGCTCGAGCGGGTGGGCCGGCGCGTGGGCCTGATGGACTCGGACATCTATGGCCCGTCGCAGCAGATGATGATGGGAATCGCCGAAAAGCCCTACGTCAACGAGTCGAACCAGATCGTCCCGGTCGAGCGCTACGGCGTGCGCGTCATGTCGCTCGGCTTCCTGATGGACGTCGACCAGCCGGTGATCTGGCGCGGCCCGATGGTGATGAAGGCGGTCGAGCAGTTCCTGCAGGACGTCGCGTGGGGCGCGCTCGACTATCTCGTGATCGACCTGCCTCCCGGGACCGGCGACGCCCAGCTGACGCTGACGCAGAAGATCCACCTCTCGGGCGCCGTCATCGTGACCACGCCGCAGGACGTGTCGCTCATCGACGCCCGGAAGGGACTGGCGATGTTCCAGAAGGTCAACGTGCCCGTGCTCGGGATCGTCGAGAACATGTCGTACTACACGTGCCCGCAGTGCGGCCACCGCGACGAGATCTTCAAGCACGGCGGGGGGCGGCGGACGGCCGAGGAGCTCCACGTCCCGTTTCTCGGCGAGATCCCCCTCGACCCGAAGGTCGCCGAGGGCGGCGACGCGGGCCGTCCGATCGTCGCGGCCGACCCGAAGTCGGCGGTGTCCGACGCGTATCTGCGCCTGGCCGAAGGAATCGCCCGTCGCCTGGAAGGCGGAGGCTAGCGGGGGTCGGACCGGAATGGCCGCCTCGATCGATCTCGCAAAGACGGACATCACGCGCATGCGCGTGGACGCCATCGTCAACGCGGCCAACGAAGCGCTGCAGCTCGGCTCGGGCGTGGCCGGGGCGATTCGCCAGCACGGCGGCCCGACGATCCAGGAGGAGTGCGACCAGATCGGCACGTGCGCCGTCGGCCAGGCCGTGGTGACGAAGGCGGGGAAACTGTCGGCGAAGTGGGTCATCCACGCCGTCGGCCCGGTCTGGAAGGGCGGCACGTTCGGCGAGGAGATGCTGCTCGCCTCCGCCGTGCTGCAGGCGCTCCGGCGCGGCGAGGACATCGGCGCGACTTCCGTCGCCATCCCGGCGATCTCGACCGGCGTCTTCGGCTTTCCCCTCGAGCTCGCCGCCGAGATCTCGGTCGCCGCGGCCCGCTCGTTCGCGCCCTCGGCCGAGTACGTGCAGAAGATCGTCTTCTGCGTCCTGGACGACGACGCCCACGCCGCGTTCCAGAAGGCCCTGGGCAGCCGGGCGTGAGAGCCACCCGAGCCCGGCAGCGCCGCGGCCTCGCCTAGCGCGCGTGGTCGCCGCGGTCCTTCTGATCTTCGCCGCCCGGGCCCTGGCCGTGCCGTCGGCCGACGAGCTCCCGCGACTCCAGGCGGCGCGCAACGTCGGCCTCGCGGCGCTCGAGGACGGGAACCTCGCCGAGGCCGCGAAGCGATTCGAGACGGTGCGGCGCCTGGCGCCGGGAGACCCGCTCGGCTGGGCGGATGGCGCCGTCGCCGCGATGCGCGCGAAAGATCTCGCGGCCGCCGGCAAGCTGCTCGCCGAGGCCCGGCGCCTCGCGCCCGGCGACGCGCGCGTGCTCGCCCTCGAGGGATCCCTTCGCGAGCTGTCGGGCGACCGCGCGGGGGCGATCGCGGCCTACGAGAAAGCCGCTGCCGCCGCGCCGGGCGACATGGCTTCGCGATGGGCCGCGGCGCGGCTCTCGGCCGAGGCGGGAGACGCCGCGGGGCGCGCCGCGGCGATCCGCGAGATCGACGCCGCTCTGGCGGCGGCGCCGGCGAACGTGTTTCTCCTGGTGCGGCTCTCGGAGCTGCTCCGCGAGAACGGGGACACGGCGCGCGCGCTCGCGGCGTCGGACGATCTCGCCACGCTCGTTCCCGGCGAGCCGAAGCTCGACGCGGCGCTCGCCGACGGGCGCCGGGCCCTCGAGGCGGGCGACGCGCGCACGGCGTCGCTGAAGTACCGCGTGGCCGAGAACATCCTCCGCACGACCCCGCGCTATCAGCAGGCGCGCCACGACGTCGAGCCGGGCGTGGTCGGGCTGCCGCTCGAGGACTGGGGACCGGAGCTGGCGGGAGCGGTTCGCGCGCGCGCGGGGGCGCCGGTGCCGGTCCGGTTCGCGCCGAAGGCCGACGCCGCGCTCGACGGGCTCTCGGGTGTCGCCGCGATTCGGGCGGCCGGGGCCGATTCGCGGGATCTCGCCCTGGCCGGGGCCGCGGGCCTGCGCCTGGCCGCGCGCGCGGCGGCCGGGTATCGCGTCGCGGCGCCGCTCCCGGACTCGCGCTCTTCCGACGTGGTGGTCGCCGACGTGACCAACTCCGGCTCCCTCGACCTCGTCGTCCCGGGGGCGCTCTGGGTCCGCGAGGGTGAGACGTTTCGGAAATCGCCGATCGCCGGGGGCGACCGCGTCGTGCCGCTCGACGTGGACGCGGACGGCGACCTCGACCTCTACGTCTCGTCGAAGGCCGGCGACCACCTGCTGCGGAACAACCTCGACGGGACGTGGACCGACATCACCGCAGCTTCGGGGCTGCCCGCCGGGGTCAAGTCCCTGCTCGCGGTCGCGGCCGACTTCGACCGCGACGGCGACGTCGACCTGCTGCTGGCGAGGCCCGAGGGCGGCTTCGCTCTCTACGACAACCTCCGCGGCGGCCGGCTCGCCGCGCGCGAGGCGAATCTGCCGGGGAGCGGCGTCGTGACGGCAGCCGTGGCCGGCGACGTCAACGGGGACGGCCGTCTCGATCTCGTCTGGGCGTCGGGAGGACGGGCTTTCGTCGCCCTGAACCGGGGCGACGGGACCTTCCTCGCGCCCGAAGCGGTCGGGCCGGCGGCTTCGGTGCTCCTCTTCGACTACGACAACGACGGGTTCCTCGACCTGTTGCTCGCGAACCCCGCGGGGCCGTCGTCGCTGTGGCGCAACGACGGCACAGGACGGTTCGCGGCGGCCGACGTCGGGGCGCTGCCGCCCGCGCGCGAGGCCGAGGCGGTCGACGTCGACGGCGACGGCGACCTGGATCTCGTCCTGGTGACGCCCGCCGGCGGCGTCGCGCTCTACGAGAACCGCGGCGGCAACGCCAACGGCTGGCTCGACGTCGCGCTCGAGGGGTTGCCGACGGGCTCCGCGAAGGTCAATCGCGCGGGTTACGGCTCCGAGATCGAGGCGAAGGCGGCGGACCTCTACGTGTACCGCGTGGCCGCGCGTGCCGTGACCCGGCTCGGGCTCGGGGCGCGGCGGCGGGCCGACGTCCTTCGCGTCGTCTGGACCAACGGGGTCCCTCAGAACGCGCTCGACCCGGCGCCGCGGACGCTGCTGCGCGAGGTGCAGCAGCTGAAGGGCTCGTGTCCGTTCCTGTACGCGTACGACGGCGCGCGCTGGCGGTTCGTCACCGACGTGCTGGGGCGCGCTCCCGCCGGCCTGCTCTACGACGGCGTGCACCAGGCCGCCGCCGACACGCTCGAGTGGCTCGTGGTGCCGGGCGCGTGGCTCGCGCCTTCCCGCGGGGCGCTGACGCTCGACTTCACCGAGGAGCTCTGGGAGACCGCGTACCTCGATGCGGCGGCGCTCTTCGCGGCGGACCATCCGGCGGGCACGGCCCTCGTGACGAACGAGAAGATGGTGCCGCCGCCCTTCCCGAAGAAGGAGATTTTCACGGTCACGCGGCCGTACACGCCGCGCGCGACCGACGAGACGGGGCGCGACCGGACGGCCGAGATCGCCGAAGAAGACGGCGTCTACCTCGCCGGCTTCGCGCCGACGCGCTACCAGGGGCTCGTCGCGCCGCACGCGCTCGTGCTCGAGCTCCCGCAAGCGCGCGCGGGAGGGACCCGCGGCGGGGAACCGAAGGTCATGCTCTACCTGACGGGCTGGATCTTCTACGCCGACACGTCCATCAACGTGTCGCTGTCGCAGCGCCGCGATCTTCGCGCCGAGCCCCCCGTGCTCGAGATTCCGGACGGGCGCGGCGGCTGGAAGGTCGGCATCGCGGCGCTCGGCTATCCGGCGGGCAAGACCAAGACGATGCCCGTCGACCTGACCGGCATCCTCGATCCGAACGATCCCCGCGTCCGCATCCGGACGAACCTCGCGATCTCCTGGGATCGGATCGCCTACACGGTGGACGACCCGCCCGCGCCTGTGCGGCTGACCCCGGTGCCGCTGACGTCGGCCGAGCTCTTCTTCCGCGGGTTTTCCCGGGTGCGGCGCGAGACGCCGGACGGCCCGCAGGTCTTCGTCCACGACGACGTGTCCCGCGAGCCGCGCTGGGCCGACATGAGCGGCCTCTACACGCGCCTCGGCGACGTGCGCGAGCTCCTCGACGCGTCCGACGACCGCTACGTCGTCATGAAGGGCGGCGACGCGGTGCGGCTGCGCTTCGACCCCGCCGGCCTTCCGCCGCTGCCCCCGGGATGGGTCCGCGACTACGTCGTGCAGTTCGACGGCTGGGACAAGGACGCCGACAAGAACACGGTCGCCGGCCAGACGGTCGAGCCGCTCCCGTTCCACGGCATGGACGACGCCCGCTACGGCGAGCTCGCGTTTCCGGACGGCACGGCGCACGACGAGTTCGTCCGGACGTACCTGACGCGTCGCGGGGGACCGGAGGAGTTCCTCGACGCGGTCCGAGCGGGTTCGAAGGCCGGAGCCGCGGAGCCGGAGTGAGGCGCGCCGCGCTCCTGCTCGCCGTGCTCGCCCTCGGGGCCGCCGCCGTTCCGGGCGTGTTTCGCGACGCCACGAAGGCGTCGGGCGTGTCGATGCGCGTCCAGGGCGACCTGATGCGCCTGAAGCTCATCCCGACGATGATCGGCGGCTGCGCCGTCGGCGACTTCGACGGCGACGGCCGTCCCGACCTCTACGTCACCAACTCGATCCCGCGCTGGGGCAAGCCCAACACGACCGCGTGCGGGCGCCTCTACCGCAACGTCGGCGGCGGCCGCTTCGAAGACGTCACCGAGAAATCGGGCATCCGCGCCTGCGGCCTCGGCATGGGCGCCTTCTGGGCGGACCTCGACGGCGACGGCCGGCTCGACCTCTACCTGACCAACGTCGGGCCGAACGTCGTCTGGTGGAATCGCGGCGACGGGACGTTCGAAGAAGGAAGGGACACGGGCCTGGAGGATCCGCTGTTTTCCGTCGGAGCGGCGTTTCTCGACTACGACGGCGACGGGCGGCTCGACGTCGCCGTGGCCAACTACCTCGACTCGACGCCCGAGTGGGAAGCCGCGCAGCCGCAGTTCCAGCTCCGGGTCCCCGAGGACTACGTCGGACAGCCGTCGCACCTCTACCGGAACCTCGGCGGGCGAAAATTCAAAGACGTCACGCCCGAGGCCGGGCTCGCCCTGCCGCCCGTCCAGACGAAGACGCTGGGGATCGCGGTGCTCGACTACGACGGCGACGGCCGCGAGGACCTCTACTTCGTCAACGACCGCGTCGCGAACCACCTGTTCCGCAACCGCGGGGACGGCACGTTCGAGGAGACCACGGCCGAGACCGGCGCCGGCGTGCTCGGCGACCACCCGCGCGCGGGGATGGGCGTGGCGGTCGGCGACCCGTTCGGCGACGAGCGCGAGAGCCTGTTCGTGACCAACTTCGGCGCCGAGCCGAACAGCCTCTACCGGAACGTCGACGGCGTGCTCTTCGAGGACGCGGGCGAGGGAGCGGGCGTGGCGGCCGCCGGCCTGCCCTACGTCCGGTGGGGGACCCATTTCGCCGATTTCGACAACGACGGCTGGCCCGACCTCTACGTCGTCGGCGGCCACCTGGCGCCGCGCCTGCCGCGGATCCTCGGTCACTACAAGAGCGGCGGCGTTTCCTACGTCGAGGCTGGCGATTCGTCCTATGCGCAGAAGGCGCTGCTGCTCCACAACCTCGGGAACGGCCGCTTCGCCGAGTGGGACCCGGGAGATCTCGGCAGGCAACGGATGGTCGCGCGGGGCACGGCCGTGGCCGACCTGCGCGGCAACGGGGCGCTCGATCTCGTCGTCGTCGACCTCGACGGCCCCGTGCGGATCTTCCGGAACGAGATCGGCGAAAAGCAGAGCTGGATCGCGATCGAGCCCGTGCCGGGCCCCGGCGGGAAGACGGTGCTCGGCACCCGCGTCGCGGTCACCTCGGGCGCCCGCCGGCAGGCGCAGACCTACCGGGTGACGCCGTCGTACGCCTCCGGCTCGCTCGTCCCGCTCCACTTCGGGCTCGGCGGCGCGGAGGCCGCCGCGAGCATCGCCGTCCGCTGGCCGGACGGCTCGACGCAGACCTTCCACGACGTCGCCGCGCGGAGGGCCTACCGTCTCCGCCCGGGCGGCGAGCTCGAGCCCGTCACGCCGCGCTAGCCGCCCCGAGCGAGGAGCGGGCTATGATCGCGCCGCCGCGATGATTCCCATCGGTGACGACAACTCGGACCGGCGATCGGCGCCGGTGGTGACGTGGCTGCTGATCGCGGCCAACGTGGTGGTCTTCGTCGCGCTGCAGGGCTTCGGCGCGAACCAGCGCTTCACGCTGGCGTTCGCGGCGGTGCCGGCGGAGATCCTCTCCGGACACGACATCGCGCAGAGCGTGCCCATCCGGGACCCGTACGGACGCACCGTCGCGACCGTGGATCTCGAGCCGACGCCGATTCCCGTCTACCTGACGCTCCTGACGGCGATGTTCATGCACGGCGGTTTCGCGCACCTGTTCGGGAACATGCTCTACCTCTGGATCTTCGGCGACAACGTCGAGGACGCGCTGGGGCACGGGCGCTATCTCGCGTTCTACCTCGTGACGGGGATCGTGGCGGGCCTGTCGCACGTCTTCGTGACGGCGCTTTCGGGCGCGAACCCGCTGATCCCGTCGCTCGGCGCTTCGGGCGCGATCTCCGGCGTGCTCGGAGGCTATCTGGTGCTGTTCCCGCGGCGGCGCGTCCGCGTCCTCTTTTTCTATCAGGTGATGGAGGTGCCGGCGCTGATCGTGATCGGGCTGTGGTTCGTGTTTCAGCTCTTCAGCGGCGCGGGCTCGCTCGGGTCGAGCGGCGGTGGCGTCGCGTACGGGGCGCACGTGGGAGGCTTCGTGGCGGGCTTCCTGCTCGTCCGGCTCTTCGCGCCGCGCCCCCCGACCTATCGCTGGGCCTGAGGCGCGTCAGGACGGGGGAGCCAGCGTCTTCTCCAGGACCTTCTGCGTCTTGATCTCGCGGAAGCCCTCGCGTCGATAGAAAGCGTGCGCCCGCTCGCGGATCACGTTCGAGCGCACCCGCACGGCGCGGCAGCCCTCCGCGGCGGCCCAGTCGAGCACGGCGCCGACGAGGGCGCTGCCGAGCCCGCGCCCTCGGACGTCCGGGTCGATGACGAGCCCGGCGATCTCGGCGGTCTTCGGGGTCTCGAAGATCCGCGGCAGACTGACCTGGATCCAGCCCTCGACGCGGCCGTCGAGGACCGCGACGAGAATCGCGTGATCGGGATGCCCGGCGAGCTCGGCGAGCCGCCGGACGGCTTCCTCGGACGTCATCGGGTAGCCGAGCTCGGTCGAAAGCACCGCCAGGCGCGGGCAGTCCTCCGGGGCCGCGCGTCGGATCTCCGTCATCGGCCGGGTGGCGCGGCGCCAGCGCGGCTCGCCCGGCCGGGGACGACGCGCGTCGCGCCGACGGCGACGGACCATTCTTTCGGAGGCGCCGCGACCAGGGTCGCGAATCCGGCGAGAACGGCGCAAGCCCGGGCGAGCGCCCGGGACCGACTCGCCACGCTCACGGCGCCGCTTCCTCGACGACCGTCAGGCGCGCGCCGCCGGGGACGTCCTTCAGCGTCCGGGTCGCGCCGTCCGGCCAGCGAATCTCGAGCGCGTCGAGCTTCGACGCGTCGCCGAGGCCGAACGTGAGCGTCTTTTCCGACGCCGACAGGTACGACTGGCCGCCCGACACCTGCTGCGTCAGCGTGCGCCCGCCCGCGGTCGCGGTGACCCGGGCGCCCACGGCGTCGCGGTTGGACTTCCCGGAACCGACCAGCCGCAGTCGGACGCTGCGGTTCGGAGCGTTCGTCGGGTTCAGGTAGACGCGGGCCGGGCCGCCGTTCTCGACGATCACGAGGTCGAGGTCGCCGTCGCCATCGAGGTCGGCGTACGCCGCGCCGCGCGCGACGAGCGGCTGCGTCAGGTCGCCGGAGCGCGGACCGAGCGGGACGAAGCGCCCGCCGCCGGCATTGAGGTAGAGCATCGGCGTCTGCCGGTAGGAGACGTCCTTCTGCACTTCCTGAACCGTCGGCTCCACGTGCCCGTTGGCGAGGAGGAGGTCCATTCTCCCGTCGAGGTCCGCGTCGAAGAAGAGGACGCCGAAGGTCAGGTCGAGCAGCGACGTCGGGCCCACGCCGCTCTTCGGCGACTCGTCGAGGAAGACCTCGCCGGCCTCGGTGCGGTAGAGCGACTTCGGCTCGTTCGAGAAGTTGCCGATCGCGACGGAGAACCCTTTGCCGTTGGCGGTGTCCGCCCAGGCCGCGCCCATCGCGCCGCGCGCCCGGCCGGCCTCGTCCACGGCGACGCCCATCGGAATGGCGACGTCCTCGAAGGTGCCGTCGCCCTTGTTGTGGAAGAGGTTGTTCGGCGCCGTGTCGTTGGCGACGAGCAGGTCCACGCGGCCGTCGGCGTCGTAGTCCCAGGGCGCGACGCCGAGCGCCTTCTGGTTCTCGTTGTACACCCCGGCCTGCTTCGTGACGTCTTCGAAGCGGCCGTTGCCGAGGTTCCGATACAGGTGCGAGGACGTGCCGGGGTAGCGCTCGGGCGTGCAGTAGGACTTCGTCTTCCCGTCGAGCGTGCAGAAGAGGTCCTTTTCCGGGCTCCAGTCGACGTACCGCCCGACGTAGAGGTCGAGGCGGCCGTCGCCGTCGTAGTCGAACCACGCGGAGGACGTCCCCCACCCGGAGTCGGCGACGCCGGCCTTCTTCGCGACGTCCTCGAAGCGGCCGCCGAGGTTGTGGAACAGGTGATTGCCGCCGAGCGCGGTGACGTAGACGTCGTCGCGGCCGTCGTTGTCGAAGTCGGCGACGGAGGCGCCCATGCCGTCGAAGACCTTCTCGAGGCCGGCCTCGCGCGTGACGTCGTGGAAGTGGGGCAGGCCGTCGGCGCCGACGCCGTCGTTGCGGTAGAGCGCGAGCGAGGACTTCTGGCCGGCCGCGCGCGGATCGCCCGGCCAGTACGCCCCCGACACGAAGAGCAGGTCCGGTTTGCCGTCGCCGTCGTAGTCGAGCACCGCGACGCCGCCGCCCATCGTCTCCGGCATCCACTTCTTGCCGGCGGCGCCATTGACGTGGGTGAAGGCGACGCCGATCTCCTTCGCCTTCTCCGCGTAGGCGAGCGCGGGAGGCGGCATCGGGACGGGCGTCGGCGCCGGGACGGCCGCCGCCGGCTCGACGCGCCGGCAGCCCGCTGCGAGCGGGAGCACGATGCCGAGGAGACCGAGGGTTGCGAAGAGGCGCCGCATGCGCGGCGGGGATCTTATCCCGCGCCTCAAGGAGCCGAGGGGGCGCGCGGCGACGTGGACGGGCGATCGGCCGACGCCGTCGCGTACGACCACTGCGCGGCCTCGGGCGGCACGGGCGGGTGCGCCTTCGTCAGGTAGCCGCGGTCGGTCTCGTATCCCTTCGGACCCATCGCGGAGACCCAGGGTGCGGGCAGTGCGGGGGGCGGCACGGCCTCGGCGTGCACGTGCACCGGGAGCGACTCGCGGTTCGCCCACTCGTTCGCGAGACGGAAGTCGCCCGGCACCGCGCGGATCGTCTCGTCGTCCTTGTAGCGGCGGTACAGCGCGTCGTGGAGATCGGCGTTCCGGCGGTCGCCCATGGCCCGGTACACGCGCATCAGGTTGTAGTGGGCGTTCAGGTCCTCGGGATCGATCGCGAGCGTCCTGCCGTAGGCGGCGATCGCGTCGGGGAACCGGCCGGCGAGCCAGTACACCGCGCCGAGGTTGTTCCACGCGACGCGATCGAGCGGGAACTTCTCGAGCACGGTCTTCAGGTCCTTCTCCGCGTCGTCGAGCCGGCCCTCGTCCTTGGCGACCGTCGCGCGGAAGAACGCGGTCTTCCCCCAGCCGGGCCGGCGCTTCTCGGCCTCCGCGAGCGACGATCGGGCATCGGCGAGGCGCCCCTCGGCGATCTCGGCGCGGGCGCGGTTGAGCGGCCCGTCGGGCTCGTCGGGCGCGAGCTCGGCGACTTTCGCCCACGCGGCGGCGGCGCCCTTCAGGTCGCCCTGCAGGAACAGGCCGATGCCGTAGTCGTTCCAGCGGAGCCAGAGCGGATCGGGGTTGCCGCGGGGCTTCTGCGCCTTGGCCCCGGCTCTCTCGCCCGGCCCGAGCGAGGCCGAGACCTCGTCGCTCGCCAGCGTCACCACCGGCAGCGCGGGATGCGCCGCGCCGAGGGCGAACGTCGTGTAATCGCGCGAGAACTTGCGGTAGTGCGTGCCGGCCCGGAGGGTGACCGGTCCCTTCGCGTCGTCGGGAATCCGCAGGCGGTAGTGGACGACCCGCGCCGCGCCCGGTCCGATCCCGTTGTTGTAGAGCGGCACGCGGATGTCCTGCGGCTGGCGGCGATCCATGGGCTCCCCGTGCTGGTCGATGACGAGCGTCGAGAGCCGGTCCGCCGCGGCGTCGAGACGGCCGTCCTCGCCCAGCACGCCGCTCGCGAAGAAGCGCCGGCCGCCGGTTTCCGCCTCGAGCGACACCCAGGTCTCGTTCGAGTCCGCGGTCCCGTTCGTGTACGGATGGCCGATGCCGCGCGTGCGCACGACGACCTCGACGTCGACCGTCTCGCCCGGCCGCAGCGCGACGGGAGCGTCCCCGAGCACTTCGAGGCGCTCGCCCCGGCGGATCGCGAACAGGTCGACGGTCAACACCTTGTTCTTCAGGAACTCCTCGATCTTCTGCTCGGTCTCGCGGTCCCCGCGCACGGCGGGGAGGGCGGTGTTGGCGGCGGGGAAGACGTGGTCGTGGAGATAGCCGTTCTTGTTGCCGAACTCGTCCGAGCGGTAGCCGGGCAGGTGGCAGTCGCGGCAGGCCTTCGGCTTCGGCGGGTCGTAGAACGAGCGGACGGCGCGGCCCGAGACCCCCGAGTCGTACCAGCCGTCGTAATGATCCTGTCCGCGCATCCAGCGGTAGCCGTTCAGCGCCGGGATCAACGCGACCTTGTGGCAGGTCGAGCAGAACTCCGGCGAGCGCATGAACGGCTTCATGAAGGTCTTCCGGTGGAGGGACGGCTCCATGCGGATCAGGAGTCGATTGACCCACCGCAGCGCGGGCTGGCTCGAGAACGCGAACGGGTATTGCTTCGACTCCTCGATCACGTAGGCGCCGTTGCCGGTCACGCTCTTGACCTCGGCGATCGAGTGGCAGGACATGCAGGTCAGGCCCTGCTGCGCCTCCCACGAGTCGTACGAGAAGGAGGCCTGCGTCGCCTTGCCCATCTGGCCCGTGAAGAGCACGACCGGGTCGTGGCAGCCCGAGCACCACTTCGTGCGCTCGCGCCCGACCCGGTCCGCCATCAGCTCGACCGCCTTCCGGTAGAACGGATTGTTGAACGAGGAGAAGCGGTGCGCCGAGCGCTCCCACTGGTGGAACGAGTCGGGGTGGCACTCGCGGCAGTAGCCGTTGGCGGCGAGGCGCTTGCCGTCGAGGAGTCCCTGGTCGAAGGTCTCGCTCGCGGCGGGGTAGAACACGGTGTCGCCGTTGACGTTCACGATCCGCTTCGGCGGCTTCTCGAGGCGCGCCATCACCGCCATCGCGAGGAGGAAGGCCGCGACGGCGCCGCCCCAAGCGAAGAGCCGGCGGAACTGCAGCCTGTGGACGTGCGCGCGGCGGTGAAGGACGAAGGCGACGAGCGCGAGCGGCACCGCCGACACGTGGGCGAGCCACACGGCGCGGTTGTTCAGCGTCGCGCCGCGCACCGTCATGAAGAGGCCGGTCGACACGCACACGACCGCGAGGACCACGATCGCGAGACCCGCCGCCTTCGCCCGCCTGTTCCACATCCGGATCATGCGGCGCGCGTGCGTCAGCGCGAACACGAAGAACGGGATCGCGATGAGGAGGCCGAGCGTCAGGTGGAGCAGCAGCATCGCGTAGAAGAAGCTCGTGTCGCGCGTGAACGCGGCCAGGTAGATGGAGTTGGCCGCGATGAGGCCGAGGGGCACGAGCAGGATGCGGTAGAGCCGCCGCTGCCAGGGCTGAAGGACCCCGGCCGGCCGCGACGGCGAGGAGGTCGCGCTCATGCGCGGCATTGTAGTGCGAGCACCTCGGGCCGCGCCGCTGTCGCGATCTCGGCTATCTTTGCCCGATGCGCGCGGTCATCGCCGACAGCCACGTCGGCCGGCAGGCCGGGGACGAAGGGCCGTTCCTGGAGGCCCTCGACGCGGCGCGGCGCCGCGGCGCCACCGCCATCACGCTGCTCGGCGACGTCTTTCACTTCTTCATCGCGCATCGGAAGTTCGAGACGCCGGCGATCGCCCGGTTCCTGGAGACGGCTCGGGCGCTGCGCGACGCCGGGACGCCGATCACCTACATCGAAGGAAACCGCGACTTCTTCCTGCGCGGCTCTTACGCCGAGAGCGCCTTCCGCTCGGTGTGCGACGAAGAGACGTTCGTCGAGGGCGGCCGGCGGTTTCTCGCGACGCACGGCGACCTGCTGAACGACCGGGACCATGCGTATCGCTTCTGGCGCTTCCTGTCGAAGAACCGCGTCTCGCGGGCGGCGGTCAGCCTGGTGCCGAGGCGCGCGGCGACGCGGCTCGTCTGGAAGACCGAGGCTCGCCTGTACCGCACGAATTTCAAGCACAAGAAGGACCTGCCCGTCGCAATGATCCGGGAGTTCGCCACCCGGCGGTTCCGGGACGGCGTGGACGTGCTCCTCCTCGGCCACTTCCACAGGCCGTGGGTGGACGAGTCGGCCGGCGGGCGCATCGAGATCCTGCCGGCTTTCGTCGAGGAGCGGCGCTGGATGGAGATCCGGGACGACGGGACGACCGCGCTCGTCTCCTTGTAGCGCGGATGGCCGACTTTCTGGCGTTTCCGCCCGCGCGCCAGCTCTCGGGCAGCCTGCGCGTTCCCTCGTCGAAGAGCGCGACCAATCGGGCCCTGGTTCTCGCGGCGCTGACGGCGTCGCCCGTCGAGATCGTCCGGCCCCTCGAGAGCGACGACACCCGCGTGCTGGTCCGGTGTCTCGCGACGATGGGCGCGAGGATCGTCCCGATCGAGGAGGGGCTGCGCGTCTCCGGACCCCTCGGCGCGCCCGGCCGCGGGGAGGTCGCCCTGGACGCCGGCGATTCGGGGACGGCGGCGCGATTCCTCGCCGCGGTCGCGTCGGCGACGCCGGGCGATTTTCTCCTCGACGGGTCGCGGCGTCTGCGGGAGCGGCCGATGGGCGAGCTCGTCGCCGCGCTGCGCGAGGCCGGCGCCCGAATCGAGGACCGCGGCGAGCCCGGGCGGCTGCCGCTCGGGATTCGGGGAGGCGGTCTCGCCTCGCGCGAAATCTCGGTCGACGCCAGCCGCTCGAGCCAGTTCGTTTCGGCGCTGCTGCTCGCCGCCGTCGCGGTGGAGGGAGGGCTGCGCGTGCGCCCTTCGGGGACGGTGGCCTCGGAGCCGTACGTCGCGTCCACGCTCGAGGCGCTGCGGGCCTTCGGCCACGCGGCGTCCGGCGCCGACGGTGTTTTCGCCGCGGGGCGCGGGGAGCGCGTCGCGAAGCGCTGGACGGCGCCGGGTGACTACTCGTCGGCCGTGACGCTGGTGGCGGCGGTCGGTGCCGCTGGCGGGGACATCGTGCTCTCGGGACTGCGGTGGCCGTCCCCCGACGCGGACGCGCGCGCGCTCCCCGTCCTCTCGGCCATGGGAATCTCGATCGAGCCGTCGGCGGAAGGGATCCGCGTGCGGGCCGAGCGCGAGGCGCTCGGGCCCGCCGTGGCCACGGCCACCGACTTTCCCGACGCGGTGCCGGCTCTCGCCGCGCTGGCGGCGCTCGCGCCGGGCGCCAGCGTCTTTTCCGGGATCGGCCACCTGAAGATCAAGGAAAGCGATCGCCTCGTCGCGCTCGAGACGCTGGCGCGCGCGGCGGGAGCGTCCGCCGAGGCCTCGGAGGACGGGCTGCGGGTCACCGGGCCGGTTCCGGAGAACGGCGGCGCCCGGCGGCTGCCGACCTTTCGCGATCACCGGATCGCGATGGCCGCGGCCATCGTCGCGCTGCGCGTGCGGGGGATTCTCGTCGAGGACCCGGGCTGCGTCGCGAAGTCGTACCCGGACTTCTTCCGGGATCTGGAGTCGCTCGTCCGGCGGTAGCTCGGCGCTCTCTGTCGCGGCGGCGGCTCGGCGTCATTCCTCTTCGCGGCGCTTCCTGCGCGGGCGGGTCGCGACAATACACACGCAGAGAACGCGTCTTCATGCCCTCACGCCCAAAGGCGCGCACGGCTCCTCGCGAGCCCGAGCGCCATGCGATCGCCGACTGCCGCGGCCGGTGGCTCGACCTCTTCGGGCTCGGGGCCGAGGTGCTCGCCCCGGTCGTGGACGTCTGGACGGAGGGCGACTCGCTGCGAGTCCGGCGGGCGCCCGTCGCGGGGCGACGGGTCGACGAAGGACGCGTTGCCCGGCCTCACGCGGCGCCGCTCTTTCTCCAGGGCGCCGCGGCGGCGGCGTTCTTCGCGTCGCGCGGCTTCGTGCTCGGCGAGTCGGACCTCGACGCCGCGCGGTGGGAGGTCGTGGACGGGGCGCCGCAGTTGTGGCTCCCGGCCACCCCGGGCGGCGGCGCCGCCGGCGGCGATCCCGCGCTCGCCCTGCCGGCAACCCTGCTCCACCTGCTCGACCGCCTGTTCGGCCGAGGCGGGCGGCTCCCGGCCGGGGGAGCGCGCGCGCTCGCGGCGGCGCTCGCTTCGCGGGAAGCCTCGACGCGGCGCCCGGAATTCTGGGTCGCCGCGGCGTTGCGCGCCTTTCCGGAGCTCGCCGGGCCCGCGGCTTCTCCGGCGCGGCAGCGCTGCCTCGGCGCGTCGGGCGCGCTCGCAACGCGGACGGAGCGGGCGCTCCTCGAGAAAGTGCGGGCGATCCTGCGAGGCCGCGTGCCGCGCGTCTTCGGGCTCGAGGCCTCGGCGCTCTCGCCCGGTTCGGCGCTGTCTCTCGGCGCGCCGCCGCCGAAGAGCGCCGCCGAGGCCGCCCGGCGCCTGGCCGACCGGGACGCGGCCGGGGCTCTGGTCTGGATCGCGGTCGCGCCCGAGGAATGGGACGCGCTCTCGCGCCTCGCGTTCGAGGCGGCCTCGCGGCGCCTCGAGTCAGGCGTGGAGGTCGTCGCGGTGCCCGCCGCGCCCGAGCGCCTCGAGGGTCCGGATGCGTGGCGACGGGCGCTGTGGCTGCCGTTCGGAACGCTGCCGGCTCTGGTCCGGTTCTACGAGTGGCTTGCCGGCCTCGAGCCCGCCTCCAACGCCGAGGGGCGTGCGCGGGCCCGCGAGTTTCTGGCGTCGTCGGGGTTTGCCCGGTTCGCGGCGGACCCGACCGGCGACGCGCCGCTGCCCCTGGCGGCGCCTCTTCCCGCACGCCCGACGTCGGCGTCCGTCGCGGGCGATGCGGGCCGAGCGATCGAGAGCGCCCTCGCCGACGGAGAGATCGACCGCGCCCTCGAGCTGGCGCGCCGGCGCGTCGCGGAGTTCGGGGAGGCCGGGCCCGAGGCCTGGTTCGCCCTCTCGGCGCTCCTCGCGGCGCGCGTTGGCGACCGCACGGTCCCGTGGCTCGAGGCCCTCGAGGCGGAGCGGGAGATCGCCGGAGGCCGGACCGCCGACGCCCGCGCGCGGCTCGAGCGGCTCGTGCGTCAGCCGATCGTTCCGCCGGAGGAGCGGCGCCGCGCGACGCTGCGCCTGGCGGAGGTCGACGTCATGCTCGGAGAATGGGCGAGAGCGGCTCGCCTGGCGGCGGCGTGGCGCCGGGAACACCCGAAGGCGCCGGCCGCGGAAGCGGCGCGCGCGCTGCGCCTCGGCGCCACCGGCCTCGCGCGCGAGGGCCGCTTCGATTGCGCCCTCGCGCTTCTCGACGAGGCCGAGGGGTTGCCGGGAGACGTCGGCGCGTCCGAGCGCCTCGAGCTGCTGCTGACGCGCGCGCGCGTCTACTCGCTCGGCGGGCGCTTCGAGGACGAGGATCGCCTCTACGAGCGCGGAAGGCCGCGCGCTCTCGACGGCGGCGACGAGCGTCAGGCCGCGCGCTTCCTCGCCCAGGAGGGCCGCGCGCTCCTCGACCGGCGCGACTTCGGGCGCGCGATGCTCCGGCTGGAGGCCGCGCTCGCGGCAGAGACGGACCCCGCCGAGCGCGCGGCGCTGTCGATCGACCTCGCCACGACCCGGTACCACGCGGGCGATCGGGAGGGGAGCGAGGCCGCGCTCGCCGAGGCGCTCGCCAGCGCGTCGTCCGCCGGCCGGGAGGACCTCGGCCGTATCGCCCGGAGCAATCGCGTCGAGCTCCTGCTCGACCGCGGCGCTTTCGACGCCGCGGACGCGGAGATCGCCGCCGAACAGGAGGAGGCGCGCCGGGGACGCGACGAGCGGCGCCGGCTCATCGCCCTGCATCACCGCGCCCGCCTCGAGCTGCGGCGCGGCGAGCTTTCCGAGGCTGCCCGTCACAACGCGGAGGCGCGGGCCCTGGCCGAGACTCTGGGCGACCGACTCGAAATCGGCGAGCTCTGGCTCGAAGACGGGGATCGCTGCGCGTACGAGGGCGACCGGGAGGGAGCCCGCGCCGCCTGGGAGGCCGCGGCCGCGGATCCACCCGACCGCTGCGATTCGGAGCGGATCGCCCGCGGGCGGCTCGAGGAGCTCGCGGCGGGCTCGAACCCGTCGGCGGAGACGTTCGCGGCCCTCGACGCGGCGTTCGAGGCGGATTCCCGGCGGGCGGCCGAAGCGGTCGCCCGCTGGGCCGGCCTCGTCGGCCGGGACCGGATTCCCGCCGGCCTGCGCGTGCGCGCCGCCGCGGTGTTGCGGGGTTCGGGAGCGGCCGCCCTCGCCGCGCGGATCGAAGACGCGCGGGGGGCGCCGGCGCCGGAAGCGGCCCTGCGTCGCCTCCGCACCGTGGTCGCCGGCGCGCTCGAGGGCGACGGCGCGGGCGGCGAACGCGCCCTCCCGGCTCTCGGCCTCGATGGGCTGGCGGTCCGCGACGCCGACGGCCGGGAGCTCGTCCGGTTCGACACCGGCGCGCGGGGCGGCCGTCCGGAGCGCTGGAGGGCCCTCGAAACCGGCGCGGCGCGGTTCGAGCTCGCGCTCTCCCCGGAGATTCCGGAGGCGAGCGCCGGGCAGATCGCGCTCGTCCTCGAAACGCTCCTGTACCGGAGCGGGGCGGCGGCCGCTCCGGCTGCCGACTTCGCCGAGGGCTGGCGGCGTCTCGGGCTCGTCACGGCCGACCTCTCGATGGAAGAGCCCTATCGGCGGCTGGTGCGTTTCGCGCCGCAGCCGGTGACCGTCCTCGTGTCGGGGGAGTCGGGGTCGGGCAAGGAAGCCGTCGCGCGCGCGGTCCACCGGCTGTCGCCGCGGGCCGCGGGACCCTTCGTCGCCGTGAACGTTCCGGCGATCCCGGCCGCGCTCGCCGAGAGCGAGCTCTTCGGCCATGTCCGCGGCGCCTTCACGGGCGCCGACCGCGACCGGCGCGGCCTCCTCGAAGAAGCCAGCGGCGGCACGATCTTCTTCGACGAGATCGGCGATCTCGCGCCGCCGCTGCAGTCGAAGCTCCTGCGCGCGCTGCAGGAAGGCGAGATCCGGCGCGTCGGCGAGAACCGGGCGCGGGCGGTCGACGTCCGCGTCGTGTCGGCGACGTCGCGGGACCTCGCCCGCGAGGTCGAGGCGGGCGCGTTCCGCGAGGACCTCTTCTACCGGCTGCACGTCGCGCCGGTGCGCCTGCCGCCGCTCCGGGATCGCGGCCGCGACGTTCTCCTGCTCGCCCGCCACTTCCTCGAGCGGTACGGGCGCGACTACGGGCGGGGCCCGCTCCGGCTCGCTCCCGACGCGGGCGGCGCGCTGCTGCGCTATTCCTGGCCCGGAAACGTCCGGGAGCTCCAGAACGCGATGGCCCAGGCCGCCGCGTTGTCCGACGGCGGCGGGCCGATCGGGCTCGACCTGCTTCCCGACGCCGTGCGCCCGGCGAGGCCGAAGACCGCGGCCGACGGCGACTATCGCGCCCGCGTGGACGCGCACCGGCGCGACCTGATCGCCGACGCTCTCGACCGCAGCGGCGGGAACCGCACGCGCGCCGCGCGCGACCTCGGGCTCTCGCGGCAGGCGCTGCTGTACCTGATCAAGGAGTTGAAGGTGCCGGAAGCGCGCCGGAGCGAGAAGCGCTAGCCTCCTGTATCCTCGCCCGGTGATTTCGCTCCTCGACATCGTGGGGCCCGTGATGGTCGGTCCGTCGTCCTCGCACACGGCCGGCGCGTGCCGTCTCTCGCACGTGGCTCGCGCACTCCTCGAAGAGGAGCCCGTCGAGGCGCGGTTCGAGCTGCACTCCGCCTTCGCCAAGACGATGCGCGGCCACGGCACCGACCGCGCGCTCGTGGCCGGGGCGCTCGGGATGGAAGTGGACGACGCCCGGCTGAAGGACGCCCTCGAGCTCGCGCGGGGGCGCGGACTCGCGTACACGCTGAAGCCGAAAAACATGGGGACCGAGGCGCATCCGAACAGCGTGGCGATCCACCTGAAGGGCCGCTCGCGGTCGATCTCGATCCTCGGCGCCTCGGTCGGCGGCGGCATGATCGAGATCCGCGAGGTCGACGGCTTCCCGGTCTCGTTCTCGGCCAAGGATCCCTGCCTCCTGCTCTTCTACGAGGACCGTCCGGGCATGGTGATGCGCGCCTCGGAGATCATCGGGCGCCGCGGCATCAACATCGCCTCGATGGAGGTCCTGCGCCGCGGCAAGGGCGACCTGGCTTTCATGCGCCTCGATCTCGACGCGCCGCTGCCCCACGAGGACGTGGCGGCGCTCAAGCAGATTCCGGGCGTGCGCCGCGTGCACGTGCTCGACCGCGTCGCCGGCGGCGCGCCCATCACCTGATCCCGCGGAGGAACTCATGCCCGGCCTCAACAGCTTTGCCGACCTGCTCGACGCCGCGGGCCACACCGGGCGGCCGCTCGACGCGCTCTTCCTCGAGGAGGAGTCGCGCGAGCGGGAAGTCCCGGCTGACCGCCTGTTCCAGACCTTCCTCGAGCGGTGGGCCGTGATGAAGGACTCCGTGCGCCGCGGGCTCGAGGGCGGCAAGTCCTTCTCCGGGCTCGTCGGCGGCGACGCGAAGAAGGTGATGGAGTTCGCGCGGGGCGGCGACATCGCCGGCGGCCAGCTGGTGGCGAAAGCGATCGCGTATTCGATCGCGGTGCTCGAGGAGAACGCGCGGATGGGAATCATCGTCGCCGCGCCGACGGCGGGCGCGGCGGGCATGGTCCCCGGCACGCTGCTGGCGATCGCCGAGGAGCGCGGGTTCGACGACGCGCACGCCGCGCGGGGACTGGTCGTCGCGGGCGGCTTCGGCGCGCTCGTCGCCGCGCGGGCCGAGCTCTCCGGAGCGGCCGGCGGCTGTCAGGCCGAGCAGGGCGTCGGCGCCGCGATGGCGGCGGGCGCGCTGGCGTTTCTCCTCGGCGGCACGGCGGAAGCCTCCGTCCACGCAGCGGCGCTGACGCTGCAGAACACCCTCGGTCTCGCCTGCGATCCGGTGGCCGGCCTCGTCGAGGTCCCGTGCGTCGTGCGCAACGGGTTCACCGCGATGCTCGCGCTCGCGGGCGCGCAGACGGCGCTGGCCGGCGTCCGGAGCGTCATCCCGATGGACGAGGTCGTCGAGGCGATGGTCAAGATCGGCGAGGCGATGCCGCGCTCGCTGAAGGAGACGGCCGACGGGGGGCTGGCGATGACGCCGACGGGTTGCCGCATCCGCAACGAGCTCTACCAGATTCGGTGAAGGCGGCTCGCCTCGGGCTCCCGGCCGCTCTCTTCCTCTCGGGAGCGTGCGTCCTCTCCTACGCCAACGGGCTGACGGGCGCCTTCTGCTACGACGACAAGGCGATCGTCCGCGACAACCTCCGGATCCGATCACCGGAGCGCCTGGACGAGATCTTCACGACCCAGTACTTCGGCGGCCGGCCGGGAACCGGCACGGCCTACCGGCCGGTACTCCTCCTCTCGTACGCCGTCCAGTGGTGGGCGCACGGCGGATCGGTCGTCGGGTTCCACGCCGTCAACGTGCTGCTCCACGTCGCCGTCACGCTGACGCTGGCCGCGCTGTTGCTGCGCCTGGGCCTGCCGCCGCCCCTCGCGGTCGGCGCCGCGCTGTTCTTCGCGGTCCTGCCGATTCACGTCGAGGCGGTCACGAGCGTCGTGGGGCGGGGCGAGACGCTCGCGGCCCTCTTCGTCCTGCTCGGTCTCCGGCTCGCGCTCGACGCGGCCGAGGGCCTCCGGCCGCGCGGGATGAGGCTTCTCGGGGCGCTCGGGGCCTACGCGCTCGCGTGCCTCACGAAGGAGAGCGCGGCGGTGACGCCGGCGCTTTTCGGCATCCTCCTGCTCTTCCGCGCCGAAGGGTCGTTGGCGCGACGCGTGCGCGAGGCTCTCGTGCGGGCGTTGCCGTTTGCGGTCGGCGCCGCGGCCGTTCTCCGGGGCGTCTTCCGCCTGCGGACCGCGGTCCTCGGCGGCGCGCTGCACGCGGCCGCGACGGGCATCTTCGAGGTCGAGAACCCGCTCGCGCCGCTTCCGCCGGGAGTTCGCGCGGCCAACGCGGCGGCGGTGTTTTTCCGATACCTCGGCCGGATGGCGTTGCCGCTGCGGCTGTCGTCCGACGAATCGGCCTGGTCGATCGCTCCCCTCGGGCCGCGGGACGCCGTTTTCTGGATCGCCCCCGTGCTGCTCGCGGTCCTGGTGGTCGCGGCGCTCGCCCGTCTGCGTTCGCGATCGCCGAGCGCCCTGGGGTTCCTGCTGCTCGCCGCCGCGTTTCTGCCGACGGCGAACCTTCTGTTCCCGACGGGCACGATCTTCGGCGAGCGGCTCGCCTATCTGCCGTCGGCGGGTTTCTGCGTCGTGCTCGCGTCGTGGATCGCGGGTCCGGCGCGGACCCTTTCGGACCTGTCCGGCCGGCGGACGGCGCTGCTCGCGGCCGTCGCCTTCGCGTACGCGGCCCGGGCGGTGGCGCGCAACCCCGTCTGGGCGAGCGACGAGGCGCTGTTCACCGACATGGTGCGCGTGTCGCCGGAAAGCGCGAAGGCTCACTACGACTTCGCCTACATGGCCGCCGACAATGGCCGGAACCGCCAGGCGCTCGAGCACTACGGGCGCGCGATCGCGATCTATCCGAAGTACTGGGACGCGTGGGCGGGGAAGGGGCGGATGGAGCGCCTCCTCGGCGACCTCGACGCGTCCGAGAAGTCCTATGCCGAGGCTCTGCGTCTGGTTCCGACGTACGAGAACGGCTTCTACGGGCTCGGGCTGGCGAAGGAGGAGCGGGGCGATCGCGGCGGCGCCGAGGCCGTCTACCGCCGTGGCCTCCAGCCCAACCCGCAGTCGCTGCCCCTCGCCTATCGAATGGCCGTGGTCCTGTCGGCCGAGAATCGGCCGAACGCGCTCTTCGCGTGGCGGCGCGCCCTCGCGATCGAACCGGGCTCGCTGCCGACGCGCCTCGGGTTTGCCGACTGGCTGCTCGCGGCCGGGCGCCGGGACGAAGCGCTCGCGCAGGTCCGCGAGACCCTCCGGCTCTCGCCCCGGCACCGGCCGGCGCTCGAGCGGCTCGAAAAGCTGTCGCGCTGACCGCGCGGCTTCAGTGGACGCGGTCTTCCGGGCGGACGCCGGCGGTGTCGTCGGGGGGGTGGCTCGCGAGCTCGCGGCGCCTCGCCGCCCGCGCCGCGACGCGCGGGTGCCGGCGGTGGTAGAGCTTCAGGAAGGCGCGTCCGAAGAGGTACGTCGCAAAGCCGGCGGCCACCGCGAGCAGCGTCGTCCCCACCAGGAAGGAAGACAGGCGCGGCGCGAAGCCCGGGCCGTGGAACGCCACCCAGAAGTCGTTGTGCAGGATGCGTTGCCACTTGAGCGGCGCGACGCTCGCCGCCGGGTACCCGAGGAGCAGGCGTCCCAGCCGGTACCCCGCCGCAAAGACCGGCGGCAGCGTCCACGGGTTGCCGGCGAAGGAGCCGAGGACCGCGTCGAGCTTGTTCAGCCGGAACGCGAAGGCGAGGACGACGGCGAGAATGAAGTGAAATCCGACGAACGGCGAGAGGCCGACGCCCACGCCGAGCGCGACGGCCGCGGCGACGCGCTCGGGCCGCTCCTCGCGCCCCATCAGCTCGAGCAGCAGCACGATTCGCCGGCGCTTCAACGAGCGGCGCCGCTTCTTCGTCGTGCTCTCGGGGGCGGGAGGAGGCTCGCCGCTCACGACCCCGGCTCCAGGTGGTCGTGGCCCAGGCGCGCGACGTCCATCTCCGACCGGCCGTCGGCGAGGACCGCGCCGAGACCCGCCTCGACCCGACCGACGCGCGTGACGAGGGCGCCGAAGGCGCCGGACCGTGCCTCGAGGCGCGCGGCCTGGGACGGACTCGCCGTGAAGAGCAGCTCGTAGTCGTCTCCGCCGGCGAGCAGAAGCGTGATGGGGTCGAGGTCCTCCGCCGCGGCGAACGCGCCGAGCGCCATCGAGACGGGGAGCGCGTGGCGCTCGAGCACGACCTTGACGCCCGAGGCCCGTGCCAGGCGCCCCGCGTCCCGGCCGACGCCGTCGGAGACGTCGATCGCGGCGCTCGCCAGCCGCTCGCGCGACAGCGCGGTCCCGAGCGCGAGGCGCGGCACCGGATCCCGGAAAGCGGCGAGGAGCCGTTCCTCGTCATCGCGCGAGAGCTCGGGGAACCGCGCGGTCGGCGTGGAGCCCTGGGCGGCAAAGGCGGCGAGGCGGCGCGCCAGCCGGAGGCCCGCCGCGGCTTGGCCGGGGTGGCCGGAGAGATAAACGAGGTCGCCGGGAGCCGCGCCGCTCCGGCGCAGGGCCGGGCCCGCGGGCCGTCCCCAGAGGGCGACGGCGAGGACGGTCTGCGGCGCCTCGGACAAATCGCCGCCGGCCAGTCGCGCGCCGAATTCGCCGCCGCGGGCGGCCGCGCCGCGCGCGATGGCGAGGGGATATTCGCCGCCGCGGCGCCGTGGAAAGCCGATCGACAGGAGGAAGAACTCGGGCTCGGCGCCCATCGCCGCGAGATCCGAGAGGTTCACGGCGATGGCCCGGCGGCCGAGGCGCTCCGGTTCCTCGTCGGGCAGGAAGTCGACGCCTTCCACGAGCATGTCGGCCGTCGCGGCGAGCGGACCGGCTTCGCGCTCGATCAGCGCGGCGTCGTCGCCGGGACCGAGGACGAGAGACGCGCCTTCCGGCGCCAGGGTCCGGACCGCGTCGACGAAGGCGTCCTCGCCGTTCACGCGCGCGGGGCGTGCGGGGCGCGACGCCGACCCGGCCCGCTGACCGGGATTTCGCGCGGCGGCGTCTCGGCGGGGCGTTCGGGCGCGTTCGGCGCGGGCGCGGCCGCGGAGGAATCGGGGGGCAGCAGGGCGATCGCCAGGACCTCGTCCATGTTGTCGACGTAGCGGAAGGTCAGGCCGTGGAGGATCCGCGGCGAGATCTGCGCGACGTCGCGCCGGTTCAACTTGGGCAGGACGATCGTCGTGATCTTCGCGGCGCGCGCGGCGAGGACCTTCTCCTTGACGCCGCCGATCGGGAGGACCTCTCCCCGCAGCGTGATCTCGCCGGTCATGGCGACGTCGCGCCGCACCCGGCGCTGCGTGAAGGCGGAGACCATCGCCGTCGCGATCGTGATGCCGGCCGACGGACCGTCTTTCGGAATCGCGCCCTCGGGCACGTGGACGTGGACGTCCCGCGTCTCGAAGAAGTCGGTCGGGATCTGCAGGTCCGCGGCGTGCGCCCGCGCGTACGACATCGCGGCCTGGGCCGACTCCTTCATGACGTCGCCGAGCTGGCCGGTCAGGCGCAGGCCGCCCTTGCCGCGGACGGCCAGGGCCTCGACGAAGAGCATGTCGCCGCCGACGGAGGTCCAGGCCAGGCCCGTCGCCACGCCGACTTCGTCCTTCTTGAGCTGCTCGTCGCGGAAGTGCTTGACCGGGCCGAGCATCTTCTCGATCGAGGCCGCGCTGATGCGGTAGCGGCGCTGCTTTCCCTTGGCGACCGAGACGGCCACTTTGCGGCACAGCGCGCCGATCTCGCGCTCCAGGTTTCGAAGCCCCGCCTCGCGCGTGTAGGCCTCGATGACTTTTTCGATGCCGCTGTCGGTGAACTCGATGTTCGCTTCGGTGATCCCGTTCTCCTCCATCTGCTTCGGGATCAGGTGGCGCCGCGCGATCGCCTTCTTCTCCTCGGCGGTGTACCCCGACAGCCGGATGACCTCCATGCGGTCGAGGAACGCGGGCTGGATCGGGTCGAGGACGTTGGCGGTGGCGATGAAGAGGACCTTCGACAGGTCGTAGGGCACCGAGAGGTAGTGGTCGCGGAAGGAGAAGTTCTGCTCGGGGTCGAGCACCTCGAGGAGGGCGGCCGACGGGTCGCCGCGGTAGTCGGCCCCGATCTTGTCGATCTCGTCGAGCATGAAGACCGGGTTGGACGTCCCCGCCTGGTGGATGCCCTGGACGATGCGGCCGGGCATGGCGCCGACGTAGGTGCGGCGGTGGCCTCGAATCTCGGCCTCGTCGCGGACGCCGCCGAGCGACAGGCGCACGAACTTGCGGTCGAGCGCTCGGGCGATCGAACGGCCGAGCGAGGTCTTGCCGACGCCGGGCGGCCCGACGAAGCAGAGGATCGGTCCCTTGAGGCTCTGCTTCAGGGCGTGGACCGCCAGGAACTCGAGGATGCGCTCCTTGACCTTCTCGATGTCGTAGTGGTCTTCGTCGAGGATCCGCCGCGCCCGGTCGATGTCCTTGGAATCCTCCGAGACGACGCTCCACGGCAGGCCGGTCATCCAGTCGAGGTACGTCCGGATGATGGCGGTCTCGGCCGAGTCCGGGTGGCTCCTCTCGAGCCGCTTGATCTGCTTCTCGATCTCGGTCGAGGCTTCCTGGGGGATCTTCTTGTCGGTGATGATCTTCCGGTAGGCGTCGAGCTCCTCGGAAATCTCCTCCCCCTCGCCGAGCTCCTGCTGGATCGCCCGGAGCTGCTGGCGCAGGTAATACTCGCGCTGCGACTTGTCCATCTCGCCGCGCGCCTGGGTCGAGATCTCCTGCTGCATCGTCAGGACGGTGATCTCTTTGGCGAGGCTGTCGTTGACGAGGCGCAGCCGCTCGATCGAATCGGTGGACTCCAGGATCTTCTGGGCGTCTTCGAGCTTCAGGTCGAGGTTGGACGCGGCGAGATCCGCCAGCCGCGCCGGGTCGTCGAGGTTGCCGGCGATGACCATGACCTCGGGCGAGATGTTCTTGCCGAGCGAGACGGACTTCTCGAGGTTCTGCTTGACGCTCCGGAGGAGGGCCTCCTGCTCGGGCGGCAGCTCCTCGGGCGTCTCGGCCTCCTCGAGACGGGTGATCTTGGCCTTCAGGTAAGGCTCCTCGGCGAGGATCGAGTCGATCCGGGCGCGCGAGAGGCCCTGGACGAGCAGGCGGATGCGGCCGTCGGGCAGCTTGAGCATCCGCATGATCGCGGCGACGGTGCCGACCGTGTAGAGGTCGTCGGGCCGCGGCGTGTCGTTCTGCCCGTCCTTCTGGGCGACGAGCATGATGATGCGCTGCTCGGCGAGGGCCGCGTCGACGGCGTTGATGGACTTCTCGCGCGACACCGAGAGGGGCAGGATGATGTACGGGAACACCACGACGTCCTTCAGCGGCAGCACCGCGAGGATGTCGGGGATCGGCAGGTCCGCGTCGCGCTCGGGGGCGACCTCTTTCTCGTCGAGCTCGGCCATGGTCGGAGCCTACTCCTCCTGCTCGGGCTTGACGACGATCTCGATCTCTTTCTCCCGCAGGTCCGGAACGCGGGGCAGGAAGATCTCGAGCAGGCCGTTCTTCAGGACGGTCCGGGCATGGTGCGAGTTGACCGGCCGCGGCAGAGGAATC
>Ga0335071_10000545_pt1 | contig 41607 bp, 32 predicted proteins | sample Lox_Sample_15_FD_206724 | JGI IMG/M metagenome (GOLD analysis project Ga0335071, IMG submission 206724) | Soil microbial communities from Loxahatchee National Wildlife Refuge, Florida, United States - Lox_Sample_1.5 | ecosystem: Environmental > Terrestrial > Soil > Wetlands | place: USA... | reverse complement strand
CCGTAAACACAAGACGATGACTTTTACGGAATTCGCGGGGATTTGGGAGGCGCACTATTTATCCCTGTCGAAACCATCTACGCAAGCAACAATGAAAACTCACTTACGACGACTGAAGAGTGCCTTCGGCCCAAGGGACATGAGAACCATCAGTGCTGCCGACCTGCAACGATTTGTTTCCGAGCTAGTTGCCGAGGAGTACGCGCCGAAGACGATCCGGAACATTTGGATCACCCTTCGCTTGATCTGGAGTGCTGCGCATGCTCAGGGCTACGTGGAAGCAATTCCAGCGAAACCGAAACTCCCGAGGATGCTCCGGACGAGGCCACGGTGTTTCACCCTAACGGAAGTAGCAAAGATTCTTGCTGCATCCGACGAGGACGACAACGCGTTTGCACTCTACTGGACTGCAGCGGAGACCGGGATGAGACTGGGCGAGCTAGACGGACTTAAGTCTTATGCTTTCGACCACGGAACCAGTTCGTATATCGAAGTTTCAGAAACTGTCTGGAACGGGAAGCGAGGAACTCCGAAGAGCCCCGCTGCCATCCGAAGGATTTATATCTCGGAACAGCTCAGTGACCTTCTGAATTCGCTTACTTCTCCGGAAACTCTGTTTCGTTCAAGCGTCGTCAACTATCGGAAGAGAAAACTCCAACCCCTGCTTGAGCGGTTAGGGATTTCACGAGCAGGATTCCACGCCTTCCGTCACTTCAATGCCTCGCTCATGGACTCCCTACGGATTCCACTTAAGACGAGGCACGAGCGACTCGGGCACGCTTCTACTGGTTCCCTGACGCTCGACGTCTATACCCACTCGAGCGAGGAAGGGCACTACGAAGCGGCGAGACTGATCGGAAACGCCATCGAAATTGCGGTGCATTCTGTCAGCTTAAGTGCAGTTCAACAAAAAGGGCTTCCGACTGGAGCATCGGAAGCCCTGGAAACTAAACAACAAATTGGTTGCGGGGGTCAGATTTGAACTGACGACCTTCGGGTTATGAGCCCGACGAGCTACCAGGCTGCTCCACCCCGCAAAACCATTCTACATGGCTTGCACGTCTCTCGCAACCGGCCGCCCGCGAGTCCGCCGGCCGCCGCGCGCATCCGGACCAAGTCCCGCCAAGCGCCGATTCCCCCGCTTTGCGCCTCACGCCGGCGGGAAAGGTGACTCTTTCGCCAAGAAAGTCCTGCACCGGATCAATCGCCAGCCCGATTGCTGTTATTTTTGAAATTCCGAGGTGGTGATGAGCTGGAAGGACAATCTAGTTGAGTCGGAAAGCCGTGTCGCACCCTCACCGGTGCCATCGGAAGCGCAGCCCACGCCTCCCGCAACGGAATTGCGCCAAGCTGCCGCTGCAAGGTGCGATTCCACCGACCGGGCTTTGAGTGTCTGGTTGGAAAGTCCCGCCGTCCTCCTTCTCTTGATCGCCCTCCTGACATTTGTCCTGTACGTGGGCACGCTCTCGTTCCAGTTTGTGTGGGACGACCATCCGCAAATCGTAAACAATCCAATCATTCGAACCTGGCACGACGCGCCCCGCGCATTCGTCAGCGACTTGTGGTACCACTCCACCCGCAACCAGATCTACTACCGGCCTCTCTTTACGGTCTGGTCGATGTTCAACTACTCGCTGTTTGCATTGAAACCGTGGGGTTGGCATTTATCCGCCGTTCTCGTGCATATTCTCGCGGCCCTGGCGGTTTTTGTTTTGGCGCGAAAGTTGGGCGTGGAATATTGGGCAAGCGCACTCGCGGCGCTGCTGTTCGCGATCCATCCTGTCCACGTGGAGTGCGTCGCCTGGGTTTCCTCGGTCTCAGACTCCCTGGTCACGTTGTTTTATGCCGCCGCGTTTATCGCCTTTTTGAACAGCCGCGAACTTGCGCGTTCCGATTGGTTCATTTGGAGGTTTGCGTCTCTCTTCCTGGCGGCGTGTGCGCTGCTTACAAAGGAGATGGGGTTGACGCTCTGCGCGATGGTGGCCGTCTGCGTCTGGCTCTATCCGCAATCGACGGACCGTCCCGCTTCCAGGATATTTCGCGAGGGCGTGTTGGTGGCGCTACCTTACGGAGTGCTCACCGTCGCGTATCTGCTGCTCCGAAGATTCGCGCTGCATCAGGTTGCCGGTACATTCGACCCGGCCCATGGGTTTGCCGATGTGCTGCTCACGTGGCCGCTCATTCTTTGCAAGTATCTCCGCATTCTGGTGCTGCCGACGGGCCTGACCGGACTCTACTATGACCCGTATGTACTGACTCCGGAGTCCTCGCGGTTTTGGCTTTCGGCTCTTGTCATCGGTGCCGTCGCCGCGGGCATTTGGTATTGGACGTACCGCACCAAGAACCGCGTCGTGGCTTTCGCCGGACTCTGGATGATCGTCACCCTGGCGCCGACCCTGTATTTCCGAAGTTTCTATAACGGCGATTTCGTGCGCGACCGCTATATCTACCTTCCCTCCATCGGGTTTGTGATTCTTGCTGCAATCGCGATACGGTGCCTTCCTTCCCTGGGATTGGTGACTTCCCGCTCTGTTCAGGTAGCGGCCGTCTCGCTGCTCACCTTGGGTTATGGTTTTGGAACGTACTCTCAGCAGGTCTACTGGTCCAGCGACTTGCTCATCTTTGCGCGAGGGCATGCCTTGTATCCCAACTCCGCATATGCCTCTCTAGGATTTGCGAACGAGCTCAGCCGGCGCGGCGCCTATGATCGCGCTATAGAACTCGCGGAGAGCGCCACTAAAGTCCAGCCCAACTTTGGCCTCGGGTATCTTGTGCTCGCCGACCTGTACCTCAAGACCGGCCAAAAAGAGATGGCACGAACCTTGGTGAATCGGGGCATTACCGTCGATCCTTCGCTCCTGAAGTCGGAAATCAGCAAGATCGATACGGCTGGGATCTTTGGAGAACTGGGGGATTACGATCGCGCCCTTTCTCTCTGCTCGCAAGTTCTTCTGCAGGAGCCGGATCTCTATTCCGCCCAATATAATTGCGGAAACATCAGCCTGCTTGCCGGGCATTATCCCGAAGCCGAATCGCTGCTTTCTAAAGCGATCGCAGCGGATCCCACGCAGGCAAATCCGTACTTTTTCCTTGGGCGGGTTTATATGCAGACGGATCGCCCTGGCGACGCCGAAAAGGCATTCCGTCACGCCATTGCACTTTCTCACGGCGTGTACGATTTTCACCTCTGGTATGGCCGGCTCTTGGCCCAGCGGGGAGACGCCGCCGGCGCTCGCCGCGAGTTCACTGAAGCGCTGGCCTTGAACAGCGGCGGCGCGGAAGCGAAAACGGCTCTGGCCAATCTGGGATCGGCGCAGTAAAACTGGACGGCTCCATGTCCGCCTTCTTAAAGCACGATTCGAACCTCAGCCTCGAGCAAAGGCGCAGCTCTGCCGCGTCCTCCAGCTCAGCCGAACCCTCCACTTCGGGCAATCCCGTGCTTTGCGTTGACCTGGACGGCACGCTGATCAAAAGCGATCTTCTTTGGGAAGGAATCGTCGCGCTGCTGAAGAGCAATCCGATCCTCTTGTTGCGCGTTCCTGGCTGGCTGCTGAGCGGCAGAGCCAATTTGAAAAGGGAATTGGCCAATCGCGCCGCCATCAAAGCGTCGCAATTGCCATATCGCAAAGAAGTCATCGATTTCTTGCGCGAGGAGCAGGCATCCGGACGCCGCATCGTTCTGACTACCGCGTCTGACCTTCAGCTCGCGAACGCCATCGCCGACCATCTCGGCATTTTTTCCTCAGTTTGTGCCAGCGATGGTTCCACAAACCTGAAGGGCCGCAACAAAGCGCAGCGGCTCAAGGAGATGTTTTCCGCGGACGGCTTCGAGTATGTTGGAGATTCTCGGGCCGACTTGGAAGTGTGGCGCGCCGCCAAGGCCGGCTACGTCGTTGGGGATCGGCGGCTTGCCGAGCGCGCATCAAAGGTGACCATGGTTCGTCGTGTCTTCTCTCAGCCTGGCGCTTCGCTCAAGACCTGGGTTCAGGCGCTTCGTGGCCACCACTGGTTCAAGAACGTTCTCCTTTTTCTCCCGCTCGCTTTGGCTCACAACCTGACTCTCCTAGCCTGGCTCAGAACTGCCATCGGCTTTGTTCTGTTCGGAACTTGCGCTTCCGGGCTTTACATCCTCAACGATCTACTGGATCTCCACTCCGATCGCGGCCATCCCTGGAAGCAGAAGCGGCCCTTTGCCTCCGGCGATATTCCAATCGTCCAAGGCCTGGCCATAGCTCTGATTTTCCTTGCCGGCTCCCTGACCGCCGCCTTTGCCCTGAGTCCCAAATTCGGGCTCTGCCTCTGTGGCTATGCCGTCCTCACCCTTTGGTACTCGATCTCCATCAAAAAGATCGTTCTACTGGACGTCTTCTTGCTCTCCAGTTTCTACAGTATTCGCCTATTGGCGGGAGCCCTGATTACGGCAACACCGCTATCTCAATGGTTCCTTGTCTTCTCGCTGTTCTTCTTCCTCAGCCTCGCTATGGCTAAGCGCTATTCGGAATTGGTCCATGCCGACCAACTCGTAAACAGCGGTGAGTCTGGCCGTGGCTATATCGCCAATGACCGCGAACTCATCCTCGTCCTCGGAGTCGGCAGCACATTTGCTTCCGTCGTGATTCTCAGTCTCTACGTCCACAGTCAGGACGTCGGTCTCCTCTATCGCAATCCGCAACCCTTGCTGCTCATCTCGCCTATCATTCTCTATTGGATGAGCCATATCTGGCTGAAAGCGCATCGCGGCGAACTGAACGAGGATCCCGTCACTTTTGCCCTACGAGATCGTTTGAGCTATGCCGTGGGTTTCGCCGCGGTCCTCGCCATTGCCGCAAGTGTCTGGGGAATCGGGCTCTGAAATGTCAGTCACTCCGTCTTCCATTGAACATTTTTCCTGGGGCCGCTATCCGCGTGCTAACCACGCCTCGATCCACTGGGCCAATTGGACCGATGAATTGCCGCAGATTTTGGCGGATGCTCCATCTGCTTCCTTACTTCCGTACGGCCTGGGCCGCAGCTACGGGGATTCCTGCCTCAATAATGGGCGCGGTGTCGTTGAATGTTCCCGGCTGAACCGCATTCTTGGCTTCGATACAGAACAGGGCATTCTCCACTGCGAATCCGGCGTCAGCCTCTCGGACATCCTGGATGTGTGTGTGCCCAAGGGATGGTTTCTCCCTGTTACCCCTGGAACGCGCTTCGTCACCGTGGGTGGTGCCATTGCTAACGACGTTCACGGCAAGAACCATCATCGCGCCGGCACCTTCGGCTGCCACGTACGCCGGCTCGGACTCCTTCGTTCAGACCGCGGTTTCCTCGAATGCAGTCCTGACATGAATCGCGACTGGTTCTCCGCTACTATCGGCGGTTTGGGTCTCACGGGCGTGATTACTTCCGCGGAAATTCAATTGCGCCCGATTCAAGGGCCCATGATCGATCACGAGTCGATCCCTTTTCACTCTCTCGATCAGTTTCTTGCACTCTGCCGGGAAAGTGACGCGCAGTTCGAATACACCGTCGCTTGGATTGACGCCCTCTCCGGTCGTGACGCGCGCGGAATCTTCTTTCGCGGCAATCACTCCGCTCGGCCCGGTACCGTAAACTTGAACGCCGCCGGCCCCCGCGTGCCGTTTGCGTTCCCAACCTGGGTGTTGAACCAGTTGGCCCTCAAGTTGTTCAACCACGCCTACTATCAGTGGAACTGGCTTCGCAAAGGCAAATCCGCCTTGCCCTACGATTCCTTTTTTTACCCATTAGACGCTATTCGTGAATGGAATCTGATTTACGGCGACCGCGGCTTCCTGCAGTATCAGTGCGTGATTCCCAACACTGACGTGCCAGCGTTCGAAGAACTGCTCCGTCGCATACGGCAGGCCGGAATGGGCTCGTTTCTTGGTGTGATGAAGCAGTTCGGAACCATCGAGTCGCCCGGCATGCTTTCTTTCCCGCGCCCAGGTTTGACTCTGGCGCTCGATTTTCCAATGCAGGGCGACCGCACACTCAGACTCATGAGCGACCTGGACCTTCTCGTCCAGCAAAGTGGCGGTGCGCTCTATCCTGCCAAAGACGCCCGCATGCCTCCGGCTATGTTCAAGATGTCCTTCCCGCGTTGGCGCGACTTCCAGTTCTTCATCGATCCCAAACTCTCGTCTTCTTTTTGGCGGCGAGTGATCGAGGAATCGTGAACGCGCGGAAGATCCTTGTCCTTGGCGCTACCTCCTCGATCGCCCAGGAAGTGGAGCGCCTGCTTGCTACGGATCGCAGTGAGTTGCTGCTCGTCGCACGGTCGGAGGAACGCCTCGCGGCTCTTGCGGCAGACCTGTTGGCAAGGGGTGCGCGTAGCGTCCAGACATTCGCCGCCGATCTTGAGGATATTCGGCGCCACAACGACATCCTGGCCTGGGCGCAGAACCGCTGCCCGGACTTGGACACGATTCTTCTGGCGTACGGAACGATGTTTGACCAAAAGGATTGCGAAGGTTCCGTCGAACTCGCGGTCCGCCAGCTCTACAACAATTTCGTCAGTGCGGCGGCGCTCCTTACGATTTTCGCGAATCATTTCGAACAAAAACGCGAGGGCTGTATCGCGGTGATTACTTCCGTTGCCGGCGAGCGTGGCCGGCGCTCGAATTACGTCTACGGCTCTGCCAAAGGTGGCTTGAGCCTGTTCGTCCAGGGCCTCCGGAGTCGGCTATACCCCAGTGGCGTCCGCGTGATCACCATCAAGCCCGGGCCCGTGAAAACTCGGATGACGGACCATATGAGCAACCGACGCATCTTTGCGGACGCGGCCCAGGTTGCCGGCGATATTCATCGCGCTTTGAAGAGGGGTAAGCCGGAAATTCTTTACACGCCGTGGCAGTGGCGCTACATCATGCTCGTGATCCGCATGATTCCCGAGCGTTTCTTCAAGCGCCTGGCGTTCTAGTAGAAAAATCCGCCTACCGTCGGCTCCACCACACCAGCGTCACGCCCATCGTCACGATCGCTATGCCGAGCCAGCGATTCCGATTGATGCGCTCCCCGAGGAAAAACTTGGCCCCTAACGCTCCCGCCGCGTAGCTCAGTGCGCTGACCGGCACCACGAAACTCACTTCGAGAAACGACAGAATCGCCAGTAGCGAAAAGAATCCTAGAGCCATCAATGTGATCCCGGCCCACAGCCAGGGCAAACGCAAAGCCTGCCCGACGAATCGCAATAGCGAACTTGGGCTGAAATCATGGATCTCGCCGATGCTCTTCATCGCTCGGCTCATGCACAGCTCGCCGCCAGTTCCCGCAACCACGATGAAGAAGAACAGGATGAATTCCACCATGGTTACGGCACCGCCGTCGTGTTCGGGGACGTGCGCCCAACCACCAGTACCCCGAAGCAAATCAAGCCGATCCCCGCCCACCTCAGTGGCGAAACATATTCTCCGAGCAGGAAATAGCTGAGCAACGCCACGGTGGCATAGGAAAGCGCCGTCGCTGGCTGTACGTAACTGTAGTCCGCCCAGGTCAGCAACAGCATATGCACCAGAAAGAATCCCAGCAGGCAAGCGATCCCAAGCCACAAAACCGGGGTAGAGAAGACGCGGAGCGCGACCGCCGGCAGATCCCCCGCGCCATGAAGCTCGATGTGGCCAACACTCTTCATCCCCTTGCCCAGCAAGACGTTGCCAAGAGGACCAAGCAAAATGCTAATGAGGATGAGCGGAAGTGTCTTGAGCTGCAGCCGCCGCGCGTGATGTTCGTGATGATCCAACTGTGTCAGTCGAGTCCGAAATCGCTATGTTTTCGCTACGAAACAGATCCTTTAGCATCTTACGCGAATCTAACAAATGGTCAAAGAAACGATGCACTATTTACACGAGCACCTTTGCACCCCGTGGCGGCTGTGTTAGCCTGAAATTACACGGTTTGAGTGGTGTAGAGCGATACCCGAAATGGGGGGCGGGATCCCCACTCAAGTCAGGAAGAGGAACGTCTCACTTGCGATCCGGCGAGTATATCGTGCTGTTTCTGGCTGCGGTTCCGTTCATCTACTATTCTCTCGCGATTCTCAGTTCCTTCCAGTTCTTCTCTGCGGCAAAGCGCGGGCGCCTCGACAAATCCACGTTCGCTCCGCCCATCAGCAACTTAAAGCCGGTCAAAGGCTTGGACCCGGAAGCTTACGAAAATTTCGCCAGCCTGTGCCGCCAGGATTACCCCGAGTACGAGTTGCTGTTCTGTACCACCGATGCCACTGACCCCTCCGTTCCCGTAATCCAGAAACTGATGCGCGACTTTCCTGATCGCCAGATTCGCCTCCTCTATAGCGCTGGAATCGACGTAATCAACGACAAAGTTGCCAAGCTCGGTCTGATGGCCCGCGAAGCCAAATATGATCACCTGGTCATCAACGATTCCGACGTGCGCGTCACTCCCGACTATTTGCGGACGGTCATCGCGCCGCTACAGGATCCCAAGGTCGGCGGCGTTACCTGCTTCTATGTTTCCACCGAAGACAAATCCTTCGTCGAGCGTTTGCAGAGCATGGGGATGATCTCCGATTTCTACGCCGGCATTCTCGTCGCCTGGAAACTGGACGGCGTTCATTACGCGCTGGGGCCCACCATGGTCTCCACGAAGCAGATGGTCCAGAAATTTGGCGGGTTCCAGGTCTTGGAGAATCGCCCGGCGGATGACCTCCTGTTTGGCCGCCTTATTGCCGAACAAGGCGTCGAGATGAGACTCCTCTCGTACACCGTGCAGACCACTCCCGACTACAACGGTGTCGGCGAATTATTTGCCAAGCGCGCCCGCTGGATGACCGTGATGCGCAAGATGCGCCCTTGGGGACACTTTGGGTTGCTGTTTACGTGGGGCCTGCCGTGGAGTCTCTTTGCCGTTGTTCTTCATCCAACGGCGCTGGTTGCCGCCGCCTATCTCGGTGGATATTTCGCCTTTCGCATCCTGATTACGTGGCTGATTGGCACGTTCGGGCTCAATCAGAAGGGCCTTTGGAAGAACTACGTGCTGATTCCGTTCTGGGATGCCTTGGCATTTCTCGTGTGGTTGATCAGTTTCACGCGCAGCTATATTCGTTGGCGCGGCGTCGACTACTCTCTGCGAGAAGGTCAACTGGTCCTCCGCGAAGATGACGGCCGCACTCGCGGAACCGCTAAATCCACCTCCTGAGAAAAGAAAACGCCCCCGCAAAGCTGCTCGCGGAGGCGTTCCTGTCTTTGTTCGATCGTTACTTGCCTGGCGCCTTATTCACTGCCGCCTTGGCGTGTTCCGCGCCGATGGCTTTGCCCGTCACATTCGTCTGCAGTTTCCGGGCATTGTGCGTCTCGCGCCAGCTCACTTGCGGCAACATCAGCGTGGTATCCACGCGGTCGCGATACTGAATGGCGATGTTGACGAGCGAGTCGAGCAGGGAATCGGAGAGAAAGTGCGGTTGCAGGCCAAGGTCGACCAGTTTGGAGTGCTTGGCGTTGTAGTAGTGCGCTTCGGCTTCAACGCGGGGATCCGGGATGTGATCGACCTCGACGTTTAGGCCCATCTCTTTGCTAGCCGCTTGGACCTTGCGCGCGAGGTCGAGAACCGAGAACTGCTCGGTGAACTGGTTGTACACGCGACACTCGCCTTTATTCGCCGGGTTCAAGCAAGCGAGTTCAACACACCGTACCGTGTCACGAATGTCCAGGAAGCCGCGCGTCTGGCCGCCCTTGCCATATACCGTCAGGGGCTGGCCAATCGCCGCTTGCACGCAGAAACGGTTCAGCACGGTGCCGAACACGTCATCGTAATCGAAGCGGTTGATCAGCGCCTCGCTCAGCGAGGTTTCATCCGTGACCGTGCCGTACACCACGCCCTGATTCAAATCGGTAGCGCGCAGGCCCCAGATCTTGCACGTGAACATCATGTTGTGGCTGTCGTGTACCTTCGACAGGTGGTAGAACGAACCGGGCTGCTTCGGGAAGGGAAGTACATCGGAACGCCCGTTGTGCTCGATCTTGATGTAACCCTCTTCGATGTCGATGTTCGGCGTCCCATACTCTCCCATCGTCCCCAGCTTGACGATGTGACAGTCCGGCGCGGCTTCGCGCATCGCAAACAATACGTTCAGCGTGCCCACCACGTTGTTCACCTGGGTGAACACGGCATGCTTGCGGTCGATCATCGAATACGGCGCGGAACGCTGCTCGGCGAAATGCACGATCGCCTCAGGTTCTATCGCCTTCACTGTCGAGTAAATGAAGTCGTAGTCGCAAACGTCTCCCACCGCCACGTCAATGGTTTTGCCACTCAAGTGATGCCACGTGCGCAGGCGGTCGCTGAGCGGTTGAATCGGCGTCAGCGTTTGTGCGCCCAGTTCGTGGTCCCACTGCCGGCGTAGATAGTTATCGACAATCGTAACGGCGTGGCCCTTCGCGGAAAGATAGAGGGCCGTAGCCCATCCGCAATATCCATCGCCGCCTAAAACAATAATCTTCATTCATGTCTCCAATACTTCGTCTCGAAATGTTCCCGAGGTGGTCGTTCCAGACTACACGAGCCCCACTGCCTTGGACAACCCATTGATTTCAACTGCTCGCCGATTGAACGTTTAATGCATTCCCTCCCAACGGGTCGGGAGTTCCTGGTTCGTCACTAATTTCTTCCCGCCACTTTCGGTGACAACCCGCACAGCCTCGGCGCCTACCAGCGATTCGACGCGGGTTATGGCCTTGTTCGTTCCTACCAGGTAGTAGCGTTCGCCGCTCTTCCAAAGAGAACTGAACTGCGCGTCGTTGATAAACACCGGAGGGCAGTCCGGGGCCGCGCCGCCGTATTCCAGATTGTTGAATTTTCCATTCAGCAGCAGCGGATCCGTCCCGGTGTAAAACACCACCGACGAAAACGTGTAGTAGTGATGGTCCAGGATGAGCTTACCGGGCGTGGACTTCAGATAGGCCTCGGCCAGCGGGCGAGAAGAGAGAAACGGATCGAATACGACAAGCGCCAGCCTTGCCGCATGATAGAAAAGAATCATCATCACTGCAGACAGGACAGCGGCACGCACGCCCTTGCTCAGGAGATTGCCCAGCGCGCCAATAAGAAACGCGATCCCCGCTAGAACCAGTGGCAACCGCAAATATGCGAAAGAATCAAAGGTCAGGTCGAGCATGTGACCTAGCGATAGCGTGTACGCCGACGGGTGCGAGGAGAGTGCGCTCGAGATGTCTCCCGGCGTCGGCAGATTGCGTACCTGGAACGCGATCACGAAGCACGCCACTGCGGCTAGGGCGGCAATCGCCCCGAGTAACCGTGTCCCCCCGCGAATCCACGACGACTCCGTCGCCATCGCCGAGCCGATCAGCAGCGCCAGCGCCGGGTAGCACGGCATGGAGTAATACTCCTGCGTGGTGGAGAAGGTGAAGAACACCAGCATGAACCCGGTCCAGCACAGCGCAAGCAAGCGCGTTTGTCCGGCTCGGTCCGTCGGTCTAAACGACAACTTGAAGATCGACGGGATGTACACGCTCCAGGGGAACAGCCACAGCAAATGAAACAGCCAGAACCACAGCCGCGGCACGGTGTTGTAGTCCCGCGGGTAGCGCATGTTGAGGAAGCGCAGCAGTTGTTCGTTGATGAAATAGAACCACAGAAAGCCGTGGTATTCGCCGGGTCCACTGTGCAGCGTCCACGCGAAATACGGAGGGTTGCGGATCGTCGCCACCACGTGCCAGGGCGCCGCAATCAGAAACGCAATCAGCGCGCCACTAAATGGATGCAGCCGTTGCCACGTGCGCCGGACAAACAATTGCCGCGTAATCGCGAGATAAATCAGGGCGCCGGCCACAGGAAACACGACGCCAATTAAACTCTTCAGCAGCAGCCCGGTTCCCAGGCTCGCCGCCAGTATGACCGACCAAGACCGCGGACGCTTCTCCTCGGGATCCAGCGCGCGCAGGAACGCCCACATCGAAAGAGCAATGGTGCCCGTAAGCATCACATCCGGGATCTGGATGCGCGTAAACAGGAACAATCCTACGCACGTGCCGATACACATCCCGGCATACAGCCCTACGCGCTTACCGAAGGACCACGTTCCGAACGCCGCTGTCAACAGCGCCAGCAGCACACTCGCTAACGCCACCGGAATTCGCGCCGCCCAGTCGTGGAACCCGAAAATCTTGTAGGCGATCGCGATCGTCCAGTAAATCAAAGGTGCCTTTTCCAGATAGAGCACGCCATCGAGTCTCGCCGTTACCCAGTCGCCGGTCAGCAGCATCGTCTTCGCGATCTGCGCCTGCACCGCATCCACGTCGTCCTGCAGTGATGGCGGAGAAACGATGCATCCAAGATAGATCGCCGCCGCTATCAGAACGACGGCTAGATAGATTCCCCAGTTCCCGTTCGTTGCCGGCTTGCTCAAATCGCCACTTGCCATTTTTTCATCCACAAAAAGAGTATGAGGAAGCCCCAGAGGTGATAACCGACATTGGTTTCGCGCCGGAAATGCCGGTCCATCAGTTTCTCGATGCGTTCCTTCTGAAAGAACGACCCGTATTCGCCTAATCCGAACCGCATTGTGTCGACCAGTAAATTCCGCAGCGGTCCGCGCAGCCACTCATGGGCCGGTATGTCGAAGCCCGTCTTCTTGCGGTGCAGGATCGCCTGCGGCAGTTTGTCCGCCATCAATTGCTTGAGCACCACTTTCTGCTTCGCTCCCTGTATCTTCAGCGAAGTCGGCAGGGAAGCGGCGAATTCAACGATCCGATGATCTAGGAACGGCGGCCGCACCTCCACCGAGTGCGCCATGCTCATGCGATCGCTTTTCGTCAATATGTCGTCGGCCAGGTAATACTTCTGGTCGAGCCACAAATACGGTGCCAGGTCATCGTTTACCGGCGGCAAGCTGCGAACCTGGCCCAGTATCTCCGCCAGCGAATTCGGCATCGGTTTGCGCACAAGGTCGTTCAATTCGTCCTTCGCGAACGTGCCGTTCCAATACGCGTGCGCAAGTTCCGGCGGCATCAGGCAGCCCTCCAGCAGCCGAGTCGCCTTGTAGTCAAAGCCCATCTTTTCGTCGGAGACCGGCCACCGCCGAATCGCGCCCAATCCTGCCGACACAAGCCCGCGCGGGAATTTGCGGATGGCGCGCGCCATGCGGTCCGCGCGGTACGTCAGGTAGCCTCCAAACAACTCGTCCGCGCCTTCGCCGCTCAACGCCACCGTCGTCTTCCTCTTGCACAACTTGGAGAGGAACCATACCGGCAACGCCCCCGCGTCCGCGCTCGGCTCGTCCGAATAATACGCAAACTCCTCAATCGCTCCCTGCAGATCCACGGAAGGATTCAGGTCCATCTCGTCGTGATCGGTCTTGTATTGCTTCACCGCGGCGTGGACGTATTCCGTCTCATCGAAACTCCGCCCGTGGAACGAAATGGAGAACGTCTTCAGCTGCGCCGACGTCGCCCGCGATGCGTAGTGCAGGATCGAAGTCGAATCAACCCCCCCGCTGAGCCACACACCCAGCGGCACATCCGAAATCATGTGTTCGCGCACGGAGTCCGTCATCAGCCGGTCCAGCTCTTCCTTCGCCTCTTCCATCGAAATGTTACGAAGTTGGCCATACGGCAGCTTCCAATAGGTCCCGGTCGCGATCGCTCCGTCGCGCCACTCCAGCCAATCCCCCGGCGGCAGCTTCACAATCCCCTCGATCATCGTCCACGGTGACGGGATGTAGTTCAGCGCCAGGTAGCAATCAAGCCCGTCTAGCGATAGCTTGCGCGGGATTTCCGGATGAACAAAAAGCGCCTTGAGCTCGGAGCCAAAGTAAATATCTTCGCCAATTTTCGTGTAATAAAGAGGCTTGATGCCTAGCCGGTCGCGCGCCAACACCAGCCGCCGCGACGGTTTGTGCCACACCGCGAACGCAAACATCCCGCGTAACCGCGAAATGCTCTGCACGTCCCACTGCAAGAATGCCTTGAGCACCGTCTCCGTGTCGGAGTGCGAAGAAAACTGATGGCCCAGGCTCTCCAGTTCCGTGCGCAGCTCAACGTGGTTGTAGATCTCGCCGTTGAAGACTATGCCCCATTCGCCGTCATTCTCGAGAATCGGCTGATTGCCGCACTGCAGGTCGATGATCTTCAGGCGAGCCGCACAGCAAGAAAACGCTTCGGCCGAAAACGCGCCCTGTTGATCGGGGCCCCGATGATGCAGCGTGGCCATCGCCGCTTGGATTCGCCCCTCCGGAGCCTTTCGGTTTTTATGGGTGAAGCCGGCAATTCCACACAAGCGCTGCGCCTTTCTACGAAATCGAATTCGGTGCGCACCTGCAGCGACCGAGAAATTCCTTCATGTCGGGACTGTTGGGTGCCGAGAGCCTCAAATCCGTTCGCTGAGGCCTATCTGAGACAGTCTTAAGCAAACTCCGAATCTTCCATTCCCCTGCGTAACTGCGTCATCCAATCTGTATTGGGCTATCTTCAAGGCTACATGCAGAGAGCGAACTCGCGCAAGCCGCGCTGCGCTCTTATCTGTGCTGCACGAACTGGTACATCACCATTCCGAGTATGGTCTTTGATCGCTCTGGCCTGTGCCTTCGCACGCCGAGTGGACATCATCGATTCCCGATCCCGATTGATCCGGCGAGATCACCGTGTCGCTGAAGTGCACCACCCATTCCTGGCGGCACACTGGATCGACCGGCACCGACCGCAGGTAATGTCCATCCACCAGATCCTGTAGCGACTGCGGCGCCTGCTGCTTGTCGAGCGTGTAGTTGTCGATTGCCTGCCTCATCGTCTGCAGGTCTTCCTTCAACACCGACTCCCTCGCCCCTTGAATCGACCGCTGGTACATTCCCACGCCGATGCCCACCAGAATGATGATGATCGAGATGACGATCATCAGCTCGAGCAGCGTAAACCCATTCGACGCCTGCCCCGGGCGCCGGCTCCTTCTGCGGTTGACGGAACCATTGATTTGCTCAGCTTCCATCATCCTCACCAATCCGAGTATTTAGTGCCGTCCATCGCTGTGGCGTCGGACTTCGAATACACGTCGAACACGTTCTTTCCGTCCCACGTCTTGGAATCCAGGTCATCTTCCACCGAGCGCAGTCCCCAATCCGCCTGCCGGGTCATCGGATCCACAGGGATTGCGCGCAAGAAGCGAATCTTCTTGCCTTGTCCACCCCCGCCACTAGTAGACACGAGCGGTACGCCCTTAACCAGAGTCTGCAAGTCCGGCGGATAGCCTCCCGCCAGAGGATCGACCCGGATCTGTCCGCGATCCGCAAGCTTCCTGTATCGGTCGATCGCCTCGCGCATCTCTCGAAGATCGCTCTTCAACTCCCGTTCCCGCAACCGCCAACCTGTGTAACGGGCAACCGGCAGCGCCGCTGAACACAGAATCAGCAGAATCGCGCACGAGATGACCAGTTCGAGCAGGGTCATTCCCTTGTCGGTTGCTGACCGGCGCTTCGTTTGCCGTATCGTTGTCATGCTCGTGCCTGCGCTGCGCCCACTATTGCACGCGAAGGGAAGCTTCGCTGGTCACCAGCGGAATCGGTTTCTGCTGGGAATCGCGCGCGTTGATCTGCACCACAGAGAGTGTTGAGTTACCCGGCGCGATGGCTTTCACCACTACGCCCAGCAGCGTGCCGCTGCCGCTCACACCCGGCGTATTGGGCTGTCGCGTGGCGGAAATAATGGCCTGGCCGTGCTCCTTGTCGACCCTCTGCACAATCGCGATTTCCTGTGTGCCTCCCGACAGGAATCCGCCATGACGCACTTCTTCCACGCTGATTACCGCCGGATTGTATTGCAGCATCATCGGCACAGAGAAAAGGTCCGAAACGTTCTCGACTACGATCCCAACAGTCGCTGTCTGTCCCGGACGCAGGTTCAATGCGTCAGGCTCAAACCGGATCCGCGGGCCGGAGACTTGTGGCGCCGCTGCCGCTGGCGCTGCGGTTACTCCAGCGTTTGCCGCCGGTGGTCCGCTCGCCGGCGTTGCCGGAATCGCCGCCCCGGGCTGTTGCCCGGCGGGAGCGCCAAAATTCGTGCTGCTGGGCGTGGGATTTGACGACGGCGCCTTCACGTCCAGTTCTTTTCGCACCGATGGCATCGTTTCCGTGCCCGAGTAAAGGCTGCGCAGATTCGCCTTCGTCCATTCCGGCATTCGCACAATGTGCGGAATCAATACGATAACGTCTTCGTTGTCCTGGTGTTCCGTGTTATCCGTTGAGAACAGGTAGCGCATCACCGGGATCTTTGCCAGCCACGGCCAGCCATTCAGCGTCTTCGTGTCGATTCGATCGATCAACCCGCCCAGGATGCTCACTTCGTTTTCCTTCAGGCGAATCTCGTGCTCGATCTTCCGCTGGCTGATGATGGGTTGCTGGATGCCGCCAATGTTCTGGTAGCCGGTCACCGACGAAACTTCCACCAGCAGCTTCATGCTCACGTCGCGGTTCGGATGCACGTGCGGCGTCACGTCGATGTTCACGCCGACGTCGATGTACTGGAACTGCGTGTTCACCAGCGGGTTTACGAACCCGGCCCCGGCGGTTGTGCCCACGCCCACGCCGGCCTGATAGCTGCCCGTCGCCACGGGCACGCGGTCGCCGATGCGCAGCTTGGCGGCCTGCCCGTCGATTGCCCGAATCTCCGGATTTTCAATGATTTTCGTCGCGGAGTCGGTCATCAGGAAGTTCGCTGTCGCGCTCGGAACCGTGAAGATCACGTCGTTTTGATTCAGGTGCGTGAGCTGATTCAGCGTGATGGTGTTGCTGGACGTCGTCGTTGTCGTCGAACTGCTGCTCGTCGTGTTATTCGGATTGATCGTCACCGACGTGCTCTGCGGCGGCAGGATGCCCAGATTCTTCAGATGGTCGGTGCGTGCTTCCAGCACTTCCACCTGGATGATCACTTCCGGCTTTGCCTTGTCGACATCCCTGACGATCTTCTCGATCAGTGCCAGTTTGTCCGGCGTGTCGCGCACGATCAGCGCGTTCTGCGCGTTCACCTGCTGGATGCGCTTCAGTTCCAGCAATTGCCGCAATCCCGTCGTGACCTCCGTCAGGTCCTGCGCCGACGAGATATTCGTCAGATAGAATGTCCGTACGACCTGCTCGTCGTAGTCGCGCCGCTTCTGCGTCTGGTCTGGAATGATCATGATGATGTTTTCCGTGATCGGCTTCCAGAACGTCTTGCTCTCCAGGCTCACAATGTCCAGTGCCTGTTCCAGCGTCACGTTGTTCAATTCCGTCGTGATCCGCCGCGCCTGCAGGTCCGGGTCATAAATCACCGTCAGGCCCGCCAGTTTCCCGATCGTGTCGAATATCACCTTCGAATCGTTCGACATTTTCAAATTGATCGGAGCGCGCGAGAGAGGTTTCAGTTCCGGTGGCTGCGCGGCCAGCACCGGCTGGCCATTCTCCATGATCGGTTGCTCTTCTTGCTGCGCCGCCCGCGTGCGGTCCGCCAGCATCTCCAGCGATTTCTTCAACTCCTGATCGGCCACCATGCTTGAGGGGTCGAGGATCGTCGCGCGTTGGAACTCCGAAATGGCCCCTTGCAGGTCGCCCTTGTCGCGCAGCTTCACTCCCTGATGAATGTGGTTTTGCCCTGCCTCGAAGCGGGAATAGTTCAGCTTGATCCGGTACGCGGCGTTGTTCGGTTCTGCCTGCAGGGCCTTGCTGTAATAATCGACCGCCGCGTCATAATCGTTCAGGTCGTAGGCGCGTTCGCCTGCTTTGAAGTCTTGCTTGCCCTTCTTGGGGCAGCCGGCTAGGGCTATACCGATGAGAATGCAAACGATTATCTGACCGCTGCGCCGCATGCGTGCTCCGGGTACCGGATTGGGGGCAAAGTCCGTCTTTGGTTGCTTTTGCAGTCTAGCATCCGCCTCGACGGCCCGGCAAGCGCACCCCACCCCGCCCCTACCCGCAGGCCACATTCCCATTTCCAGCTCCTCTCCGCACTTGCACTTCGAGCGAGGCCCGGCACACCATTGGCCCGGCTGTCTTGAAACAATCGTTCGACCACCTGACGGCGAGTTCAGGGCTAGGATGGAAGCGAACCAGCTTCCATAGCTTTAGACGCGTCATCGGTTAAAATGGGGGATTGTGGCTAAGCCAAATAACAAATCCGGGAAGGGCAAAGACGCCAAAGGTCCCCGCGAGCAGATCGTGGCTCAGAATCGCGCCGCCTCCTATAACTATCATATCCTTGAGAAGCTCGAAGCGGGCTTGGTGTTGCACGGCACGGAAGTCAAAGCTCTCCGCGAGGGCAAAGCCAATATCCGCGACGCGTTCGTCGACTTCAAGCCCAGCGGCCCCTATCTCGTGAACGCGCACATCGCCCAATATATGCCCGGCGGCCCGTGGAACCATGAGCCCCTTGGCGACCGCAAACTTCTTATGCACAAGCGGGAAATTCACAAGCTTGCGGGTCGTACCGAAGGAAAAGGTTTAACCGTCATTCCCTTGCGAATCTATTTTCGCGACGGCATTGCTAAGGTCGAAATCGCCTTGGCACAAGGGAAGAAATCGTGGGACCGCCGCCACGACGAGCGCACCAAGGAAGCTCGCCGCGAGGCGGAACAAGCCATGTATCGCAACCGGAGGCGATAATCACACCATGCAAATCACGCTCGATTCCAAACCGTTGAATGCCATTGATACCGACGCACTGGTTACCTACCTCTTCGAAGATGGCGATGCCACCCAGGGCAGGATCGGCGAACTCGATCAGGCCACCGCCGGTTTGCTCGCCAAACTCGTCAAGAGTGGCGAAGTGGTCGGCAAGACTCTCGAGATGACCTTGATTCACGCTCCCGCAGGTTTGACGGCGGCTCGCTTGCTCTTGGTCGGCGCGGGGAAGAGTGATGCGTTTAATGGTGCGACCCTGCGAAAGCTTGCTGGCGCGGCACTGCGTTATCTCAAGACCCGCTCCGTCCATTCTTTCACCTTCGCTGTTCGCGAGAATGGCGCCACCGAAGAAGCGGCACAGGCGCTCGTAGAAGGCTTCATCACCGCGGATTTTGAGACCGACAAGTACAAGACCGACAAGAAGAACGACAAGTCCATCGAGAAAGTGTCGATCGCGGGTTTTGGCGACGCCGAAAAGGCTACCGCAGAGAAGGGCATTGCCCGCGGCCGCATCATCGCGGAAGCCCAGAACTTCGCCCGCGACCTCGTCAACGAACCTTCCAATAAGCTGACCCCGCGGATTCTTGCGGAGAAGGCCGAAGCTATGGCCAAGGAAGCGGGCCTCACTGTCGACTTGCTCGACGAAAAGAAAATTGCCGATCTGAAAATGGGAGCCTTGCTCAGCGTGGCCCAGGGCAGTGTCGAACCGCCGCGCATGATCGTCATCACCTACTCCCCCGCGAATGCCAAGCCCGGCGCGCCCGTGGTTGGCCTCGTGGGCAAAGCCGTCACCTTCGACACCGGCGGTATTTCCATCAAGCCGGCCGACGGCATGGAAAAAATGAAATATGACATGGCCGGAGGCGCCACCATGATTGGCGCCATGAAGGCTCTCGCCGCGTTGAAACCCGCAGTCAAAGTCATTTGCGTTGTGCCGGCTACGGAAAACATGCCAGGTGGCAAAGCACAAAAGCCCGGCGACATACAGACGGCGATGTCCGGCAAGACCATCGAAGTGCTCAATACCGACGCCGAGGGTCGCCTGATTCTCGCGGACGCGGTTCATTACGCCAAGCAGTTGGGTGCAACGCACCTCGTCGACGCCGCAACTCTAACCGGCGCGATCGTTGTCGCGCTGGCCAACATCAACGTCGGTGTCTTCGGCAACGATCAGCCCTGGACCGATAAGTTGCTCGCCAGTGCCAAGGCCGCGGGCGAAAAGATGTGGCAGCTCCCGATGGACGACGAATACCGCGAGTTCATCAAGGGCAGCTTCGCCGACATTCAAAACATCGGTAGCGGCAAGGGCGGCGGCTCCATTACGGGCGCTTGGTTCATTCGTGAATTCGCTGGCGATACTCCGTGGATTCACCTCGACATCGCCGGAACCGCCTGGAACGACGACGCCAAAGCCTGGCTCGCCAAGGGACCGACTGGCGTCAGTCTCCGTACGCTCGTCCAACTCGTCACCTCGCTCTAGCGCCATTCGAATAGATTGGTTGTAGGCCCGCAGCCGGATGCGCGGGTGCGCCAGGTTCGTTTTTTGAACCTGGGTCTTGGGGTGTCTGCTTTGGCGTCGCTGCAGAGTAGCGCCGGGCTTCAGCCCGGCATGTTTTGCCTGTCATCCTGAGGCCCGTCTCTGGCCGAAGGATCTCAACCCCTGCGTCTTGACTCTCGCGAAATCACAAGGGTGGGTCTTGTCTTAATTCTTTGGGTGCCCCACGGGCCGCTTTTGCACGTGGGTTCGCCTTCGTCACGCTTCAGCTCATCTACCAAACTGAAATACCTGTCATCCTGAGGCCCGTCTCTGGCCGAAGGATCTCAACCGTCGAGTCTTGGCACCCTACAAAACGAACTTGTCATCCCGACCGGAGGTGCGCGCTCTTCGCGCACCGCAGCGGAGGGAAACCTTTATTGTCCTCGCCAAAACGGGCGCCTAACTACATCCGGTCCGGTGTCTCGATGCCCAACAAACGCAACGCGCTCATCAATTGCCGCTCGACCAGCTCCGTCATCTCCAGCAGGAACGCCCGCTTCTGTTCATCCGCTTCCTTCAAGATCGGATTGTTGTGGTAGAAATTGCTAAATGCTTGCGCTAACTGAAACGCGTACTTCGTAACGAACGCGGGCTCCTGTCCGTTGATCGCCGCGTTCACCGCCGAATCAAGCGATCCATTCAAAAGCAGCAACTCCCAGAAACCGTTTCCTTCTGGCCCGTTCAAAAGCGCGTTCAGGGAATCGTCCGTCACATCCACGCGAGCAGCGCTAGCTTCCGCGCCTTTCCGCCGGATCCCCCGAATCCGCACGACCGCGTACTGGCAGTACGGGCCCGTTTCGCCTTCCGCTTTCAGCGCGTCTTCGAAATCAAACGCGATAATCGTGTTCCGCGTGAACTTCAGCAGGAAGAAGCGCAGTGCGCCAACCGCCAACGCGTTTGCGGTCTTGGCCAACTCTTCCGCAGGCATATCCGCTTGTTTCAACTGCACGCGTGCCTTCGCCGCTTCCAGCATCCGGTCGATCAGGTCATCAGCCTTGACGCCAAACCCCTTCCGCCCGCTGACTTCCACATACGGTTTAGCGGCTTCCTCCGCGGTCAGTTCGTAGCCCAACTCGCCAGCGCAGCGCGGTGTCAGTGCCACGATTTGATAATCGAAATGAATGGAGTTGTCTGCCTCTTTCGTGTGACCCAGCGCTCGCAACCCTTCCGCCACCACATCCTGCAAGTACGCTTGCCGCGTGTCGATCACGTTGTACACAGCTTCGGCGCTGCCGAAATGCGGTGCCCCTGGTTCATTCGCATCTGCCGTCGTGGCCCAAACGGTCCTGCCTCCCGGCGGATTCGGCCACTTGCGATAGTGGAAGTCCTTTCCGAGCAGACCGAATTTCCAGAGCTGGTACGCGATGTCTTTCCCGACGTACGTCACCGTCCCATTCGAACGAACGATGATCTTCGCTTGGTCCTCTTCGTTCGAATCTTCACCTTCCGTCGGCGATCCGCCATGGTTCCAGGGCATGATCCAGCAGCCGGCGTTTTTGCCGCTTGTCGCCAGTTGAATCGCTCCGCTCGCCTTCAGCTTTTCGAACGCCGCGTCCCAGAAATGCAGGTGCAGAATTTCGCTCTCGCGCGCCAGTAATTCGTAATAAATATCGAGGCGAGACATGGTCCGCAAGTGGTATCCGACAACTGCGTCCGCAATAACCGCTCCCATTTCAGCGGTTTCGCCTTTCCCATGTTCAATGGCTTGCAGCGTCTCTCCGCGCAATCTCGCTGCTCTTGGCTTGTCTTCCTCGAAGAACTGTGTCGCTTTTGCGTACAAGTCCCAGCACAAATAGTCGAAATGCGACTGTGACGCCAGGCTTTTTACTTCCGAAACCCCCTTTTTCTCCATCTGCTGGAACGCGATCACCACGTCTGCCACCTGCACGCCGGTGTTATCGATGTAGTTCTGCACCGCAACGTTGTGGCCTGTGTGTCGCAACAAACGCACCATCGTGTCGCCCAGGACTGCGTTGCGCAGATGCCCTATGTGCGCGGCTTTGTTGGGGTTAATGCTCGTGTGTTCCACGATCACTCGCCCCGCGGCTTTCGCCGCCTCCGCTGCGCCGCCCCCTTCGCCCTCCGTGAGCGCCTGCCAGAACGCCACCCGATCGAAAAACGCGTTCAGGTACCCTCCACCCGCAACTTCGATCCGTGCAATTCCTTCAATTCTCGGCAGAGCCGAGGAAATCTCGACCGCAATCGCTCGGGGAGCCTTTTTCAGGCGCTTCGCCAGCTCAAAGCACACCGGTGACGCCGCTTCGCCCAGTTCCAGCTTCGGCGGCCTTTCCAGCACAATTGAAAGCTCGAGCCCATACGTCTGCTGGATATGCGCCGCAAGTGCGTCACGAAGTCGTTGGATCAGTGTCAGGTACACGTGGCCTCAAATAGCTCCCGATACAATTTGGAATCCCTCAGTATATCAGCAACATCCCGATCGGTTGCCGTCACTCCGCCACGCAACAGCCACAACCAAAATCCGTGCCGTAGCGTCCAACGCATATACCATCGAGCAGGCTCCGTGGCTGGTGGATGGGGGCAGCTTCGGCCTTCAGGAGCGCAATGGATCACAGAATGAGCGCGAATCGCGCGGCGAATCGGCCGCCGCACGCCACACGGGTGCGCGTATGTGTCGCGGGTTTAGCATGGTTGGCAGTAGGGCTCTTTGCCCAGGAACCCAAAATCGCCGTCGAGGTGAAAACCGTCAGCGTCCTCGCCACGGTCCGCGACAAGCACGGCAAAATCGTCCCCGACCTCACCAAGGATGCCTTCAAACTCGAGGAAGACGGCAAGCCCCAGACCATCGACTACTTCGCCAAGGAAAGTGACCTGCCCCTGCGCCTGGCCCTGCTCGTCGACACCAGCCTCAGCCAGCGCCGCGTCCTCGAACAGGAACGCACTGCCAGCTATTCCTTCGTCGACAACCTGCTGCGCCCAGAAAAAGACGTCGCGGCTGTGGTCAACTTCGATTTCGACATAGCGCTGTTGCAAGACTTCACCTCCTCTCGCCCGAAACTCCAAACCGCGTTCGAAAAACTTGACACGCCCCAGTTCGATTCGCAGAGAGGCGGGGCGGGGACGGGCCCCGGGGGGAGGGGAGGGCCCGGGGGGCCCGGCCACCCCCGTCGCTCCGGCGGCGGCACGCATCTTTACGATGCGGTCTGGCTCGCGTCCGACGAACTGATGAGCAAGCAGCAAGGAAGGAAAGCAATCGTGATTCTCAGCGACGGCGTCGATCACGGGAGCAAGGAAACTCTCTCTGACGCCATCGAAGCGGCACAGCGTTCAGACACCGTTGTCTACTCCATCCTCTTCAGCGATAAGGAAGGCTATAGCCATTTCGGCCCAGGCGGCATGGGCCCTTACGGTGGTCACGGAGGTTATGGCGGACGCGGCGGCAATTATCCGCCGCACGAACAAGTCGACGGCAAGAAGATTCTCGACCGCATCTCCAAAGAAACCGGTGGACACCTCTTCGAAGTCTCGAAGAAAGAAACCGTAGACAAGATCTACGCGCAGATCGAAGAGGAACTGCGCAACCAATATAGCCTCGGCTATACACCTGCCAAGGATTCTGCCCCTGGCTATCACAAAATTGTGCTCGCCACCTTCAACAAAGATCTCAGAGTGCAGGCCCGCGACGGTTACTACCTCGAGTCAAAATCGAGCGCCAGCGCCAGCGGGAAATAATCGAATCTTCGTGTACATCATCCCGCAAGCGAATTGGTATACACTCTGCGTCTCACGAAGGATCGGCCACGCCCCCGCATCCCGTGACTTCATAACTAATGAATCAGATGAGGCTCCGATGACGCGACTTCGGCTTGCAGCAATCTTACTTGTCTTGTTGGCGGCGGCCCCCGCCTGGGCGGATACCGTCATTCTCAGGGATGGAGCAAGTTACACCGGGCAATTCGCTGCACCAGGTGACCAAGTCGGATTCACCGATAACCAGGGCGTCCAGTACAAATTCCCCGCTCGCGATGTCCAGTCGATTGTCTTTACCAGCACCGCCGACATTGTGACCCTCCGCAACGGAAAGATGTATTCCGGTCAGTACAACGGACCGGACTCGATTGCGTTTCGCGACGGGCAAGGCATCCAGTACCAGTTTCCCCTCCGCGATGTCGAAACTCTCGTGTTTTCCGAGACGAGCATGCCCGCCACTCCAAGCAACGTGGTGGCTAAGGTGATTCCGGTCGGTTCGGAGATCGTGGTTCGGACCGACGAGAACATTGATTCGCAAAATTCTTCCACCGGCCAGCTCTTTGCCGCCGTCGTGCAGGAGGACGTTTTCGATAGCGCTGGTGGCGTTGCCATTCCCAACGGTAGTCGCGCCAGGCTCGTGGTTCGCAATATGACCAGCGGCGGCGCGACCGGCAGCCCACAACTCGTTCTCGACTTGTACTCCGTCGATGTGCGCGGCAAGGAATATCGTGTGGACACCACGGACGTGGACATGAGCAGCAACCGCGGTGTCGGCAAAAACAAGCGAACCCTGGAATACGGAGCGGGTGGCGCAGGCTTCGGCGCCTTGCTCGGAGCCGTTTTCGGCGGCGGCAAAGGCGCGGGCATTGGTGCGGCGGCCGGCGCTGGCGCGGGTTTGCTCACGCAAATCTTCACTCGCGGCAAGCAGGTCAAGGTCCCCGCCGAGACCACCATGCGCTTCCGCCTCGACCATACTCTGGTCCTCAAACCCAAGACCTGACCGCCACGATGCTCGGCGGTTTCAGCTGCGCAAGAGCGCCCGTCTGTTTGACGTCCGGCAGATGGGCCGATAGTATCGAAGTGCAGTCACGCACACGGGAATCTCATGAAAGCGGCCTATTTCGATTGCTTTAGCGGGATTAGCGGAGACATGACGCTCGGCGCCTTGGTCCACGCCGGTTGTCCGCTGGAGCATTTGCGCGCAAGCCTCCAAGGTCTGGACGTCCCCGGGTGGGAGCTTTCTTCCGAGAAGGTCTGGAAGAACGGCATGGCCGCTACCCACGTTCGCGTCAGGACCGAAGACACCCACACTCATCGCTCCCTATCCACAATCCTCGGAATCATCGACAGGTCTTCCCTCGATGCCGGTGTGAAAGCCCGTGCCTCTGCGATCTTTACCAGGCTGGGTGAGGCGGAAGCCTCCGTGCACGATGTCCCGCTCGAAAAGATTCACTTCCACGAAGTAGGCGCCGTCGACGCCATTGTCGATATTGTCGGCGCAAGTATCGGATTTGCCGCTCTGGGCATCGAAACCTTCTCTTGTTCGCCATTGAACGTGGGAGGCGGCACGGCCAAGATGACGCACGGCGTGCTGCCAGTGCCCGCACCGGCGACGGCACGGCTCTTGATGGGCAAGCCCACGTATTCGAATGGCCTGCAAAAGGAACTCGTTACGCCGACGGGTGCTGCCATCGTCGCAACGGTCTGTGACCATTTCGGCCCGCAGCCCCCCATGAAGGTCAGTGCCATCGGCTATGGCGCAGGCACTACGGATTTGGAGACGCAGCCCAACGTCCTGCGCATTATGATCGGCGAAGTGGCGGCAAAGCGCGTCGAAGGACACGGCGGTACGATTCGCGTCCTCGAAGCGAATCTCGACGACATGAGTCCGCAGATTTTCGGCTATGTCATGGAAAAAGCGTTGGCGGCCGGCGCCCTCGACGTGTTCGCCGCGCCTATCCAGATGAAGAAGAGCCGCCCCGGCATGCTGGTCACGGTTCTCTGTATGCCCGAAGACGAGCCCCGGTTCCGCGAGATGCTCTTCGCCGAAACCACGACCATCGGCGTCCGCAGCCACCTGGTCGAGCGCTACGCCCTGGACCGGGAGCATGTCAAAGTGAATACTCAATTCGGCGAGGTGCGCGTCAAAGTCGCCCGGGCCAACGGCCGCGTCCAGCAGGTTTCGCCGGAATTTGACGATTGCCGTAAACTGGCAGAAGAAAAGAATGTTCCTCTGCATGAAGTGATGGAGCAGGCGCTCCTTCGCTACGCCGAGCAGCGTAAGGCGTAAGCCCGTCAGAACCAGGGATTCAGGTACACGGAATGGCTGAGAAAAAAGAGAAGTTCTATATCACAACGCCGATCTACTACACGAACGGCATGCCCCACATCGGGCATACCTACACCACGATCGTCGCCGACACGTTGCGCCGCTATAAGAAAATGCGCGGCTACGATGTGGTCATGACCACCGGCACCGACGAGCACGGCGTCAACGTCGAGCGCGCCGCCAAAAAGGCGGATATTCCCGAGTCCGAATTTGTTGCCCGCATGGCCGAGGCATGGAAAAAGCTGTGGGACGAGTTGGGCCTGACCGCCGACGAGTTCGTCCGCACCACGGACCTGCAGCACGTTCGCACTGTGCAGTGGCTCTTCAAGCTGTGCAAGGAAAACGGCTACGTTTACAAGGGGCACTACACCGGTCTCTACTGCATCTACGACAACGCCTACGTGACCGAGCCGAAACCGGGCAATCTCTGCCCCGACTGCGACCGGCCGCTCGAGACCGTCACCGAAGAGAATTACTTCTTCAAGCTGTCGGCCTTCCAGAAGCCCTTGCTCGATTTCTATAGGAAGTATCCCAACTTCATTCAGCCCGAGACACGCCGCAACGAGATCATCAGCTTCGTCGAAGGCGGCCTCAAAGATCTGAGCATCACCCGCACCACGATTCGTTGGGGCATCCCGGTTCCCGGCGAGGAGCCGCACACGTTTTACGTGTGGTTCGATGCCTTGAGCGCATATCTGAGCGCCGTGGGTGGTCCTGATTACGAAAAGCGTGGCATGTGGCCGGCCGACGTTCATCTGGTCGGCAAAGACATCATCCGTTTCCACACCGTGTACTGGCCCGCGTTCCTCATGGCGGCCATGCTGCCCTTGCCGAAGCAGGTTTGGGCGCACGGCTGGTTCCTGATGGACGCCGCCAAAATGAGCAAGTCCAAGGGCAACGTCGTGCTGCCGAGGCCCATCGTTAACATGCTTGGCATGGATGCGCTTCGCTACTTCCTGCTTCGCGAAGTAGTTTTCGGCCAGGACGGTAATTTCAGCTACGACGCACTGGTAACCCGCTACAACAGCGACCTTGCAAACGGCCTGGGCAACCTCGCCAGCCGCACCGCTGCGTTGCTCGAGAAGAATTTTGCCGGGGGCGTGCCCAAATCGGGACCGCGCCTGCCGCAGGACGACGCGCTGGCCAAAGAGGCGCAGACCGCCATTGGGGAAGTGCTCGAGCGTTACGATCGCTTCGAATTTGCCCGTGCGCTCGAAGCCATTTGGGCGGTCATCGCGGCGGCTGACAAGTATCTGACAACCGAGCAACCTTGGGCCCTCGGCGATGGCTCCGAGGAGCAATCGCGCAAAGCGACTATCCTCTGGACGACCGCCGAACTGCTGCGCATCGTCAGCGCGCTGGCCTATCCTGTGCTTCCCGAGAGCACTGCTAAGATTTGGGCGCTCCTCGGCCAGACCACCGGCATTGGCAGCACGCCGCTCGATGGGCTGCGCTGGGGCCAGCTTGCCCCAGGAACAAAATTGGAGAAGTTCCAAGCCTTATTCCCACGAGTCGACAAAACGGAAGCCGTAGAGAGGATCGAAGCCATGGCCAACGAAGAATTGAATCCAACGCAACCGCCGGCGCCAGCACCTGCACCCACGGCAGGCGGTGCCGCAGCGGTACCCGCACCCGCAGCAGCCTCCGACAAAATCGGCATCGAGGATTTCACCAAGGTCGAGATGCGCGTTGGCCAGATCAAGACCGCGGAAAGAATTGTCGGCGCGGATAAACTCCTGAAGCTCACCGTCGACATCGGCACGGAGATTCGCCAGATCTGCGCCGGAATTGCGCAATACTACGAACCGGAATCCCTGATCGGCCGCAAGGTGGCCGTGGTCGTCAACCTCGCCCCGCGCAAACTCCGTGGCGTCGAATCCAACGGCATGATCATTGCCGCGTCGGTTGGCCCGGAAGGCCGCCCGGTCCTCGCCGGTTTCCACGAGGAAGTGGAAGTTGGCTCTCGCCTGAAGTGAGCCGATGGCCTGAGAATTCTGCGGTGCGCTGCTCTGCTGCGCCTGGTGTCCGCACGATACCTGATCGAACGCGATGGACTTAATCGATTCCCACGCTCACATCGACTTTCCGCAGTTCGCGGAAGACCGCGATGCGATGCTCGCGCGGGCGCGTGCCGCCGGCGTGAACACCATTCTGGCCATCGGCATTGGATCTGGACCGGAGCAATTGGATGCCGGAATTCCTTACGCCGAGGCTCACGACTGGATCTACACCACCGTCGGCATCCATCCCCACGAAGCGAAGGAAGCCACTCAGGCGCATTTCGGTACTCTCGCGCAACTCGCCCGGCACCCGAAGGTCATCGCTTGGGGCGAAATCGGCCTCGACTACTACTACGACCACTCTCCTCGCGACGCGCAGCAGCGTGTCTTTCGCCAGCAGATGGAGCTGGCCCGCGCCGCCAAACTGCCTGTCATCATCCACTGCCGCGACGCCTGGTCCGATTGCCTTAACCTGCTGGAAGAAGTCTGGAAGCCCACCGGCTTGCGTGGAATCCTCCATTGCTTTACGAGCACACTCGAAGACGCAAAGCACGGCGTCGACATGGGCTTCCTGGTCTCCTTTACGGGGAATTTGACCTATCCGAAGGCGCAGAATATTCGCGACGTGGCAAAAGCGTTGCCTATCGAAAACATTTTGATTGAGACGGACTCGCCATACCTTGCGCCCCAGCCCTACCGCGGCAAACGAAATGAGCCTGCCTATGTGGCAGAGGTGGCCAAGGCGCTTGCGAGTGTGAGAGACTTAGGAGCGGAAGAAGCAGCCACAATTACATCCGACAATTTCAGGCGTTTCTTCAAGATTGCCCGGCCGGTTGTATCGCCGGGTGGAGTGTCCCGCTAGCCAGGGTAGCGGTTGCAGGAGAACAACCATCGCATTACTGACGGTGAAAGAAATATTTGAGTTGGTGCGCGAAGACCTCGTGTTAGTCGAGCAGGAACTTTCGCGCCAGAGTGCTTCAGCGTACCAACCGGTTTCGGAAATCACCAGCTACCTCTTGGGCGGGGGAGGGAAGCGTCTGCGCCCCGCATTGCTGTTGCTATGCCATGGCTACGCGGCCGGCCGCGATTCCAGTCGCCGCAGTGCTGTCAGACTCGCTGCCGTAGTCGAATTGCTGCACAGCGCCACGTTGATTCATGACGACGTGATCGATAGCGCCGACACGCGCCGCGGACGGCCCTCGGCTAATTCCCGTTGGGGCAATCATCGCAGTGTCCTGGCGGGTGACTGGCTGTACATGCAGTCCTTCCAGATCGCGTTGCAGGAACGTAATTTTCACGTGCTCGATATTCTCATCGACCTGACGCAAAAGATGGTCGAAGGGGAGCTGATTCAGCTGGCGAAAATCGGCCGCATCGATGTGACCGAAGAGGACGCGCTGCAACTGGCCACGTATAAGACTGCCTGCCTCTTCAGCGGCTGCGCCCGCCTTGGCGCCGTCCTCGGCGGATTCGACGAAAAACACGAACAAGCCCTAGCGGATTACGGGCGGTACGCGGGCCTGGCTTTCCAGTTGGTCGACGACCTTCTCGATTTCACTGCCTCTAGCGAACAGCTTGGCAAGCCGGTCATGAGCGATTTGAAAGAGGGCAAGGTAACGCTGCCGCTGATCTATGCGATGGAGAACGGTCACCGCGAAGCGCGCGAATTGGTGGCGCGGGTGCTGGAAGAGAAGGAATTCCATAGCGTCCAGCCCGAAAAACTGGTTGCACTTGTCCGCGATTGCGGTGCATTAGCCCGCGCCCGAAATCTGGCCCACGAATACGCGCGGCGCGCCAAAGCCTGCATCAATGGCAGCGGCGATTCCGAATGCGCTCGCGCCTTGATGACCCTTCCGGATTTCATCCTCGAACGCGAGTATTAGAAGCTTCGGTCAGTGGCTCGCTGCTGCGGTGGGAGTAGCGGGCGCGTTGCCCTGCTCCAGGTGTTCGATCGCTTCGGTCAGGTTTCTCTCGAAATTGTCCGCGTCAAATCCGTCGGCTCGAAACGCGATTTTGCCAGTGCGGTCGAGAACCACCGTGGTGGGGAAATTCTCGATGCGGAAGACCCGGTCCAGCCCGTCGGCAAACATGGCCGGCGTCTTGAATTTCTCCTCGGCCAGATATGGTTTGACTAGCGATTCATCGTCATCGCAATTCAGCGCATAGAACACCACGTCGTCTTTTCCCACGTAGCGGGCGGCCACGCGGTCAAGCAGAGGCTCCAGCGCGCGGCATGGTCCGCACCACGTCGCCCAGAAATTCAAAACGGCAATCTTACCCTTCGCATCGGCAAACGGAACCGGACTGCCGTCCGTCACCTTGCGCAACGTGAAATCGTAAGGATCCTTTGCCCCCGGATTGCGCGCCTGCTTTGCCGCGCCGCTTGCGGAAACATCGTCGAATGCGCGCAGCAGGTAGTCGCCCAACCCGTCTTCCGACCCGTGCGCCAGTCTCCAGACGTTGCCTAGTTTCTTGCGTAATTCCGCGCGCGAAGGGGACGCGTTCGCGCCTTCTGACAGTGCAAAGGCTCGCGCATATTCCAGAATCGCCAGATTGAGGTTGCTGTTCGTTTCCGCAATTTCGCCCAATCGTTCCGCGGCTGTCGCTGTGGGGATCAATGCGTAGCTGGTCTCAAAGTCTTTTTGAGCATTCGCCAGATCGTGCAGCTTCAGATAAAGTCCGGCCCGGACCAGCAGCAGATTGCTGCGGTCGCGGTTTCGGCTGTTCTCCCACTCCTCGACGGAAACTCGCTTCGACTTGTCGACCGGCGTTTGATGGTCAATGTATTCCAGCACGCGGCTGCAGTAGAACACGGCTCGGCGATACCCCGCGGTATCCCCATACCGGTCCAGCAACTGAATGGTCAGAACGGTGTTCGAAATGTCGTTGGGATTCAGGGCGACGAGTCGTTCGGCGTAATCGACAGCGCGAGCGAAATCCCGCAGTTGCAAGCAGGACTCCACGAGGGCGCGGTAAATCTGCGGCCGCTGCGCCGATTGCGGATACTCTTTCAGGAACGCTTCCAGGTTCTTCACCAGCGCGGCTCGGTCGTTACCTGCTTCGTCGATGGCCTTCTGGAGGACTTGTTGTTCCGTGGGTTCGTTTTGCTTGGATTTATCTGGAGGCGCAGCGCTCTTCGGCTCGGCCTGTGGCGCGGGAGCTACGGGAGGTTCTTGGCCAAGCACAGTCGCTAGCGCGAATGTCGTGCAGGCAAGCACGAATAGCAGAGAGCTTACGGAGAAAACTGTCAGGCGGCTGCGCACAACACTATTGTACCGGGACTGGAAATGATTTGCAGACTTACGCACGCCTCGATTTGACGCGACCACAACCCCAGCCAACGTCGGCGATCAAGTACCCTGAATGTATACACCGCCCGAAACCGTGCGAACTTCCACTCGGCCTCCGGACGAGCCTACATGCGCGCGCAGCGAGTGCTTGCCCTGCTCTTCGAGCACGACCGGGATGTTCGTGCGGATGTCACCCGAGGTGGCCTCCGCCGTCAGCAGGAAACTCGAGTTCGGCGGCACGCGCAGATCCACCGACCCGGATACCGATTTTACTTCCCAGAGGCGGTTCGCGCTCGGATCGCCCGAAACGTTGACGCTGCCGGAAATGGCGTGGACCTTCAGGTCATTCGTCACGCCGTTCACTTCGATGGACCCGCTCGCGCTGGACACCTCCACCCGGTCACCCGGCCGGCTCACCCGAATGGCGCCAGACGCAGCGTTAACCTTCAGGTCGCCCTTGATGTCCGCCAGTATGATGTCGCCGGAGGCCGTTGAAACGCGCGCAATCCCGCCAATCGTGGATGCGTCAATCGCGCCACTCGCCGCATTCATATTGACGTCCCCGTCGATGCGGTACACATGCACGTAACCAGAGGCCGAAGATGCCTTCACCGGTCCGCGGAAGTTATCAATGGTGATCCCACCCGACGCCACGCCGGCGTCGATCTCCGTGTCCCGCGGAGCCTCGATCTTGTATTCGATGGAAATGTTCTTGAGCCACGAGGAATTCTTGCCGATGCGGATCACCGAATCATGCTGTTCGATCGGGGGATTCGCCGCCACTTCTTGGACATTCTTTTCCGTGCTGCCGAAAACGGACCAGCCAGCCGTGACCCGGCCGAAGACGTGGACCTTGCCGTCACTGCTGCTGCGGATATCGACGTTGCCCGAACCGTTGCTCAGCTCGATGCGCACGTGCCCGGAGACGTTGTAGTTTCGTTCGAAGGTGTTGTCCGCAGCCTGGGCAGGGGCGGAGGCGAGAGCCAATACACTCGACGCAAACAGGATTCCTGGTACAGAAACTCGACGCACTGCCATTGTAAGGGAGTTCATATCAGCCACTCTACCCTCCTGCCCTAAGGTACGCAGGATAAGCGGATTATGTTCCCTGGGATTTTGCCAGATTTTCGTTCAATGAGCCTTGCCGGTAGCCCTCTAAGTCAAGTGTGACGTAGGTGAAGCCGGCGGCTTTCAGGGCCGCGGCGATTGCTGCGGCCATATCGGGGGAGAGGGCCCGGGGGAGCTCCTCCCGGGACACCTCCACGCGCCCCAGACTATCGTGCAGTCGCACCCGGAATTGGCGGAAACCAAGCTTGCGCAGTGCTTCCTCGCCGCGTTCCACCAGTCCAAGCCGCTCCGGAGTCACTTCTGTCCCGTATGGCAAGCGGGAGGAGAGGCAGGCGGATGCAGGGCGGTCCCACATGGGTAGGCCCGCGCGCTGCGCCAGGAAGCGAATCTCCGCCTTATGCATCTGCGCGTCCAGCAGCGGAGTTAGTACCCGGTGCTCGGCGGCGGCTCGCTGCCCGGGGCGAAAATCCGACGTGTCGTCGGCATTCACGCCATACGCAACCGCTGCAATGCCACGCTGGGTCGCCACGTCAGCAAGGACATTGAATAGCTCATCCTTGCAGTAATAACAGCGGTTTGAGTCGTTCACCCGATAGGCTGGGTTTTCCAACTCGTGCGTTTCCACAAATTCGTGCCGCACACCCGCAGTGTTCAGAAAGAGTTCCACTTGTTGGCGGTCAAACGTCGAATAGCTGGCAGACAGAGCCGTAACCGACAGCGCCCGCTGGCCCAACGCTTGGTGGGCGGCCCACGACAGATACACCGAGTCGATCCCGCCCGAAAGCGCCACGATTACCGAGGGCAGGGAAGCCAACTGCGCGAAGAGTTGCTGCTCCTTGTGCTCGGCGTGCTCCGCCGAAGCTTCGCCGCTCCGGATTTGTACCAGGGAACTCATCACCCCAAAAGTATACCCCAGCCTATCCGCTCCCTGAATCCACCCAGCACTCGCAGGGAGCAGGCTCACCAATCTCGCGCCGAATCTGTTTTTATTTGAAATCCAGCAGGACGTCGACGGTCCCCTTATCCGCATCAGTCTGCAGCCAGTGCCCGACAGTGTCGTAATGGACGGGCAGTCCCTTGAACACGTTGTCGCGATGCGATTCAAGCGTGGAGAGGAACTTCTCGAACACCACTTTGTCCAGCACGTCGCCCGGTTTGATTGTCCAGGCTTCGTGAATCAACCGCTCTCCGGCCAGAGACATCCCGGTGATCGTCATGTCGTGATAGCGGTAAGCCTTGCCTTCGATGATCTCCACGCTATACGACACCGTGTGCGCCTCGTCATCGTAGGCCGCGGTCGGCGTCACTTTCGCATCGAGATATCCCAGGTGGCCATAGGCCTCGCGCACCCGTTCCCATCCGCCCTCGATGGTCATCCCATTCGCCGCGTCACCCGCCTTCATCCCCAGCGCCTGATTGAGCGTCTCCGTCGATTCCGCGTTGTTGCCATTCCATTGCACGGCTTTCCACTGATAAAGGTCGCCCGGCGAGCATGGCACGTAGACCGCAATGTCCTCGGGGAATTTCTGATTGGGATTGCCGGAAAGCCGCACCTCCGCGGGTCCAATCTTGGCGCGCAGGTAGCCCTGTTGCTGATAGATCGGCCGGATTGCTTCGCTCAGAAACAAATCAATCATCAGCCGCGAATAGTTCTTGCCACGAATGTCGCCCAGGTGCTGCTGCACCGCGAGATTGTCTTTCAGCGCAGGATCGCTGAAATCGATTGTCGTAACTCTTTGTGTTACACCCTCCACCTGAAATTGCTGTACCGCCACGTCCAGCAGCGGATCGGACAGCACAAAGTGCCGCACCTCCGCTTTCAATCCGTGCTGCGTCAGGAACGACGCCAGAGAATTGCCGGCCAGATCGACGACCGTGCCCCCTTCCGGCAGAGTGCCATCGTAAAAGGGCAGGTTCGCCTTGATCGCGTCACTCAGTTCGCCATCGGTGAACCACGGGAAATTGTCATACGCCACGTGCAGCCGCGGCGTTTCCTCCACATGATACGTCACGATCACCGCATCGTTGTGCGTCTCGAATTTGTAATTCACTTTCGCGAAAAAGCCGCTGCGCAGCAGCAGGTCCGCCGCTTCCTGCAATTCCTGCCGCCCAACCCGCGAATTCAGCGTCAGGCCTGTCAGGGTCGCCACCTGCTCCTCGGTGAACGTCTTCATGCCCTCGGCATGAATCGCTTTTAGCGTGGCAGTCTGAGAGAACACCGGGCGGGGCTGCGTGAGAAGAATGAGAAATGCGAGCGGAATCCACCAGAATCGCTTGCACATGCGTTCATTGTAGCCCAAATAAACCGCTCCAGCGGAATTCAGCTCAATACGGCGTCGAGGCAGGCGCCGGATTCTGAGGATGCAACTCACGGGATTTGTCGATCACCCATTGCGGAAATGCCGGAGCGTCTTGCAACGGCCTGCCACGCGTGATGGCCCAATGGTCGTACCAGCCGGTTCCTTCGCCTACATATTCGTCCGGAGAACTGTAAGCTCCGTCGCCAAGCGCATCCTCCAGCGTGACGAATTGATAGCCGCGTTTTCTGAGCACTTTGATCACGTCGCCAATATGATCCGCTTCGAGCCAGCTTCCATGAAGAAGCAGAATCTGCTTTGTCTCGTAGCCGAAAAGGTTCTTCGACACCTTCTCGAAATAATCGAAAACCGCGTTCGTGTACTCGAGGTAAGAATCCACCAGTTGCTTTTGCAGCGCCGTGTCGCCACGCTTCCTCGCGTCGTCGTAGACGCCGGCATACATCCAGTCCCACGCATCCATCGTGACAGGAGCCACGCGGTAGCCGCGTCCGGTCAGGAAAGCTTCCGCTTCTCGCCGCGTCTGTAGATCAGCTCCTGCGTCCAGATACGGATGCCGCAAATACCGCAGCTTCATTTTGTGCTGCGCAAGCAGCATGCGCGTCACCGTCTCTCCGCGAATTACCTCTTCCTCCCAGGCTTGCAGCGGCACGCGGTTCAGCGACGTATGCGCAAACGTGTGATTACCGAGGTCGAACCCATCGTCCAGCCAAAGGTTCAGCGCCTTGATGCGGTCGTCGACTTCGCCCGTCTTGTAGAGCTTCTGTTCGTTCACGAATCCAACAGCGGGTACCTTTTGATCTTTCAAGGTCGTTAGCAACTTGTTGGTCATCTCCAGAATCTCGCTCCCGGTCATGGAGTTCCCGGCGCTGGCAGGCAGGTCGTCAATCGTGATGGCAACGGCGCGTTGCGGCGCGTTGGGCGCTTGGGCGAGAAGACCAGGCGAGAGCGTGAACACACACACGGCCAAAAAAAGGAATACGGTGAGACGGTGTCGCATCAAGGGCCCCCATTTCAGTTGGAAGATGCTCGAACCGCCACCAATTCTATGAAGGGGCTGGGGCCGAATGCAAAGCTTTCAATCACACTGCGGAGTGACCGCTACTCGACGGTGACCGACTTCGCCAGATTCCTCGGCTGGTCCACGTCGCACCCGCGGCGAATCGCGATGTGATACGCCAGCAGCTGCAGCGGCACAATTTCGAGCAGCACTGAGAGGAGATCCGGCGCCGGCGGCAGCTCGATAATAAAGTCTGTGGCCTCGCGCGCCAGATGGTCATCCTTGGTAACCACCGCAATCACGATCCCGTCGCGCGCTTTCACTTCCTTGATGTTCGAGACGCTCTTCTCGTAGAGCGTCATCGACGCGGGATCCGATTCGTCGCGTGTCGCCAGCACCACCACCGGGAGATTCTCATCGATCAGCGCGTTCGGGCCGTGCTTCATTTCCCCGGACGGGTAGCCTTCCGCGTGGATATAGGAGATTTCCTTGAGCTTGAGCGCGCCCTCGAGTGCGATGGGGTAATGAATGCCGCGGCCAAGGAACAGGAATCCCACCTGGCGGAAGAATTGTCGTGCCAGGTTCTCGAATAGTCCGGACTCTTCGGCGCGCAGGATGTTTTCGATCTTGTGCGGAATCTGCGTGAACTCCAGCATCAGTTTCTGCGCCGCCTCGGCTGACATCTTCCCGCGAATCTGCCCGAGATAGGACGCCAGCAGCACCAGCGCAGTGATCTGCGCCGTGAATGCCTTCGTCGAGGCAACGCCGATCTCCGGCCCCGCATGTGTCAGGATCGAGCCTGCCGCTTCCCGCGTGATCATTGAGCCCATCACGTTGCAGATGGCCAGCGTCGGCGAGCCTTTCTGCTTTGCCTCTCGCTGCGCCGCGAGCGTGTCCGCTGTCTCGCCAGACTGGCTGATGCACACGGTAAGAGTCTTGGAATCCACAATCGGGTCGCGATACCGGAACTCGCTTCCGTAATCCACCTCGACCGGAAGCCGCGCCAGCCGCTCGATCATGAATTTCCCCGCCAAGCCGGCATGCCAGCTTGTGCCGCAGGCCACGATCCTCACATTCTGGAACTCGCGGAATTGCGCTTCTGTAATGTGCATCGCATCCAGAAACACTTTTCCCGTGTCTTGCGAAATCCGCCCCAGCAGCGTGTCGCGTACCGCTCGGGGCTGCTCGAAGATCTCCTTCAGCATGAAGTGCTTGAAGCCGCCTTTTTCCGCCATGATCGGGTCCCACGTCACGGTGTGCGCGGGTCGCTCCACGGGCTTGCCATCCAGGTTCGTCACGCGCACCCCATCGCGGGTCAGCACTGCCACGTCGCCATCCGCAAGGAAGAAGATCTGCCGGGTATGTTCCAGCAGAGCAGGGATGTCGCTGGCGACGAAATACTCGCCGTCTCCCAGCCCGATTACCGAGGGAGGGCCGATGCGTGCGGCAATTAGTTTTTGCGGGTCTTTTGCCGACAAAAACACCAGCGAGTAAATACCGCGAAGGTCCTTCAGCGTCCGGCGGACTGCCTCTTCAAACGACAGCTCCTTGGCATATTTCTCCACCAGATGCGCGACGACTTCCGTGTCGGTCTCTGTAAGGAACTTGTGGCCTTCCGCCTGGAGCTTTTCCTTCAGTTCGAGATAGTTTTCGATAATCCCGTTGTGTACCACTACATACTGGCCCGTGCAGTCCCGGTGCGGATGGGCATTCTCTTCCGTGGGTCGGCCATGCGTCGCCCAACGTGTGTGGCCGATTCCGTAGGTGCCATCAATAGGCGAACTCTGAATGGCGTTCTCGAGGTTCTTCAGCTTCCCGGGCGCGCGCCGGACGTGGAGCTTCCCGGCGGCGTCGACAACCGCAATTCCCGCCGAATCGTAGCCGCGGTATTCGAGCTTGCGCAGCCCCTCAATAATGACGGGAACAACCTTCTTGCTTCCGATATAGCCTACTATTCCACACATACGCGAACTCTCCGTCTTGGTGGAAACTTAGGTTAACACGGGTAAACTGCCCGCCCCTGGAAATAGCCGCTCCACGGCCTGGTGAGTTACTGGGGCGGCTGGGGACTCGCTTGAGGTTGCGACGTCTCAGGCCGAGGCTCAGCTTGCTGGGCTGGCGGGATCGGCTCGTTCATCGTGCGCACAATTTCTGTCGTGATCAGCTTGTCGTTCTTGTCGAAGTGGAAGGTAACCCGAGCCGTCACCGGCTTAAGCTTCTGAGGATCGATATGGCGGATGATTACCTGCAAGTCGCCCGGTTTGCCTGCCGAGCCGCTCGGGTAACCACGCGCAGTCACAAATTGGTTCACGATCGCCAACGGCGTCCCTGCCGGCAGCTGCGCATCCAACATTTCCTGAATTGGTTTCAGGTCAGGATCTTCGACCTTGGTTACGTTCCCGCACGCAACCAGCAGTACGGATAGCGCCGCGAGCAAAAAGCAGCGTGATGACATTAGGCGGCGATCCGGCATCACCGTGCTACTCAACGATTTCAAACCGGTATTCCTCTATCACTGGGTTGGCGAGAACCTCTTTGGAGATGCGTTCGAGCTGCTTTTGCGCTTCGTCGCGATTCCATCCATCGAGATTCAGAACGAAAAATTTCCCCTGACGCACATCGGAGATTTGTGAATAGCCCAGGCCAGAGAGAGCGTGTTGAATGGTCTGTCCTTGTGGATCAAGGACCGTGCGCTTCGGCATTACCCACACATGTGCTTTCATACGGCAAGTATAACATTCCCGGGTGTGCCTCAGGCTGACCGTACGTTCAGGCGCGCGCGCTCGGCCTGCGAGAGAAAAGAGAACTCGAAGCTGCTGGCGGCGAGTTGGCGCAGTTCTGCCTCGCTCAGGCCCATTGACTGCGCATTGGCATACTCTTCGCTCAACGTGACGTGAAACATCGAGGGATCGTCGGTTGAGAGCGCTACCGGCACGCCATGTCTAAGGAGCTTTGGCAAGGGATGGTCGCGCAGCGTTGCATCCGGCCGGCTTAACTGGCGGGCCAGCGCCCCCGTGCGGACGTTGCTCGCAGGGCAGACCTCCAGACAAATCCGCCGCGACGCCAGCAGGTCCATGAGCGCTGGGTCGTGAATCGCCGCGATTCCGTGCCCCACACGATCAACCGCGAGCAGTTCGACCGCCTCGCAAATCTTTTCCGGCCCGCCAATTTCGCCCGCATGAATGAGCCGCCGTAGACCGCATTCGCTTGCGGCATGATACGCGCGCCGGAATTCACCCGTGGCGATGCTCAGCTCGTCGCCGCCGATGCCGAACGCGACAATCCTCGGCGATCCGCAGCTCTTGGCCCACTGAACCACTTCCATGGCCATTGCCGGGCCGAATTGGCGCACCGCGTCAAAAATCCAATTGAGGCGAAGATCCGGCTCAAACGGTTCGGTGGCTTGCAGCAAAGCTTCGAAATTCGCTTGCGGGTTCTGCTTCCGCAGCAACATCACGCCGACCGACAGCGTAATTTCCGCGTAGCGTACGTTCTGCTCGATCAATTGCCGGGCCAGATCAGCTCCCAGCAACGCAAAATCCTCAGGTGTCCGCAGGAAGGCAGTCACCCATTTGAACGCTTCGAGGAACTCAGTGAAATTCCCGTAGTCATAACGGCGCCGCACTTCCTCTTCGGAGAGCGTAGCGCCGTGCCGCGCCGCAAGTTGCACCGCGATTTCCGGCCGGACGGATCCCTCCAGATGAAGGTGCAGCTCCGCCTTCGGCAGTTTCGCAAGCGTTTCGGATAAGCCGGTGGAATTCACGTCGCGCGATTAGCGAGGCAGTTGTGGCCTGCCCGCATTCACCCAGGCCGTGAGCCAATAGGAGCCGACGTCCGTCGACGCGTCGGAAAGCTGCCGGATCAGCGGCCCGGCCGCCAGATTATAGAAGCGGTCGTAATACTCATCGGTATAGGAGCTCAACCCGCGCTTGGCGGCGCGGTCGGCCAGTAATATGGATTCGACGTACGCATGTGCGTTCAGGCACATGTCGAACGCGCGGTCCGTCGGGTCGCTGATAAACGACGCGTCGTGCGGATTGAGAGGGAAGAACGAACCGTAACGGTCGATCAGCATTGTGTTGAATCGCTCGTTCACGCCGCGCTGCCCGCTCAGTGTCCCGTCGAAGTTCTCCGTGGTATTGAACGGGTCGTGAGCCTCCGCCACGTAGTTGGCCAGAAATGCGGCATCCTCTTTCGCTTCGTCCCATCGTCCCGCTCTCAAGTCGTCCGTCAACTTCGCGCTGTACACGCCAATCTGCCATGGCAGCAAGCCGGTCGCATCGATCTTCGCTTTGCTGTATTTGGCGATGGCCGCTTTATAGTTCCGCGGCAGTGCGTCAAACGGAAATTTCCCGTACTTGTCGAGCTCGATGAAGTGGTTCTGCCGCTCGTTCGGATGTTTGTCGAGCTGATTCATCGGATCGTTCACGTGCTGAACGAAGAAATTTCGGTTGGCTTCGAAAAACGGCCGGATCTCATATGGCAGAGACTCGACCGCGCGGTTCACGATCAGTCGCTGCGCATTGTTGCCCCAGGCGTGCGTTTCGCGCGGGAAGAACGCCAATATCAGGGCAACCGCAACCAGCAGAGAAACGCCCTTGCGTAGCCGTGTCTGGAGTCGCGCGTTCATAGAAAGTCGGGTCAGGCCTTCGGTGCGATATTCAGTGTGCTCCGATGGCGGCTATATGCAAAGTAAATCACAAGCCCAATCACCAGCCAGACAAAAAAACGAATCCAGTTCTCCAACGTCAAACTGGCCATCAGCAGCACGCAGGTCAAGATCGATAGCGCCGGAAGCATCGGCACCAGCGGCACCCGGAATCCTCGAGCCCGGTTCGGTTGGGTCTTGCGCAGCACCAGCACCGCGGCCGCAACCAGCACGAATGCGAACAGCGTCCCGATGTTCGACAGGTCCGCCAGCGTGCCTATATCGAAAATGCCGGCAGGGATTCCCACCACAAGCCCCGCGACCCACGTCGCGAAATGGGGCGTCCGGAACCTCGGATGCACCCTGGAAAATGCCTTGGGGAGCAGCCCGTCGCGAGACATCGCGAACCACACCCGTGCTTGTCCGTACTGGTAGACCAGCAACGAAGAGATCATGCCCATCAAGGCGCCAATCGTCACCCAGCGCTGAAGCTTGTCCAGGCCGATGTTGTGTAGCGCCGTGGCCACCGGCGCCGCGTCGCCTTTGAAGATGTGATACGGCTGAATTCCGGTTAACACCACCGCCACGCCCACGTACAACGCCGCGCAAATCAGTAGCGACGCCATGATCCCGAGTGGTAGATCCCGTTTCGGGTTCTTGCACTCTTCTGCCGCCGTCGACACCGAGTCAAATCCGATATAGCTGAAGAAAACGATCGCGCCGCCCGTCAGAATTCCTTGGAACCCGTTCGGCGCAAACGGCTTCCAGTTGATCGGATTGATGTACTTCGACGCGAACACGATGAAGACAAAAATGGCCACCAGCTTAATGCCGACCATGATGCTGTTCGACGTCGCGGATTCCTTAATCCCCGTCACTAGCAGAACCGTCAGCAGCATCACAATCAGGAATCCAACCAGATTGAAGTGCGGCAGCCAGCCTGTGCCCGGTTGGTACGCGGGAGTGCTTAGCGTCTCCGGTAACTGGACCCCGAAGGTGCTGAGTAAGCTGTTGATGTAAGCCGAGAAACCTACCGCCACGGCCATGTTCGACACGGCGTACTCCAGGATCAGGTCCCAGCCGATGATCCAGGCCACCA
>Ga0335071_10000543_pt1 | contig 41683 bp, 33 predicted proteins | sample Lox_Sample_15_FD_206724 | JGI IMG/M metagenome (GOLD analysis project Ga0335071, IMG submission 206724) | Soil microbial communities from Loxahatchee National Wildlife Refuge, Florida, United States - Lox_Sample_1.5 | ecosystem: Environmental > Terrestrial > Soil > Wetlands | place: USA... | reverse complement strand
CGGCCGAAGAAAAGCGTGATTGACGAAGTCGCGATCGGGGCATTCCGCATCCTGCGAGTTGGATCACAGCTCCCGGGGCGGCCCGGCGGTGTTGGAAGGGTGGCGCTGTCGCTGGTGGTCGGGCCGGCCTGGGGGGTGATCTCGCCGATGCGGACGGTGTACCTGCTGCTGCGGCGCGTGGCGCCGGAGCGGGTCGGCTGGACCCGCCGGTCGTATCCGGAGGGCTGGGGGTGTCGCCCGGCCGCGGTGGGCCTGTTCGCGTTCGTGTGGATGGAGCTCGCCGGCCCGAACTCCGCGTCGCTGCCCGGGGTCAGGGCGTGGCTGCTGGTCTATGCCGTGCTGATGCTGGGCGGGGCGTGGGTGTGCGGATGTCTCTGATGGTCTGGGTGCCAGTGTCGGGATGGGCAGCGCTGGTTGGCGCGGGCCGACCCGTTCGGGGTGTCCAGCATGGTGGTGTCGCGGCTGTGCCCGTTCCGCCGGAACCCGGCCACCGGGAGGATCGTCGTCGGCAACCCGCTGGACCACCTGCCGTCGCTGCTTGTCCGGCCCGGCGTGGTGGTGCTGCTGGCGGTGCTGCTCGCGTCGACGGCGTTCGACGGCTTCTCATCGTCACCGACGTGGCGCGGGTTCGCTGACCGGACGTCCCGCGCCGTGGGCCTGGCGCCGACGGTGTCGTCGTCGCTGCTGCGCACCGTCGGGCTGATCGTCTTTATTTCCGTGGTGGCGGTAACTTTTTCGCTGGCCGCGCGCGCCACCGGCGGCGTCGACCGGGAGCGGCGCCGCGCCCTGCCCGGCCAGATGGCGCACTCGCTGATCCCGATTGTGGTGGGCTATATCTTCGCGCACTACCTGTCCTACCTCGTGGAGCGCGGGCAGCAGGCGGTCATCGCGCTGGCCGACCCGTTTGGCTGGGGCTGGAACCCGCTGGGGCTGGCGCACCAGCAGCTGGCGTACGTGCTGTCGACCCACCCGCCCGTGCTCGCCGGCATCAAGGTGGCCTCCGTGGTTACCGGGCACATCGTGGCGGTCATCGCCGCGCACGATAAGGCGTTGCGGCTGCTGCCGGCCGGCCATCAGCTCACCGGGCAGCTGACCATGATGCTGGTCATGGTGGGCTATACGTTCACCGGGCTATACCTGCTGTTCGGCGGCTAGTGGCGATCGCGAGCGCGGCGTAGCCGGGCGAAGCGGGTCGCCACCATCGGGGCGATCGCAAGCGCGGCGTAGCCGGGCGAAGCGGGTCGCCACCATCGGGGCGATCGCGAGCGCGGCGTAGCCGGGCGAAGCGGGTCGCCACCATCGGGCTGACTACAGCTCGTACCCGATCCGCTTGTTGCCGTCCCAGCGGCGCAAACCCGCGAAATGGCCGTCGAGCTGCGACGGGTTGCCCCCGATGCGCATCGCGCGCCCGAGTTGGGCGCCGCCGACCCGGCGGGCCAGCGTGACGTGCCCGGTCCAGTGACCGGGCAGGCTATTGGGCATCGCCGCGGGCGCCAGGTGCGGGCCGGAAAGCCGGTGTACCTCGCCGTGCAGCGCCAACAGTTCGCTCGTGGGCACCACCAGCCGCGCGAACACGATGCTGCCGCGGCCGAACAACACCGGCGCTCCGATGGCGCACTTCAGCGGCAGTCGTCGGGCGAGGGGACGCAGCAATTCGTCGACCGCCGGGTCGATGCGTTCGGCGACCGCCAGCGTCACATGCGGCCGGCTGGCCGGCGCCTGGCTGGGAATGCCGGCGCCGGCCAGGGCGTCCCAGATCTCCCGGATCGCCGCCTCGGTGTCGGGGTCGAACAGCAGCTCGATCGAATGGACCATCAGCGGACCAATGTGGCGACCCAGTCACGGTCGAACGCCTCGGCACTCAGCGCGGCGAAGTCGGCAGCGTTCATCGCTCCGGCGCCGGCGGGCAGCGCGGCCCGGACGGGTGCCATACGGCTCAGCGCGGACCGGTTGGAGGTTTCCACCGCCCCCGGCCGGGCCGGCCAGCTGCCGATCACCAGTCCGGCACATGAAACATTTTGTGCCGCAAGGGCTTCCAAAGTCAACGCGGTGTGGTTGAGGGTGCCCAACTCGACCCCCACGACGACCAGCGCGGCAGCACCCAGCTCGGCGGCCAGGTCACGCAAGGTGACGCCCGCGTCGGCGAGTTCGACCAGCAGACCACCGGCGCCTTCGACCAACGTCAACCACCCGGGGCGGTCCAGGGCGGCGATGAGCTGCAGCAGCTCGTCGCGGGTGGGCAGCGCCATCCCGGCCTGCTGGGCGGCGGCGGCCGGCGCCAGCGGTTGCGGGTATCTCGCCAACCCGGCCAGCTGAGTCGCCCCGGACAGCCGGGCCATTTCGGCGAGGTCGTCATCGGCTGCGGCGGTGCCGGTTTGCACCGGTTTGCACACCGCGACGTCGATGCCGGCCTGACCGGCGTGGCAGGCCAGCGCCGCGGTGACGACCGTCTTGCCGACGCCAGTGCCGGTACCCGTGACGACCAGGACGGTCAATGGCGGCTCACCGAGAGCACGTCGCTGAGCACCCGCCGGGCGATCTCCAATTCGGCGGCGTCCAGCGACGCCCGCGCGGTCAGCCGCAGCCGTGAGGTCCCGGCGGGCACGGTCGGGGGCCGGAAGCAGCCCACCTTCACGCCGGCGTCCAGGCACGCCGTCGCGGCGGCCACCGCCACGTCGGGGTCGCCGAGGATCACCGACACCACCGCCGACTCGGGCCCTTCGGCTACGCCGCAGATCTCGGCGAGGGTGCGGGAATGACGCAACACCGCTTGCGGTCGCCAGGTTTCGGCCCGCAGCACGCTCAGCGCTGCCCGCGCGGCCCCGGCGGCCGCCGGTGCCAGGCCGGTGTCGAAGATGAACGTCCGCGCCGCATCGATCAAGTGAGCGCGCACCGGCGCCGGCCCCAGAACCACACCGCCCTGGCTGCCCAGCGCCTTGGACAGTGTCGTGGTCATCACCACGTCGGGCGCACCCGCCAGGCCGACCTCGTACAGCAGCCCGCGCCCGCCACCGCGCACCCCGAGTCCGTGGGCTTCGTCGATGAGGAGCAGCGCGCGGTGGCGCCGGCACACCTCGTGCAACTCGCGCAGCGGCGCCAGTGCGCCGTCGGCGCTGAACACCGACTCGGTGATGACCACGGCGCGCTCCTCGTCGCGCGATGCGAGCGCCGCTTCGACGGCGTCGACGTCGCGGTGGCCGGTCACGACCACCCGTGCCCGCGACAGCCGGCAGGCATCCACCAGGGACGCGTGCGAAAAAGCGTCGGACACCAGCAGCGAGCCGCGACCCGACAAGCCGACGACGGCACCCAGGTTGGCCGCGTATCCCGACGAGAACAGCAAACCAGTGGACGCCCCGACGTATTCGGCCAGCTCGGACTCGAGCTGCTGGTGCAGTTCGGTGTCGCCGGTGACCAGCCGGGAACCGGTGGCACCCGCCCCCCAGATGCGCAGCGCCGCGACGCCGCCCTCGATCACGTCGGGGTGTTGGGACAGGCCCAGGTAATCGTTGGAAGCCAGGTCCAGCTCGGTGGCGACGGCCGGCCGCGGCCGCAACGAGCGGCGCAGCCCGGCCTCGCGGCGCTGCCTCTCCACCGCCTCCAGCCAGGCCAGCGGTGAAGTCTCGATCGGTGCCTCCATCGAGGCTCAGCCTACGAGGCGAGCGACTTCGACCATCGCCGAGGTGATTTGGGCGATCTCGTCAGGGGTGCAGATGTAGGGCGGCATCGCGTAGACGAGGTTGCGGAAGGGGCGCAGCCACACGCCGCGGTCCAGTGCGGCCGGAGTGGCGACGGCCAAGTCGACCGGCCGGTCGCATTCGACGACGCCGATGGCGCCGCACACCCGGACATCAGTCACGCCGGGCAACGCCCGGGCGGAGTCGAGTCCGTCCGCGAGCCGGGCGGCTATTTCGGTGACCCGCGACCGCCAGTCCTGGCCGAGCAGCAGCTCGACGCTGGCCACCGACACCGCACAGGCCAGCGGATTCGCCATGAACGTCGGTCCGTGCATCAGCGCGCCGGCCTCGCCGGAACTGATGGTGTGCGCGATGTCGGCGGTGCACAAGGTGGCGGCCAGGCTGAGGTATCCGCCGGTCAGCGCCTTGCCGACGCACATGATGTCGGGGCTGACGCCGGCGTGGTCGGCGGCGAACAGCTCGCCGGTGCGGCCGAACCCGGTGGCGATCTCGTCGAACACCAGCAGCACGTCGTGCCGCCGGCAGATGTCGCGCAGGTCGCGCAGGTATTGGGGGTCGTGGAAGCGCATCCCGCCCGCCCCCTGCACCACCGGCTCGACAACCACAGCGGCCAGCTCGGCGGCGTGTTGGGCCAGTTGCGCCTCGAACGCCGCGCTGTAGGCGGGGTCGTAGTCGCGCGGGACCTGAGGGGCGAACACCTGCGGCGCCAGGACGTCGTTCCACAGCGAGTGCATGCCGCCGTCGGGGTCGCAGATGCTCATCGGCGTGAACGTGTCGCCGTGGTAGCCGCCGCGCCAGGTCATCAGCCGGCGCTTGCCGGGCCGGCCGCGGCTGCGCCAATGCTGCAGCGCCATCTTGACCGCGACCTCGACCGACACCGATCCGGAGTCGCTGAAGAAAACCGTCTCCAGCCCCGGCGGGGTGATCTCCACCAGCAGCTGCGCCAACCGGGCGGCAGGTTCGTGGGTCAGTCCGCCGAACATGACGTGATTCATCACGCCCACCTGTGTGCAGAGCGCCGCGTCCAGGTCCGGATGGCCGTGCCCATGAATCGCAGTCCACCAGGAGCTCATCGCATCGAGCGCCTCGACCGGCTTGCCGTCGTGAAGCAGGGTCAACCGGGCAGCTTTGGCCGCAATCGCCACCACGGGTGCGATGGATTCGCGGCCGATGGTGCTGTACGGGTGCCACAGATGGGCAGCGTCGATCGCGCTGATCTGCTCGGGTGTCAACCCAGCACTCGCCGCGGGCATAGTGATCGAGGGTAGAGCAGCCAAGTCGCACAAATCCCGGCCATCGGGGAGCATGGGATCCAATGGCTACGCCGCATCGGCCCGACAACGCGGGCACCGGCCCCGCCCCGGTCGAGAACACCGATTCCGCCCCCGCGGATTACGATGACGAAGCGCCGCGGGTGCTTCATGTGCGCCTGGCCCCATGGGACGTCGTCTGCACCGCCGCGCTGTCGATCCTGCTCATCGTCCTGGCGACGGAGACGACATGGCCGGCCCGGTTGTTCGGTTTCCTCGGCAATGTGTGCGAGGACGAGACCTGCGGACTGGTGCCCTTCGGGGTCGATATGTACATCCATCCGGTGGTGTGGGGCGGCATCGGTGCGGCGATGACCGCCGCCGTGATCGGCCCGCTCGTTTCCATCCTGAAGGGCTGGTACATGTCCTTCTGGCCGGTCGTGGCTCTGGCGCTGATCATGTTCAGCTCGGTGGCCGGGTCGGTGCTGACCATCTTCAGCGAACGTTACTGGCACTGAGCCGACCGTCGCGGTCCCTCGGCAACGGCGCTACCCCGAGGGCCGACTGAGACCGAAATCACAACTGCGCAGACACAATTCGGCGCAGCAGTCACCGTCTGGTCACGGTACGACAAAAAATCCCGCGTGGATCTGGCGGCTCACCCCTTTCTGTTGTCAGAGTGGCGGTAGTGACTGATGTGAATACGACGGTTGAAAGCACCTAATCACATCGCAAGTGTCATGCAGCGGCGATCGGCCCCAACGCGGAGGCCGGCCACCGGAGGTCATGACTCGGCGGCGGACGCGCGAAGTCACCGCGCTGAGGCCCAAGGAGCCTTGAGAGGCCAAGAACATGAAACGCATCTACGCCTTCGCGCTCGGTTTGGCGATGCTTGCGGCCCCGGTGGTCGCGCCGGCCATCGCCACAGCGGACCCGGGCGCCAGGTCCATGGACTATCAACAAGCCACCGACGTGGTGGTGGCGCGCGGCCTGTCACAGCGCGGCGTGCCGTTCTCCTGGGCCGGCGGTGGCGTCAATGGGCCCACGCGCGGCACCGGCACGAGCATTAACACCGTGGGATTCGACGCCTCGGGACTGATGCAATACGCCTACGCCGGCGCCGGGATCAAGCTGCCGCGCTCCTCGGGCGCGATGTACAAGGTCGGCGAGAAGATCCTGCCGCAGCAGGCCCGCAAGGGCGACCTGATCTTCTACGGGCCCGAAGGCACGCAGAGCGTGGCAATGTACCTGGGTAACGGACAGATGCTCGAGGTGGGCGACGTGGTTCAGGTCTCGCCGGTGCGCGCCAACGGCATGGCCCCCTATCTGGTCCGCGTGCTGGGGACTCAGCAGGCGCCGTTGCAGCAGGCCCCGTTGCAGCAGGTCCCCGCCCAGCAGGCCCCGGTGCAGCAGGTCCCCGCCCAGCAGGCCCCGGTGCAGCAGGTCCCCACTCAGCAGGCCCCGGTCCAGCAGCTGCCCACCCAGCAAGCGCCGGTGCAGCAGCTGCCGACGCAGCAGGCGCCCTTGCAGCAGCAGTCCGCACAGCAAGCGCCGTTGCCGCAACTCCCCGAGCAACAGGCTCCGCTGCCGCAGGCCCCGGTGCGGCAGGCGCCGACCCAGCAATCGCCGTTCCTGCCCCCACTCGCCGGCACCGCCCGGTAAGTTCCCGGCACTTCCGGAACTTCCGAACGCCGCCACCTGCTCCAAAACGGGAGAAGGTGGCGGTTTTCGGTAAATTAGCGGTCGATCATGCCCAGCCCGTCACCGCCTTGTCCACCGGTCGCAACCGCCGAACCGGTCGGTGCGGGAGCGCGTAGCACAGGTTTCTATCGCCACGATCTCGACGGCTTGCGCGGTATCGCGATTGCGCTCGTCGCGGTGTTCCATGTCTGGTTCGGCCGGGTCTCCGGCGGCGTTGACGTATTTCTTGCGCTGTCCGGCTTCTTCTTCGGCGGCAAGGTCATTCGTGCCGCGCTGAATCCTGCCGTTGCGCTCTCGCCGGGGGCAGAAGTCGTCCGGCTGGTGCGGCGCCTGGTGCCCGCGTTGGTGGTGGTGCTGGCCGGCTGCGCGGCACTCACCATCCTGGTACAACCGCAGACCCGCTGGGAGACCTTCGCCGATCAGAGCCTTTCCAGCCTTGGCTACTACCAAAACTGGGAGCTGGCCAACACTGCCTCGGACTACGCGCGCGCGGGTGAGGCCGTCAGCCCGTTGCAACATATTTGGTCGATGTCGGTGCAGGGCCAGTTCTACCTCTGCTTCCTGCTGCTGATCGCCGGATGCAGCTACCTCGTGCAGGGCTTTTTCCGGGGCCCGCGGGCCCGGTACTTGCGCACCCTGTTGCTGGTGCTGCTGACGGCGCTGACGGTGGCGTCTTTCGTGTATGCGATCGTCGCGCACCAGGACGACCAGGCCACCGCCTACTACAACAGCTTCGCGCGGGCGTGGGAGTTGTTGCTGGGCGCGCTGGTGGGTGCGCTGGTGCGGTACATCCGCTGGCCGATGTGGCTGCGCACGCTGGTGGCCACCGTCGCGCTGGCCGCGGTCGTATCCTGCGGGGCCCTCATCGACGGCGTGCGGGAGTTTCCCGGCCCGTGGGCCCTGGTGCCCGTCGGAGCCACCATGCTGATGATCCTGGCCGGGGCCAACCTGCAGGGCGGCGGCAGTGCCGGTGACCGGCTGCCGCTTCCCAATCGGCTGCTGGCGACCGGGCCGCTGGTCGCCTTTGGCGCGATGGCCTACTCGCTGTACCTGTGGCATTGGCCGCTGTTGATCTTCTGGCTGTCCTACAGCGGACACCGGCACGCCGACTTTGTCGAAGGCGCCGCGGTGCTGCTGGTGTCCGGGCTACTGGCTTACCTGACCACCCGGCTCGTCGAGGATCCGCTGCGCTCCCGCGCATCCGCCCGCTCGGCGTCTCCGGTGCCCGCCCCCGCCCTCCCTTGGCTGGCGCGTCTGCCCAGACCGACGGTGGCGCTGGGATCGGCGATCGTGCTGCTGGGCGTGACGTTGACCGCGACTTCGTTCACCTGGCGTCAGCACGTCACGGTCTTGCGCGCCGCCGGCATGGAGCTCAGCGTGCTCAACCCGCAGGACTACCCCGGCGCGCGCGCCCTGACCGAACACTTGCGGGTGCCCACCCTGCCGATGCGGCCGTCGGTGCTCGAGGTCAAGCAAGACCTGCCGGCAACCACCAGGGACGGTTGCATCAGTGACTTCGTCAACCCGGCGTTGGTCAACTGCACCTATGGCGACCTGGCCGCGACCCGGTCCATCGCACTGGCGGGCGGGTCGCATGCAGAACACTGGCTGCCCGCGCTGGAACTGCTCGGCAAGCTGCACCACTTCAAAGTGGTGACCTACCTCAAAATGGGCTGCCCGTTGTCCACCGAGGAAGTCCCGCTGATCATGGGCAACAACACCGAGTACCCGCAGTGCCGAGACTGGGTATCCCGGACGATGGCCAAACTGGTCGCCGACCGTCCGGACTACGTGTTCACCACATCCACGCGACCGTGGAACATCAAACTCGGCGACGTGATGCCGGCCACCTATATCGGGATCTGGCAAACGTTGTCCGACAACAACATTCCCGTCCTCGCCATGCGGGACACGCCGTGGTTGGTCAAAAACGGCAAGCCCCTCGACCCGGCTGACTGCCTGGCCAAGAAAGGTAACCCGCAATCGTGCGGGGTCAAGCGTTCCGACGTGCTGGCCGACCGCAATCCCACTCTCGATTTCGTCGCGCAATTCCCGCTGCTCAAGCCGCTTGATATGTCCGACGCGATCTGCCGGCCGGACGAATGCCGCGCGGCGGAAGGAAACGTGCTGATTTACCACGGTGCCCACCATCTGTCCCCCACTTATGTACGGACCATGACCAACGAGCTGGGCCGCCAGATCGGTGCCAGCACCGGGTGGTGGTAACGGAGGTCGGCGGCGCCGCACGCGGATAAAGTCAAGTGGTGCCGACCAAAAATCACGCTTCAGAAGCAGGCGTTGCGGGCAATCAACGACCGAAACTGGCCACCGTGTGGCCGGGCAATCCTTATCCGCTCGGTGCGACGTACGACGGTGCCGGCACCAACTTCTCGGTGTTCTCCGAAATCGCCGAGAAAGTCAAGTTGTGTCTGATCGACGACAACGGCGCCGAGACGCGGATCCCGCTCGAAGAGGTTGACGGCTATGTCTGGCATGCGTATCTGCCGAACATCACGCCCAGCCAGCGCTACGGTTTTCGTGTCTATGGCCCGTTTGACCCGGCCGCCGGCCACCGTTGTGACCCCAGCAAGCTGCTGCTGGACCCGTACGGCAAGGCTTTCCACGGAGACTTCGACTTCGGCCAGGCCCTGCACTCCTATGACATGAAGGCCGTCGACCCGAACGGCCCCAATGCCAATGGCGCCGACCCTGGGACTCCCCCGATGCTCGACTCGCTCGGCCACACCATGACCAGCGTGGTGATCAACCCCTTCTTCGACTGGGCTTATGACCGGTCGCCGAACACCCCCTACCACGAAACCGTCATCTACGAGGCTCACGTCAAGGGCATGACGCAGACCCATCCCGGCATTCCCGAAGAACTGCGCGGTACCTACGCGGGTCTGGCCCACCCGGTGGTCATCGATCACCTCAAGTCGCTCAATGTCACCGCTTTGGAGCTGATGCCGGTTCACCAGTTCATGCACGACTCGCGGCTGCTGGACCTGGGTCTGCGAAACTACTGGGGCTACAACACATTCGGGTTCTTCGCCCCACACAACCAGTACGCGGCCAACCGCGAGAGCAGCGTCGCTGAATTCAAAACGATGGTCCGCAGCCTGCACGAAGCCGGCATCGAGGTCATTCTCGATGTGGTGTACAACCACACCGCCGAGGGCAATCACCTGGGTCCCACGATCAACTTCCGCGGCATCGACAACGCGGCTTACTACCGGCTCGTCGACGAAGACCTGCGGTTGTACAAGGACTACACGGGCACCGGCAACAGCCTTAACGCCCGCCACCCGCACGTGCTGCAACTGATCATGGACTCGCTGCGCTACTGGGTGATCGAAATGCACGTCGACGGTTTCCGCTTCGACCTAGCCGCCACCCTGGCCCGCGAACTGCACGATGTCGACCGGTTGAGCGCGTTTTTCGATCTGGTCCAGCAGGACCCGGTCATCAGCCAGGTCAAATTGATCGCCGAGCCGTGGGACGTCGGCGAGGGCGGCTACCAAGTCGGCAATTTCCCGGGTTTGTGGACCGAGTGGAACGGGAAGTATCGCGATACTGTGCGTGACTACTGGCGGGGGGAGCCCGCAACCCTGGGCGAGTTCGCCTCCCGGCTGACCGGGTCGTCGGACCTGTATGAGGCGACCGGTCGGCGCCCCAGCGCCAGCATCAACTTCGTCACCGCGCACGACGGATTCACGCTCAACGACCTCGTCTCCTACGACGAAAAGCACAACCTGGCCAACGGCGAGGAGAACCGGGACGGCGAAAGCCACAACCGGTCGTGGAACTGCGGCGTCGAAGGCCCCACCGACGACCCCGACATCTTGGCGCTACGCCGCCGCCAGATGCGCAACTTCTGGGCCACCTTGATGCTCAGTCAGGGAACGCCCATGATCGCGCACGGCGACGAGATCGGGCGCACCCAAAACGGCAACAACAACGTCTACTGCCAGGACTCCGAACTGTCCTGGATGAACTGGTCATTGCTGGACAAGAACTCCGATCTGCTGGGCTTCGCGCGCAAAGTCACCACCATGCGCAAGAACCATCCGGTGTTCCGGCGCCGCCGGTTCTTCGAGGGCGAGCCGATCCGAAGCGGCGAAGAAGCCCGCGATATCGCCTGGCTGACGCCCGACGGCCAGGAGATGACCCACGAGCATTGGGGCAAGAGTCTGCACAAGTGTGTGGCGGTGTTTCTCAACGGTGACGCCATCACCGCACCCAACGCCCGCGGGGAGCGGGTGGTCGATGACTCATTTCTGTTGTGCTTCAACGCCGACGAGCAGCAGGTCGAGTTCGTGACACCCAACGGCGACTACGCACAGGAGTGGACCGTGGAACTGGACACCAACGACCCGGTGGGCCTGGCCGACCAGGTGATCAACGCCGAGGGACACATTTCGGTGCCGTCACGCTCGCTGGTCGTGCTGCGTAAGACGTTGTGACTCATGGCGTTACCGATTCTGTCCACCTACCGGCTGCAGCTGCGCGGTGCATCCAGCGGGTTCGCGTTCACCTTTGCCGACGCGCAAAACCTGCTGGACTACCTGGACGAACTGGGAGTGTCGCACCTGTACCTGTCCCCGATCATGACCGCCGCCGCCGGCTCGAACCACTGCTATGACGTCACCGACCCGACGACGGTCTCGCCGGAGCTGGGCAGTGCTGACGGGCTGGCGCGGCTGTCCCAGGCGGCCCGGGAGCGCGGCATGGGTTTGGTTGTCGACATCGTGCCCAATCATGTGGGGATCGATGTACCCAAGCAGAACGCGTGGTGGTGGGACGTGTTGCGGTACGGCCGATCATCTTCGTACGCAACATATTTCGATATCGATTGGGACCTCGACGAGGACGGCCGCATCGTGCTGCCCATTCTGGGTTCAGATGGCGACGTCGCCGATTTGAAGGTCGACGGAGACCTCTTGCGGTTGGGTGATCTGGCGTTGCCCACCGCGCCGGGCACCGCGGACGGCACCGCCGCACAAGTCCACGACCGCCAGCACTACCGGCTGGTCGGTTGGCACGACGGCGTCTGCGGCTACCGCCGGTTCTTCTCGATCACCTCGCTGGCTGGGCTGCGCCAAGAAGATCGCGCGGTGTTCGACGCCACCCACGCCGAAGTCGCCCGGTGGTTCGCCGAGGGACTCGTCGACGGCGTGCGCATCGACCATCCTGACGGCTTGTCGGATCCGTGCCAGTACCTGGCCCGGCTGCGTGAATTGCTCGGCCCGCAAGCCTGGATCGTGATCGAGAAGATCTTGGGCGTCGACGAGGCGCTTGAGCCCACCCTGCCGGTCGGCGGCACCACGGGCTACGACGTGCTGCGGGAGATCGGCGGCGTGTTCGTCGATCCCGACGGCGCCCCGGCGCTCACCTCCCTGGTGGAGTCGGCAGGCGTGGACTATGCGGCGATGCCGGAGATGTTGGCCGGACTCAAGATTCACTCCGCGACCGCCACCTTGGCGAGCGAGTTGTGCCGACTGCGCCGCGCCATCGTCGCCGCGGCGGGCACCGATCATCCGATGATCCCCGAGGCGGTGGCCGCGCTGCTCACCCACATCGACGTCTACCGCTGCGACTACCCGGGCCTCTCGGCGATCATGCCCACCGCGCTGGCCGAAACCCAGGCACAGTCACCGGAATTGGGCCCCGCGCTGCAGGTGGTCGCCGCGGCGCTGGCCAGAGGCGGTGAACCGGCCACCCGGCTACAGCAACTCTGCGGCGCGGTCACCGCAAAATCGGTCGAGGATTGTTATTTCTACCGCGACGCCCGGCTGGTGTCGCTCAACGAGGTCGGCGGCGAACCCCACCGCTTCGGAGTCGGCGCAGCGGAGTTCCACCAAAGCGCCGCCACCCGGGCCCGGATGTGGCCGCAGACCATGACGACGCTGACCACCCACGACACCAAACGCGGCGAGGATGTACGAGCCCGGATCGGGGTGCTCTCGCAGGTTCCGTCGCTGTGGACCGAGTTGATCGCCCGCTGGGAGATCAAGGCGCCCTCCCCGGATCCGGCGACCGGACAATTCCTGTGGCAGAACATCTTCGGCGTGTGGCCAGTCACCGGTGAAGTCAGCGACGAGCTACGCGACCGGCTGCACGCCTACACCGGGAAGGCCATCCGCGAAGCGTCCTGGCATACCTCGTGGAACGACCCGGACACAGCTTTCGAGGACGCGGTACACCAGTGGCTGGACACCGTGCTGGACGGCCCGGTGGCCGGGCAGCTGACCGAACTTGTCACCCAACTCAATCCCCACGCCGCAAGTGACGCGCTGGGCCAGAAGCTGCTGGCATTGACCGTGCCCGGGATACCCGACGTCTACCAGGGCACCGAGTTGTGGGACGACAGCCTGGTCGACCCGGACAACCGCCGGCCCGTCGACTACACCGCCCGGCGCGCCGCGTTGAAAGCGTTGGAACACCCGAAGATTCGGGTGGTAATCACCGCGCTTCGGGTGCGCCGCTCACACCCGGACAGCTTCCTGGGCGGCGACTACGTTCCGCTGCTGGCCACCGGCGATGCCAGCGACCATGTGCTGGCGTTCGGGCGGGGTAACGACATCGTGGTCGCGGTCACCCGCTGGACCGTGCGGCTGGCCGAAACGGGATGGGGCAATACCGTTCTGCCGCTGCCCGCCGGCACCTGGAAAGACACGCTCACCGGGGCCATCGCGGACGGCCCGACGTCAGCGGCTCAATTGTTCGGCGAGCTGCCCGTGGTCCTGCTGGAGCGCCACCATGACTGAATTCCGGGTCTGGGCGCCCATTCCCGCGCTGGTTCGGCTCGACGTCGAGGGCCAGGCGCACCCGATGACACGATCGAATGACGGCTGGTGGCACGCCAGCGTCGACGCGGCGCCGCAGGCCCGCTACGGATACTTGCTCGACGACGATCCCACCGTGCTGCCCGACCCGCGCTCGCCCCGGCAGCCCGACGGGGTGCACGCCCGCTCCCAGTTGTGGGACCCGGCCGGCGCGGCCTGGACCGACGGCGATTGGCAGGGCCGGTCGGTGGAAGGCGCAGTGATCTACGAAATGCACCTCGGCACCTTCACCGACGCCGGCACCTTGGACTCCGCCATCGAAAAGCTGGACTACCTGATCGATCTCGGCGTCGATTTCGTCGAGCTGATGCCGGTGAACTCCTTTTCCGGAACCTACGGTTGGGGATACGACGGCGTGCTGTGGTACAGCGTGCACGAACCCTACGGCGGTCCCGACGCCCTGGTGCGGTTCGTCGACGCCTGCCACGCGCGGGGCCTCGGGGTGCTGATCGACGCGGTGTTCAACCACCTCGGCCCGTCGGGCAATTACCTACCCAAGTTCGGGCCCTACTTGTCGTCGGCGAGCAACCCGTGGGGCGAGGGCATCAACATCGCCGACGCCCATTCCGACGAGGTACGCCGCTACATCATCGGATGCGCGCTGCGCTGGATGCGCGACTTCCACGCCGACGGGCTGCGGCTGGACGCCGTGCACGCCCTGGTCGACACCACCGCCATCCACATCCTCGAAGAGCTCGCCACGGAAACGGATTGGCTTGCACAGCAATTGGGCCGTCCGCTATCACTGGTCGCCGAAAGCGACCTCAACGATCCGCGGCTGATCACCACCCGCGAGCGGGGCGGTTACGGGCTGACCGCGCAATGGGCCGACGATATCCACCACGCCATCCACACCGCGGTATCCGGCGAGCGCCAGGGGTACTACCGCGACTTCGGTTCCCTGGCCACCCTGGCGCATACGCTGCGTCACGGCTACTTCCATGCCGCTACCTATTCATCGTTCCGGCACCGCCGCCATGGGCGGCCGCTGGACACCACCGAGGGCACCGGGATCCCGGCCACCCGGCTTGTCACCTATACCTGCACCCACGACCAGGTCGGTAACCGGGCACTCGGGGACCGGCCTTCGCAGAACCTGACCGGCGGCCAGCTGGCGGTCAAAGCCGCGTTGGTGCTCAGCTCCCCTTATACGGCAATGCTTTTCATGGGTGAGGAGTACGCTGCGTCCACCCCGTTCCAGTTTTTCAGCTCGCACCCGGAACCGGAGCTGGCGAAAGCCACCACGGAAGGGCGTAAAGCCGAGTTCGCCGAGCACGGATGGAATGCCGACGAAATCCCCGATCCGCAAGACCCGCAGACCTTCGCGCGCTCGAAACTCAATTGGGATGAGGTCGACTCCGGCGAACACGCCTGTTTGCGCCGGCTGTATCGCGATCTGATCGCGCTGCGGCGCACCGAGCCCGATCTGGCCGACCCGTGGCTGGAGCACCTTATGGTGGATTACGACGAAGACGAACACTGGATCAGCGTGTCTCGCGGCCGGTTACGCATCGTGTGCAACCTCGGCGCCGAGTCGGTGAAGGTGCCTGTCACCGGTCAAGTGGTGCTCGCGTGGGGTGAGCCGGCGGTGGATGCGCAGAGCACTGTCCTACAGGGCCATTCGTTCGCGATAGTGCGCTGTGGATAATTGATTGGCGGCCGCGCGGCCGGCCGTCGATGATTCGCCGATGAGTCATTCGAGATTCGGCCGGTGGATCGGCCTGTTCGGGGCGGCTCGTCGCCCGGCGACAAACGACCAAGCGCCGGCTCCGCCCACCGTGCGCAACGACCTGTTGTCGGGTTTCACCGTGGAGCGGTTGTGGAGCGGCCCCGGGCCGGGGACCGGTCCGGACAATGGGCCGTGACGGGCCGCTAGACGCTGGGTCGGCCGCTGCTCCGCACCGCGCCGGCGACCGCGTCGGCAAGTGGATCGATCTCGGCGGGCTTCAGGTCGGCGATCGTGATGCGAATGCCCGGGGGCGTGCGAACGCGGAACCGGGTACCCGGCGCTGCCGCCCACCCGGCGTTGAGCAGCCGGGTGATCGCGACCGTCTCATCGGGCACCGGGATCCACACGTTGAGCCCGGAGCGCCCGTGCGCCGTGACGCCGCGTTCGGCCAACGCGTCGCCCAACCGCCGGCGGATGCCGCTGTACCGCTTCTGGGCCGCGGCGACCAGGCGCGTTGCCGACGGGTCCGACCACAAGCTGACGGCCAGACCCTGCAACAGGTGGCTCACCCAGCCCGGCCCGAGCCGCTGGCGGCCGTGCACTCGCTCGAGCGTGCGGTGGTCGCCGGCGAGCACGGCGACGCGCAGGTCGGGGCCATAGGCTTTCGACGCTGACCGCACGAACGCCCAGTGACTGGTGAAGCCGGCCAAGCTGTACAGCGGCGCGCCGGAAATGCCTGCGCAGTGGTCGTCTTCGACGAGCAGCAGATCGCCGCCCCGGCGGGCCACCGATTGTCGAAGCGCCTCGGCGCGGCCGACGGATAGTGCCGCGCCGGTGGGGTTTTGCGCCCGATTGGTGACGACCAGCGCGCGCACCCCGCTGCCCAGTGCGCGGTCCACGTCGGCGACCAGCGGCCCGTCGTCGTCGACTGCTACGGGTTCGGCCGTAAGCCCCAGTGCGGCAAGCAGATCCAGCAAGTTCGCCCAGCCGGGATCCTCCACCGCGACCCGGTCACCCGGACGCAGATGCGCGGTCAGAGCTCGCTCGATGCCGTCCAGCGCGCCGCTGGTCACCGCCAGGTGATCGGTGGGGACGCCATCCGCGGACAGCGCTGCACGGGCGAACTCGGCCAACTCCGGCGACATCGCCGGCTCCCCGTAGAGCACCGGGCGGCACGCGACCGGATTGGCCAGCGCGGCAACCGCGATCGGCAACAAGGCCGGATCCGGGTTGCCGGTGGACAGGTCGCGCACACCCGCCGGGACTTCGAGACCCAGCTGGGAACGAGGGGTGGTGGCGGGGCGCTGCCGCACCCGAGTGCCGCGCCGGCCGGCGGTCTCGACAGCGCCACGATGGCGCAGCAGACGGTAGGCCGCGGCGGCGGTGTTGGCATTCACGCCGAGCCGAGCCGCGAGTTCCCGGACCGGCGGCAGCGCATCACCGGGCGTCAGCGAGCCCGCCGAGATGGCCTGCTCGATGCTGGCGGCTATGGATTCCGCGCCCGTCCCAGTTATGCTGCTTTGTACTGGCATATATCAAATTATGTACTAGGACAACAGTAGGGCAATGCTGTGGCAACCGCATACTCACCGACACCGCGTACCACGCCCACCCGCTACCGGGAACGGGTCAACTACGACCGCCAAACCGTGCACGAAATCCTCGATGAGGCGCTGATCTGTCACCTGGGCTACCTCAGCGCCGGTCACCCGGTGGTTTTGCCGACCATCCACGCGCGGTTCGGCGAAACGCTCTACCTGCACGGTTCCACGGGTAGTGGCCCGATGCTCGCCGCCACCGGCGCTCCGTCGGGCCTGCCGGTCTGCGTCACCGTCACCCTGGTCGACGGGTTGGTGCTGGCGCGCGCCGCGATGCACCACTCGGTGAACTTCCGCTCGGTGGTGGTGCTGGGCGACGCCCGCATCGTCGATGATCCGGCGGAGAAACTGCGCGCGCTGCGCGGGCTGCTCGATCACATCGCGTCGGGGCGCGCCGGGGACTGCCGGACGCCGAATGCGCGCGAGCTCGCGGCGACCGGGGTGCTCGCGCTCGACCTCGTCGAAGTCTCGGCCAAAGTGCGCACCGGCGGCCCCATCGACGATCCGGACGACTGCACGCTGCCCTACTGGGCGGGCGTGGTGCCGCTGCGCGTGACGGCCGGGACACCGGTGCCGGCCGGCGACCTGGATTCGGTTGTCCCGCTGCCGTCATACCTGCTCTAGCACCCGCTATCGGCGCCTACAGCAGATAGCGGTAGGCCGCCGAACCGGGCTCCAAAACTTCGAAGTGGATCCCGGTCGCCCGTATCCGGTCCAGCAGGTCGTCGAGATCGGCGGCCGATCCCAGCTCGATGCCCACCAGCGCCTCGCCAGTCTCGCGGTTGTTGCGCTTGACGTACTCGAACAAGGTGATGTCGTCATTGGGTCCCAGCACCTCGTCGAGAAACCGGCGCAGCGCACCGGGCTCCTGCGGGAAGTCCACCAGGAAGTAGTGCTTGAGGCCCAGGTGAATCAGCGAGCGCTCCAGCACCTCGCCGTAGCGCGAGACGTCGTTGTTGCCGCCCGAGATGAGACACACCACGGTCGAGCCGGGTTCGATGTCGGCGTCAAGCATGCCGGCGACCGACAGCGCGCCCGCGGGCTCGGCGATGATGCCCTCGTTCTGATAGAGGTCCAGCATCGCGGTGCACACCGCACCCTCGTGCGCTGCGGTGATCGACACCATGTCACCGGCGGCCGCCAGCGAGGCATAGGTCAGTGTTCCGGCGCGCTTGACCGCGGCGCCGTCGACGAACTGGTCGACATGGTCGAGCGTCACCGGCTCGCCGGCGGCCAGCGCGGCCATCATCGCTGCGGCGCCGGCCGGTTCGATGCCCAGCACCGCGGTGTTGCTGGTCCGCTCGGCCAGGTAGGTGGTGATGCCAGCGATGCAGCCGCCACCGCCCACCGGGACGACCACCAGGTCCGGTTCGTTGCCGAGCTGATCCAGCAGTTCGACGGCGATGGTGCCTTGACCGGCGATGGTGCGCAGATCGTCATACGGGGGTACCAGCGTGGCCCCGGTGCGTTCGACGTCCGCCAGCGCGGCCTCGGCGGCCAGGTCGTAGGTCGTTCCACCCACGATCAGCTCGATGAACTCCCGGCCGTGATAGCGGATCCGGTCACACTTTTGTTTGGGTGTCTTGGCGGGCACGTAGATGCGGCCGTGCACACCCAGCATCCGGCACGCGTAAGCGAAGCCCTGCGCGTGGTTGCCTGCCGACGAACACACCACGCCCGCGGCCAGCTGCTCATCGGAGAGCTGCACCAGCAGGTTGTAGGCGCCCCGCAGCTTGTAGGAGCGCACCACCTGCAGGTCTTCCCGTTTGAGGTAGATCTGCGCGCCGGTGATCTCCGACAATCGATCACTGAACTGCAGCGGGGTGGGCGCGACGACCGGGGCGATCCGCTTGGCCGCGCTGTCGATGTCAGCCGCGGACAGCGGCGACATGATCGGGCTCTGGCTTGGTTGGGCGGACACCAATTAATGGTGCCATGCCGTCTGACTCCGAAATTCAGCTGACCGGGCTGAGCACGAACACCGGGATCTGGCGGTCGGTCTTCTTCTGGTATTCGGCGTAGTCTGGCCAGGCCTCGACGGCGCGGTCCCACCAGACGGCCTTCTCGTCGCCAAAGACCTCGCGGGCTTCGTAATCGCGGGTGACCGAGCCGTCTTGCAGTTCGACCCGCGGGCTTTTCCTGACGTTGTAGTACCAGATCGGGTGCTTCTGCGCCCCGCCGAGTGAAGCGACGATGGCGTACTCGCCGTTGTGCTCGACGCGCATCAGCGGCGTCTTGCGGAGCTTGCCCGTCTTGGCCCCGACCGTGGTCAGCAGAATGATGGGCTTGCCCTTCATGTCCGCGGCTTCGGTTCCGCCGGACTCGGCGTACTTGTCGGCTTGTTCGCGGGCCCAGTCGACGGGGCTCGGGGCGTATTCACCTGAAAGGGGCATGCCACCAACTCTAGGCCCAATGCGCATCGTGGCCGGTGGTGAGTGCGCCCCGTGGGCGCGAGCGGCTGCCTACCGCCGAGTCTCGGCTTCTGACTGAGCGAATGGCCGGAGATGAAGGCGGGTCTGGTGATCCGCCGGCCCGGGCTCGCCATCGGCGTGTCGGCCCCGGGTGTAGTCGCCTTGCCATGGCACCTTCTCACCCGTGGAAACGTTGGTGGCGGCCTGGGCTAGCCCCAGTTCGCCCCGCGACCGCAGGAAGTACTCGTGCTTGCGACGCACAGTTTCATCGGAGTCGATGCGCCGGATTTCGGGCGCGAAGTGTTCAAGTTCCCCTCGGCGTTGCGGGACGATCATGCAGATCGGCTCGTCAACCTCGAACCGGACCGGCATCATCTTTCGGGTCATCTTCCAGCTCATGCTGAAACTTGAACTGGCCCAGTCGGTTTCGATGACGCCTTCTAACGGCGACACAGCATCCTTGGGATGGTTGGCCGGCCCGCGGGCCAACAGGTTGTAGCCCGGCGGGGTGCGAAAAAGGATCGGCAGATGCCAGGTCAAAATCCCGTTGCCGAAATGGCCGGAGGGCAGGAACTGTTCGGGATCACACTTGTCGGGCGCGATCAGCAAGCTCGCGCTGTCGTCGCCACCCATTCATGTCGCGGTGAACGCGCACGGATTGCGCAGCTTCCCAACCGCTCTGATTGGCGATGAGCATCGGCAGACACCGATTCGGCCAGCCCTGCCGCATTTCCGTCATCCACGTCCGGGTGATCGGCGCCGGGATGATCTGCGGCGCGTTATCACAGGTGACGAACGCGATCAGCGGATTGACCTGCCCATTGGAATCGTCATTCATTGGCTCCCCTCGATTCGCTGTTGCCGCGAAGCTCAAGGATGTCGATAGGTGGATATCTGTTGCCACCAACGTTGGAATCGCTTCTCCCATTTGTGACATAGCGCACGGCCGTGCCGGTAATTCGGCGTCTGTAAGGCGCCCAGGCCGACAGGTTACCTGTCACAGGTGAGGTTGTGACTCGGCGTAGCGACCAGAGCGCTGGGTTTTACCGCGACCCGGCCAGCTCGGCGATGGCGTTGACCCGCCGGACGGCGGTCGCGATCTCGTCGGCGAACTCGCGCCGCCGCTGGGCGATGTCCGGCTCCTCATAGCTGTCAATCAGCTCACGGTGCCGAGCCAGTCGGAGCGCGGTCTTGAACAACTCCATCGACCTGGACTCGGCACTGGCGATCCTGCGTTGCAGCTCCCACTGTTTGCCCACCTCGAGACACTCGGTGAGAAAGGCGTCCTGGTCGAAGGATTCGTCCTCGTAGGCGGCCAGCCGGTCGGCGACGATGTGGTAAGCGTCCAGGAACGGACGCAGCACCAGATGCGCCAGCAGCAGGTCGGCCTTTTCCAGCAGGCCGCGGACGTCCCCGGCACTCGCGGCCTTGCTGGTGTCTTCCACCCGTCCGATCAGACGTACCTCGTCGGCCAGGTCCTTCTCGAACTGTGCGCGCGCGGAGAACAGGAACTCGAATTTCAGTAGCTCGCGCAGACTCAGCGCCTCGTCGCGCACGGTCGCCGGCAACACCAACCCATCCACCGTCGCTTCGGCGTTTTCCAGGGCTGCCAGCAGCGCCGTCTCCGCGACGGCGCGGTCGACCAAGATATGGATGGCGGTGTTGCGGTAGAACGCCGCCACCAGGTGCTGGTCGGCGCCGATGCCCCAGACTGGTTCGGTGCCGGCGTCGTAGACGCTGACCACGCCGGAGGCGACGAGCTGATGCAAGGTCCAGCGGATCGTCGAGCGATTGGTCAGGTCGGCCGCACCCGCCACCGCCCAGTTCCGCGCCGCGATGTAGCTCGCCAGCGGCCGCACGGTGGCCAGCACTTCGCTGATGGACAACGATCGGTCCGCTCCCAGCAGCGCCAGGCTGACCACCGCGGTCGGGGTGACCGGGGTGGCACGGTTGATCCGGTGTTCGACGTCCAGCGCGATGCGTTCGATTTCGGTCCGGGTTCCCGATTCCTCAGCGCGCAACTCCTCGAGGCGCTTGCGCAGTGGCAGCGGCTCGCCGAAGTCCAGGTACGCGCGGCCGAGCCGCTCGCCCTGCTGGCGCGCCAGCCGGATCAGGAAGCGGAAGTCTTCCGGGCGTTTGGCGGCACCGTAGGCTTCGGTGGTCATCGCTTCCACCTCGTGCAGCTGGTCGTACACGATCGAGGTGGGCACCAAATACACTTCGGGACCGTCGGTTTCGTCGACGGCGTCGCTGATGTACCGCAGAATCCCGAATACCGGCGGCCGCAGCTTGCCGGTGCGGGTCCGGCCCCCTTCGATCGACCAGGTCAGGTTGGCGTGGTTCCGCACCAGCTGCGCGGCATAGGCGCGTAATACGAAGCGGTAGACGGGAATGTCCCTGGTCTGGCGCCGGATGAAGATCGTGCCGGTGCGCTTGGCCCACGCACCCATCGGGAAGAAGTTCAAGTTGGCGCCGCCGAAGGTGAGCGCCGGCGAGAGCCGGTTGGCCTGGATCACCTCGGGCAGCAGCAGGCCGTCCAGATAGGAGCGATGCGAAAAGGCAAACGCCAGTGTGGCTTTGCGATCCAGCCTGCGCAGCGAGGCGATCTGGTCCTCGTCGACCAGCACGTCGTAGGCCCGCATCAGCCAGCAGCTGAAGCTGCGCCAGGCCCTGACCGCCCGCTCATCGAGTGTGGGCGCCATCTCGCGCAGGTAGGACGCGGCCTCGGCGCGCACGCTGCCCGGGTCGCGGCCGAGCTCCTTGGCCAAGTGATCGAGCCGCTCGCCGAACCACGGCGCCGTCAGCAGCTCGGCCACCTCGACCGGATCGGTCGGCAGCGGGGTCGTCGATTCGTCGACAACGCCGGTGCGCTGCAATAGCTTCCGTATCCCTGCCCGACCGATCTCACGGGCAGCCGAGGCCGGTCCCCCGCTCATGCCGGTTGCACCGTTGCGGACGCGGACGGCTCGTGGACCTCGGGATGTAATTCCGGCGCGTAGAGCTCCTCGATCTCGGTCGCGTATTTCGCGATGATCGGTCGTCGTTTGAGCTTCATGGTCAGCGTTATCTCGTCGCCGCCGGGCTCCCACACCGTCGGCAGAATCCGGAACCTTTTGATCTGTTCCACCCGCGACAGCCTGGCGTTGCCCGCGGCGACCGCGGCGGCGACTTGGGCGATGATCTCCGGGTCGGCGGCCAGGGCCGCCGGCGACGCGTCAAGCAGTCCCCGTTGGGCCGCGTACGGGCCGACCGAGTCGGCGTCGAAGACCATCAGTGCGGCGTTGTATGGTCGGCCGTCACCGATCGTGATCATCACCCCGATCATGGGGCACGCGGCCAAGATGGTGTTCTCAATGTTGGCCGGCGACATGTTCTTTCCGGCCGCATTGATGATCAGTTCCTTCTTGCGGTCGACCACCCGCAGGTACCCGTGCGCGTCGACCTCGATGATGTCGCCGGTGTGCAGCCAGCCGTCCTCGTCGATCGCCTCGGCGGTCTTCTCGGGTTCCCCGCGATAGCCCTTCATCACTAGCGGACCGCGGACCAGATACTCGCCATCGTCGGCGATCTTGCCCTCCAGCCCGGCCAGCAGCTTGCCGACGGTGCCCAGGCGGGCGTCGCTGGGGTGGCTCACCGAGGCGACGCAGCTCAGCTCCGACATGCCCCACACCTCGGCGATCGGGATGCCGATGCCGACGAAGAATGCCAGCGTCTCCCTGGGTATAGGAGCCGCGCCGGAGACCGCCCAACGGAGTTCGCCGAAGCCGAGCCGCTCCCGCAGCTTGGACAACACCAACTCGTCGGCTCGGGCCCATTCGGCGGCCAGGTCGTCCGGCATCTGCTCACCGGCCAGCAGCACCGCCGCGCGCCGGGCGGCCACCGACATCGCCCACTCCAGCGCCCGCCGTTTGACCTCGTCTGTCTCGTGGCTGACGGCGAATTCGATTGCGGCCTTGAGCTTTTCCCACACCCGGGGCACCGCGCCCCACACCGTGGGCCGCGCGTCGGGCAGCGCGGCGGCAATGGCGCGGGCGTCAGAGACCACGGTGACCGTGGAGCCGAAGACCTCTTGTCCGTAGAGCGCCATCACCCGGTCCGCGATGTGCGCCGACGGGAGAAACGACGTGACCCGGTCACCGAACCGGCCCGGGAGGACGGCGTTGAGGGCAAACACCTCGAACAGCAGGCTGGCATGCGTCATCTCCACACCCTTGGGGTTCCCGGTGGTCCCCGATGTGTAAATGAGCGTGAGAATGTCGTCGGGCCGCACCGCGCACCACGTCGCATCGAAGTCGAAATCTTGCTGCCCGGCCGCGTACAACTCCTCGAGCGACATGGTGCCCGGCGGCGCACCGTCAATGCAGACGATGTGCTCGACGGGCGCGCCGCTGGCACGGATGCGGTCCACGTACTGCTCCTCGCACATCGCCACCTTGGTACCGGCGTTGGCGAACAGGTACGTCAGCTGCTCGGCAGGCAATGTGTTGTAGACGGAAAACGAAGTGGCACCGACATGTTGGGCTCCCACTTCCAGTGGGTAGAACTCGATCCGGTTGGCCATCATCAGCGATACCGTGTCGCCTCGCCGAACCCCCAAACCCGCCAGGCCGGCCGCCACCTTGCGCACCTGCGCCACGTACTCTCGCCAGGTCAACGTCTGGCCTCCACCGGGCGTCCGCAGTGCGACGGCGTCCGGGTCGATCGAGGCGGCGCGCTGGAATGCCTCGCACATGGTGGCCGGATGCTCGGCTGTGGTCATTTCCGTCCTCCTCGGCGCGGATCGGTATGGCCCGAGCGTACGTCCGTGATCAGGGGCGTGGAATACGTTTCAGCTCTTCGGTCGCCAGAGTTGCACCGTGGTCGACAGGCCGGTGGCCAGCTCGAGTAGTTCGATGGGGGTGCCGTCGGGGTCGTAGATGAAGAACATCCGCACTGCGCCGATGTCGACCGGCGGGTCGGCCCGGACGTCAGGATGGTGGTCTCGAACGGCGTCGTAGGTGGCGTCGAGGTCGTCGACCCGAAACGAGATGTTGGTGTACCCAGGTGCGGTCCGCGCGGGCACTCGGGCACCGGGCCCAAGTACATCAGCTCGACCATGGCGGCGCCGATCAACCCGCCGACCATGCGGCCCCGCTGCGCGGCGCCTCCGGTCAGGGAGTCCAGTCCGGCCCCTTCCAATTCGACGTCGAACACGACGTCCATGCCCAGCACCGCGGTATAGAAGTTGCGCGACGCCTCGACATCGGAGACGCCGATGCAGACATGGGAGAAGTTCTGCACGGCGATCGGGTGTGGCTGGCTCATGGCGCTCCCTTCTCAGGCGGACAAGGCGGGGCTACGGTATCGCTGATTCAACCGCTCTCGGTTCGATTTGGGGATCGCGTGCATGGCGAATTTTGCTATGGGCGAACATGTTAGCCAGCTGCGCACCGCGTTTCATCAGCTTCAGGACTGGGCTTATCCAGACGAGATGACGCGCGGCCTCTTTCGCGCCTTCAATGAAAACGCCGCACGACGTCGGAGGGTAACCGGACGCTCCGGCGGTTTTCGAGGAGAAAGAGGAGGAATAGTGGGAGCTCGACACGTTTGTGACGCGCGAGGTCCTCGGCTGGCGGGGCATCTGGACATCGGAGGAGCGCAGAAGACTCGGTAACGTCGATGTCGGCAGGATGCAGTACCTCGGCTTTCCCTACTACGATCGTTGGGTTTTTGGCCGTGGCGCGGCTCCTCATCGACAAGCGCCACATCACATTGGGTGAGCTGATCGAACGCGTCAGCGAGATTCGCCAGCGCAGTCGACGGTGCCGTCCCGTTGGAACCCATGCCTCGCACCGCCGGGAACGGGGAGGCGGTTCCCCGCAACCGCCATCACGTTGAGGCACTTGGCAAGGGAGATCCGCAGTGTTTCGCCGGCATGGCCGGCGCTGCCCGGTTCGCGGTTGGCGACGCTGTGCTGGTGCGGGATCTGCCGACCATCTTCTACACGCGTACCCAGGAATATCTGCGGGGGAACCCGGGCACCGTCGTCAAGGTGTCGTACGAGAGCCCGGCGGCCGAAGACGAGGCGTTCGACCGTGAGGACCACAAGCCGGAATGGTTCTACATCGTGCGCTTCAAGATGACGGATCTGTGGGACCCGTACCAGGGCGCCCCGACCGACACGCTGCAAGCCGAGATACCGGAACGCTGGCTGGAGCCGGACAGGACTGAGGCACGACACAGCACGTCGACGACCCCAACGCCGAACGCCACGCGGCACTCATGGTCGAAGAGGTCACCGACTTCGAGGTGCAGGAGATCGCGTTGCGCGAATTGGCGATTGAGAAGGGTCTCTTCACCGCCGAGGACCATCGGCACTACACGGAGTTCGTCGAACAAATTGGCCCGGTGTCGGGTGCCCGGCTGGTGGCCAAGGCCTGGGCTGACCCGGATTTCAAGCGGTTAGCCCTCGAGGACGCGATCGCCGCCAGCCGCGAGGTGGGCATCGACTGGCTGCACCCAACCGGGTTTGGGACTCCCAGCGACTTCACCGCGCTGCAGGTACTCGAGGACACCCCCGACACTGCACCGCGTGATCGTGTGCACCCTGTGCTCGTGCTACCCGCGCCCGATCCTGGGAAACTCACCCGAGTGGTATCGAACGCCGAACTACCGTCGGCGGATCGTGCGATGACCGCGTCAGGTCCTCGCGGAGTTCGGCCTGTATCCCCCGGAAGACGTCGAAATCCGGGTCGAGGACTCCAATTCCAAACACCGGTTCCTGGTGCTTCCCGTCCGGCTGGCGGGGACCGAGGGCTGGAGCGAGGAGCAGCTTGCCGAGATTGTGACGCGCGACTGCATGATCGGCGTCGCTCTGCCCGAGCCGGGGGTGACGTCCAACGTGGATCGCCCCGTCCACCGAGCGGTCCGCCTGGTCGAGAACTATTGAAAGCCATGCAATGTCAGACGAACTCGATGTCACGGCCGTCCGGCTTTCGACGCTGGAGGAGGTCGCTCAGCGCGATCAGGTGTGGTCGCGGATGGCGGAGAAGTACGGCGTGAGCAATCCGGTGCCACCGTGGAAGTCAAGTCTCGACGGGATGTGCGAGGCCCTCGACCGGCAGGGAACGGCACTAGAGCTGCTGACGCGTCGACACGACGAGGACCGCCTGTCCGAAAAGGTGTACGCGGCTCTGCCGTATCCCGAGAGCCAACTCGTCGCGCTCGCGCACTCCCTCATCGCCAGGAGTGTCATCGACGAAGCCGACTCGGCCGTGCGCCGCGGCAGGTCCGCAAGCGGCTGGAAGCCTGCGAGGCCTAGGCTAACCCGATTGCGGCGACCCGCTTCGCCCGGCTTTGCCGCGCTTGCGATCGCCGCTAGCCACCCAGGCAGCCCGGGCCGAGCAACTCCTTGAGGTCGCCCATCAGCGCCGGCGACGCGGTTACCCGCAGCGAGGCGTCCAACTCCAGCGTGGTGATCCGGTCGCCACTGATCAGCCGCAGGTGCACCTGCGAGGTGCCGGGGTGCCGGGCCAGCACCTGTTTGAGCGCATTCACCTTGTCCAAGGTGCACTGCCGGGTGGGCAGGCTGACCGCCAGCGGCCGGTCCGCCTGGGCGGTCGAGAAGTCCGGCACCACAAGGTCATTGGCGATCAAGGCGATGCGGTCGTCGCGGATCGCGACCTTGGCGTTGATCAGCACCACCGCGTCGTCGGCGATGTCGGCGCCGTACGTCGAGTAGGCGTGCGGGAAGAACATAACCTCGATACCGCCGGTGAGGTCTTCCAATTGAGCTGAGGCCCAAGGCATTCCGTTCTTATTGACCCGCCGGTTCACCGACGCGAGGATGCCGCCCACCCGCACCTGGGTTTCGTTGGGAACGTCACCGTCCAGGATGGCCGGGATGTGGGTGTCCACCTGGGCGGCCAGCAGGTGCGCCACCTTGTTCAGCGGATGCCCCGACACATAGAGGCCCAACATCTCCCGTTCCAGGGCCAGCTTGTGCTTGTCTTCCCACTCGTCGTCGGGCACCTTGATGGTGAACACCGCTTCGGTGCAGCCCTCCCCCTCCTCAGACCAGCCGCCGAACAAGTCGAATTGACCCATCGCCTCGGCCTTTTTGGTGCCCAGCACCGAGTCGACGGCGTCGGTGTGCACCAGGAACAGGCCTTTGCGGGCGTGGCCCAGTGAATCGAAGGCACCCGCCTTGATCAGCGACTCGGTGACCTTCTTGTTGCAGGCCGAGATGTCGATCTTGTTCAGGTAATCCGAGAAGTCGGTGAATTTCCCTTTGTCGCTGCGGGTTTTGATCAACGACCCCACCACGTTGGCACCCACGTTGCGCACGGCGCCCAGGCCGTAGCGGATGTCGGCCCCCACCGACGCGAAGTTCAGCCCGGATTCGTTGACATCGGGCGCCAACACCGTGATGCCCAGCTTGCGGCAGTCGGCCAGATAGACGGCCGCCTTGTCTTTATCGTCGCCGACCGAGGTCAACAATCCGGCCATGTACTCCGCCGGATAGTTGGCCTTGAGGTAGGCGGTCCAATAGGAGACCATCCCGTAGCCGGCGGCGTGTGACTTGTTGAACGCGTAGTCGGCGAACGGCAGGATGGTGTCCCACAGCGCCTTGATGGCCGACAGCGAAAACCCGTTGGCCTGCATGCCGTCGGAGAAGCCTTCGAACTCCTTCTCCAGCACCTCGCGTTTCTTCTTGCCCATCGCCTTGCGCAGAATGTCTGCTCGGGCCAACGAGTAGCTGGCCACCTTCTGCGCGATGCGCATGATCTGCTCCTGATACACGATCAGGCCGTAGGTCTCGGCGAGGATTTCGCGCAACGGTTCCTCGAGCTCGGGATGGATCGGTTTGATGGCCTGACGCCCGTTCTTGCGGTCGGCGTAGTCGTTGTGGGCGTTCATGCCCATCGGGCCGGGCCGGTACAGCGCGATGACCGCGACGACGTCCTCGAAACCGGTCGGCTGCATGCGGCGCAGCAGGTCGCGCATCGGCCCGCCGTCGAGCTGGAAGACACCCAGGGTGTCACCGCGGCCGAGCAGCTCGTAGGTGGCCTTGTCGTCCAGCGGCACGGACTCCAGGTCGAGGTCAATTCCCCTGTTGGCCTTGATGTTCTCGATCGCGTCGCCGATGATCGTCAGGTTGCGCAGGCCCAGGAAGTCCATTTTAAGCAGGCCGATGGCCTCACACGACGGATAATCCCAGCCGGTGATGATGGCCCCGTCCTGCGGGCGCTTCCACAGCGGTATCGCCTCGGTGAGCGGCTCGCTGCTCATGATCACCGCGCAGGCGTGCACGCCGGCGTTGCGGATCAATCCCTCCAGCCCGCGCGCGGTCTGGTAGATGGTGCGGACGTCGGGGTCGGTTTCGATCAGGCCGCGAACCTCGGCGGCTTCTTTGTAGCGCTCGTGGTTCGGGTCGGTGATGCCCGACAGTGGGATGTCCTTGGCCATGATCGGCGGCGGCAACGCCTTGGTGATGCGGTCGGCGATGGCGAATCCCGGCTGGCCATAGTGGATGCGCGCCGAATCCTTAAGTGCCGCTTTGGTTTTGATGGTGCCGAAGGTGATGACCTGGGCCACCCGGTCGTGGCCCCACTTGTCGGCGGCGTAGCGCACCATCTCACCGCGGCGACGGTCGTCGAAGTCGATGTCGATGTCGGGCATCGAGGTGCGTTCCGGGTTGAGGAACCGCTCGAACAGCAGGCCGTGCGGAAGGGGGTCGATGTCGGTGATCCCCAACGCGTAGGCGACCAGCGAGCCGGCGGCCGAGCCCCGGCCGGGCCCGACCCGGATACCCACCGAGCGGGCGTAGTTGATCAGGTCGGCGACGATCAGGAAGTAGGACGGGAAGCCCTTGGCGCAGATAACGCCGATCTCATAAGCCGCACGCTCTTGGTAGCCGTCCGGCGCGCCGGCGGGAAACCGCCGCCGCAGCCCGGCGTCCACCTCGTGCCGCAGCCACGACGCCTGATCGTGCCCTTCGGGCACCGGGAAGACCGGCATCCGGTCGCGCGGCTCCCACACCTCGGCGTAAGACTGCACCCGTTCGGCGATCAGCAACGTGGAGTCGCAGGCACCGGGAACCTCGTCGTCCCAGATTTGTCGCATCTCGGCGGCCGACTTCAGGTAGTAGCCGTCGCCGTCGAACTTGAACCGATTGGGATCGGAGAGCGTCTTACCGGTCTGCACGCACAACAGCGCCTCGTGGTTGTGCGCGGCATCGCGGGTGACGTAGTGGCAGTCGTTGGTGGCCAGCGGCGGGATGCCCAGCGTGCGGCCGATTTCAAGCAATCCGTCCCGGACCCGCCGCTCGATGCTCAGCCCGTGGTCCATCAGCTCGAGGAAGTAGTTGTCGGGCCCGACGATCTCGCGCCACCTGGCGGCCGCTTCCAGCGCCTCGCGGTCCTGGCCGAGGCGCAGCCGGGTTTGCACCTCCCCGGACGGGCATCCGGTGGTGATGATGATGCCGTCGGCGTGCTCGGCGATGAGCTCGGCATCCATCCGCGACCATTTGCTCAGCTGGCCCTCGAAGGAGGCCAGCGAGGACAGCTTGAACAGGTTGCGCAACCCGGTGGCGTTCTCGGCCACCATCGTCAGGTGCGTGTAGGACCCGCCGCCGGAGACGTCGTCGGCCTTCTGGCTGGGATCACCCCAGGTGACGCGGCGGGTGTCGAAACGCGAGCCGGGCGCGATGTAGGCCTCGACCCCGATGATCGGCTTGATTCCGGCCTTGGTCGCCGCGTTGTAGAACTCGCTGGCGCCGAACATGTTTCCGTGATCGGTCATGCCGATCGCGGGCATACCCAGCCGCTCCGCCTCGGCCAGCATCGGCGTGATCTTCGCGGCACCGTCGAGCATCGAGTACTCGGTGTGGTTATGCAGGTGCACGAAGGATCGCGAAGATGAACCGCTCATAGGGACGCCAGTCTATGACCGCGCACCGACGGGTTTCGGGCGTGTCGCGAAGTGTGTCGTGGGCGGGCTACCCGTACAGCCCCACGAACTGCTGCAGTGACTTCTGGGCGTCGCCCTTGACCGCGCGAGCCGCCGCCGACCCCACCGGACCGAACAGCGCGCGCCCGCCCAGCTCAAGCCGCAGACCGAGGGCGGACCCGTCTTCGGCAGGCCGCACGGTCAGCGTCACCGCGTACTTCGTGCCGCCTTTGCCGGATCCCGACACCTCGACCTGATGCGGCGGGTCCCACGTGGTCACCGTCCAGGTCACCCGGTTGCGGAGGCCTTTGGAGCGCGCCACGCCCACGATCTGAGTGCCTTCGGCGATCTGGTCGGGTAGCGCTGCGCCATCCCTCGTGCAGGACCAGCCAATCGCCCAGGCTCGACAAATCGGAGACCCGGTCCCACATGTCGTGCGGGCTCGTCGGCACGTCGGCGGTCATGTCAACAGCGGCCACGGGCTGAGCCTAGCCTCGGCCGCGGCGCGGCTTCGTCACGTCCGCCACTTTGGCCCCGCACTAGGAGAGATACGGCTTCATGCCCGCCTCCGCCCGACAACCCGAAAAGCACTGGGCACCAACGCGATTGGCGCTCGACGGAGGGCACATCATCGGTCGCCCGATGCCGTGTGACCGCTGTGACCAAGCGGCACGGTTTAAGCCGCTCAGCGGTTGGGCCCGCCGCGGAATCGGTTACCGATCCGGATCCCGGGCAGCAGCAAGCTGCGCGGGGCGAATCGGCCGCCGGTGCTGACTAGCTTGGGCACCACACCGGGCACCACTGTGCGCCGCCCGGCCAGCATGCCGCCGATCGCGGCCTCGGCCACGTCGCGCGGAGACACCTGGGCGATCGGGATGCTGAACCGTTCGGCATTGGCGATCTCGGCCCACTCGGTGGGTACCGGCCCCGGGCACAGACACGTCACCGACACCCCGCTACCGTGCAGCTCCTCGTGCACGGCTTCGGAGAACGTCTGCACGAACGCCTTGGTTGCCGAGTAGACCGCCATGTACGGCACCGGCTGAAACCCGGCGATCGAGGCGATGTTGAGCACCGCGCCGGCACCGCGCTCGACCATGCCGGGCAACGCCGCGTGGGTGAGCTCCATCAACGCCAGGGCATTGAGGGTGACCTCCTGGCTCTCGCGCTCGACCGGCAGCTCGTGGAAGACGCCGCTGGTGCCGAACCCCGCGCTGTTGCACAGCCCGGCGATCGGTTCCTTGTGCAGCCGATCCGCCAACTTCGCGCGGGCCTTGCCGTCGCCCAGGTCCAGCGGTAGCACCTCGACGGCGATCGAGTATTCCTTTCCCACCTCGTTGGCCAGATCGTCGAGGCGCTCACGGCGCCGCGCGACCAGCAGCAGCGGGAAGCCGCGGCGGGCCAGGCCGCGCGCCAATTCGGCGCCGATACCGGACGAGGCGCCGGTGATGACGACAGTGGTCGCAAGATCAGGTTTTGGCAGGCTCATGCTGTCACCAATGTATCCCTCGGGTCGCCCGCACAAACCTCTCGCTTCGCCTGTCGAATTGCGGTGTCTCCGTTCCCGATTTCGCCCTTGGCGGCGTCGGAGTCGGTGAACATGGCAAAGGCGCGGTTACGCACGCGGTCCATCCGCTTGTTACCCAAGGTAATCCGCGGGTGATCGCTGACTAACTGGCTAGCCAGAGGTCCCGGGGCGAGCCGCCTCCGCCTCCAGGAGATCAGCGGTGCGGGCGATGCTTTCGGCTGGTTTGCTCATGTGGGCGGCCGAGTCCGATAACCTCCGAAAACGAACTTCATCGCCGCAACCTAACTCGGGGCGAGCGCATGCGTCCACGCTCGGAACTTTCCCTGTCGGCACCGCAGGCCACACGATGTGGCCGCAATGACAGTTGAGGGCCCGCACGATCGACAATGCGGTGACAATGCAAGACATGGGTCGCACATTCGACGATCTGGTGGCCGAGGCCGACGCGGCCCCCCTCGACGGTTGGGATTTTTCCTGGTTGGACGGCCGTGCGACGGAAGAACGCCCGTCCTGGGGCTACCAGCGCCTGATGAGCCACCGGTTGGCGGGCGCGTCGGCCGCGTGCGACATCGATACCGGCGGCGGCGAGGTGCTTGCGGAGGCTGGGACATTCCCGCCCACGATGGCGGCCACGGAGTCCTGGCCGCCCAACGCCGCCCTAGCCACCCGACGCTTGCATCCGCGCGGGGTGGTGGTCGTCATGACGTCCAATGAGGCACGCTTGCCGTTCGCCGACGAGGCTTTCGACCTGGTCACCAGTCGGCATCCCATCACGCCGGTGCGCTGGGGCGAGATCGCCCGGGTGCTGCGGCCGGGCGGCACCTACTTTGCCCAGCAGATCGGCCCCGCAACGATGGCGGAGCTAGTCGAATACTTCATCGGGCCGCAACCCGAAAGATGGGCCGAGTGCGAGCCGGACGTCCAACGCGCGCAAGCGCAAGCCGCCGGATTGGACATCGTGGATATGCGAATGGAGCGGATGCGCGCCGAGTTCTTTGACGTCGGCGCCGTCATCTACTTCCTGCGCAAGGTGGTGTGGGCGGTGCCCGGCTTCACGGTCGACGCCTACCGCGAGCCGCTGCGGCGACTGCACGAGCGCATCGAGACCGACGGCCCATTCGTCGCCCACTCCGCCCGGGTGCTCGTTGAGGCGCGCAAGCCCGCACGATCACCCGTCCTCGCGTAACACGTCAAGTGCGTGCTGCAGATCGGGCGGGTAGGGGCTAACAATCTCGATCCGCCTGCCGTCGGCCGGATGGGCAAACGACAGCGACCGCGCGTGCAGCCATTGGCGTTGCAGCCCAAGCCTTTTCGCGAGCTTTGGGTCGGCCCCGTAAACCAGGTCGCCGCAGCACGGGTGATGCAGAGCGGAGAAATGCACCCGGATCTGATGGGTGCGACCCGTCTCCAGATGCACGTCGAGCAAGCTGGCCGCGACGAACGCCTCCAAGGTGTCGTAGTGGGTGATGCTGTGCCGGCCGTCCTTGGTGACGGCGAACTTCCACTCGCCGCCGCGGTGCCGGCCGATCGGGGCGTCGATCGTCCCGCTCGATGGATCCGGATGTCCTTGCACCAGCGCGTGATAGCACTTGTCGACCGTGCGCTGTTTGAACGCCCGCTTGAGCGCGGTGTAGGCGCGCTCGGAAAGCGCCACCACCATCACCCCGGAGGTGCCGACGTCGAGGCGGTGCACGATGCCTTGTCGCTCGTGCACACCCGATGTCGTGATCCGGTACCCGGCGGCGGCCAAGCCGCCGAGCACCGTGGGTCCGGTCCAGCCCACCGACGCATGCGCGGCCACTGCAGCCGGCTTATCCACCGCGACGATGTCGTCGTCGGAATAGAGGATCGTCATGCCTTCGATCTCGACAGGCGTGTTCTCCAGCGGGGCCGGCGCCTCGGGCAAGCGCACTTCGAGCCACGCGCCGCTGGTTAACCGATCCGACTTGGCTGCCTGCACACCGTCCAATTCGACGCCGCCCCTTTCGGCCAGCGCCGCCGCGGCGCTGCGCGACAGCCCCAGCAGGCGCGACAGCCCGGCGTCCACGCGCATGCCCCCCAGCCCCTCCGGAACGGGCATTGAACGGTGGGTCATCAGCGCTGGTCGGCCTTACTCCCTCGACCTGGGGTGCCAGTGTCGGCCTTGCGCCGACCTACATTGTCCCGGTCGGCCTTGCGCCGACCTACAGTGTCCCGGTCGGCCTTGCGCCGACCTACAGTGTCCCGGTCGGCCTTGCGCCGACCTACAGTGTCCCGGTCGGCCTTGCGCCGACCTACAGTGTCCCGGTCGGCCTTGCGCCGACCTACAGTGTCGAAGTCGTAGCCGAAGATCGACAGCACGACCAGCAGGATGGCCCCGCCGACCACCGAGGGATCGGCGACGTTGAACACCGGCCACCAGCCGACCGACAAGAAGTCGACGACATGACCGCGCAGCGGCCCCGGCGATCGGAAGAAGCGGTCGACCAGGTTACCCATGGCACCGCCCAGGATCATCCCGAGTCCCACCGCCCACCAGGGCGACACCAGCCGCCGGCCCATCCAGAAAATGCCAACCACCACACCCGTCGCGATCAGTGTCAGCACCCAGGTGTACCCGGTCGCCATCGAGAACGCGGCACCCGAGTTGCGTACCAAAGTCCAGGTCACCGTGTCGCCGATGATGGGCACCGGCTGACCGGGCGGCAACAGCCTGACGGCAAGCACCTTGGTGACGACGTCGAGGGCCAGGACGACCGCCGCGACCGACAACAGCAGACGCAGTCGTCTCGGCGCATTCTGCGGCGCGCAGGCCGCGCGCTCGGCGGTCCCGTCATCCCCCGCCTTGTCGGCTGAGGTCATCGGCTCAGTCGATCCTGTAGGTTCCTCGGGCACTCTCTCATCATCCCCTAATGCGGACGCACGCTCGTCGATGTTCGCGGGCAGCGTGCGGAATGATTCCACTATGGGCCGCCTCACCGTCATCGCCACCGGGGGCACGATATCGACCAGTACCGGCAGCGACGGCGTGCACCGGCCCACCTATAGCGGCGCGGAACTGGTTTCGGGCCTCGACGTCGACGTCGTCGACCTGATGGCGCTGGACAGCTCGCAGCTGATGCCGGCCGATTGGGATCGGATCCGCGCGGCCGTGCAGGCCGCGACCGATGGGGGCGCCGACGGTGTGGTGGTCACGCACGGCACCGACACCTTGGAAGAGACCGCGCTCTGGCTCGAAGTGGTGTACGCCGGCGCGCCTCCGGTGGTGCTGACCGGAGCGATGCGCAGCGCCGACGCCCCCGACGCTGATGGGCCGGGCAATCTGCGCGCCGCACTGGCCGTGGCGGGCCACCCGGGCGCCCGCGACCTGGGGGTCCTGGTGTGTTTCGCCGGCCGGGTGCTGCAGCCGCTGGGCATGCACAAGGTGGCTACCGAGGACTTGAGCGGCTTCGCCGGTCAGCTGATCGGCACGATCACCGGCGCGGTGACGTTGACGGGCACCAAGACTCGGCCCTACCTCGGCGATCTGAGCGCCGCCGCTGCACCGCGGGTGGACATCGTCACGGCGTATCTGGGCAGTGACGCCGTCGCCCTTGACGCGTGTGTGGCCGCCGGTGCGCAGGCCGTGGTGCTGGAAGCGGTGGGTTCGGGCAACGCCGGTCCCGCAGTCGTCGACGCCGTGCGCCGTCATTGCCGCAACGGGATCGTCGTCGCCGTTTCCACCCGTGTTCCCGGCGGTCGCGTCGGTGCCAGCTATGGGCCCGGGCACGAGATGGCGGCGGCGGGCGCGCTGATGGTGTCCCGGCTGCGACCGCCGCAGGCGCGGATCCTGGTGATGGCGGCGCTGGCCGGGAAATTACCCGTCGACGAGGTCATCGCCCGCTGGGGTTGACAGGGCGTCGGCCTGCAGCGCGCCCAGATAGTCCGGCCAGTCCAGGGAGTCGACGGGGTTGGCTTTGACGATGTCGGCGGTGTCGGCGGGGAACGTTCGGGCCGGGCCCGGGCCGGAGCTGCGGGTCTCGAACCGCGCGGTGACGACGCCGTGGCCGGCCCCCTGCACCCAGCCGTGCCCGAGGTCGCGGTGAGCGACATCGTCGCCCACCCGCCAACCAGCGTCGTCGGTCTCGGAAGTCGGGGCGAACATGGCCTCGGTCGCGGTCTGGACGGGCTGTTCCTCCGACATCTCCCCCGCCAGCTCCAAGTCCGGGAACAGCGACTGCTGGCGCACGTCGCTCAATCCCGAAAAACCCACGCCCAGAAGGCGGATGGGCCCGATCTCACGCGGGTCGAGCAGCAGCCGTCGCGCCACCGCGATCAGCGCGCCGGGCTCGGTCGTCGCATAGGGCAACGTCGCGGAACGGGTCAGCGTGCTCATGTCGGATTTCTTGAGCTTCACGGTGACGGTCCGCGCCCCGCGGCCGTCGCGAAGCAGCCGTTGGTGGGCATGCTCAGCGATCGGGTCGATCGCCTCACGCAGCTGCTCGAGGCTGGTCAGATCGACCGCGAAGGTCGACTCGGAGCTGATCTGCTTGGCTTCGGCGCGCTCGGCGACGGGGCGGTCGTCGATGCCGCGCGCCAGCCGGTGCAGCGCCGGCCCGACCGTCGCCCCCAGAATGTTGGCCGCCTCGGCGTCGGTCAGCGCGGCCAGCTCCCCGATGGTCTCGATGCCGAGCCGATTCAGCTTCTCCTCGGCCACCGGACCGATGCCCCACAGCCGCCGCACCGGCAACCCACCCAGCAGCAACCGTTCCTCGGCGCGCCGCACCACCCGAATGCCATCGGGTTTGGCCAGACCGGAGGCGATCTTGGCGATCTGCTTGCCCGACCCGGCGCCGACCGAGGCGACCAGGCCGGTCTCGGCACGGACCCGTCGCCGCAAGTCCTCGCAGAACTCCTCGACGTCCTCGGCGGACGCTCCGGCGAGTTGCGGCGGCTCGGCGAAGCCTTCGTCGTAGGACAGCTGCTCGACGACGGGCACCACGCTACGCACTGTCTCGAAGACCCGTCGGCTGGCCACCCCGTACACCACGCCGCGAGGCGGCAACACCACCGCGGTCACCCCGATCAGCCGGCGAGCGTGATGCATGGGCATGGCCGAGCGGGCGCCGAACACGCGCGCTTCGTAGCTGGCGCCGGCCACCACACCGCGGCCCCCCAAGCCGCCGACCAGCACCGGCCGTCCCCGCAAGGTCGGTCGGGTGAGTTGTTCGACGGAGGCGAAGAACGCGTCCATGTCGAGGTGCAGCACCCAACGGGACTCCACAACTGCAGATGTTATTGGTCTAACGTCGTTCGATATGGCCATGAACCTCTGCCACCGGCTGTGCTGTAACTCCGACCGATGGGCGAAGCAGGTGCAAGACCAGCTGCTGCCCTGGGTATTGGCCGACGCGGAACTGGGCGATAACACACTCGAGATCGGACCGGGATACGGGGCGATTCTGCGCGTACTCGTCGACAAGACGCCCCGGCTGACCGCGGTGGAAATCGATCCGCCGATGGCGCAGCGGCTGCAGCAGCTCTATGGCGAGCGGGCGCACATCGTCAACGCCGACGGCACCGACACCAGATTGCCGGCCGATGAGTTCAGCTCGGTGGTCTCCTTCACCATGCTGCATCACGTCCCGACCACGGAACAGCAGAATCGACTGTTCGCCGAGGCCTTCCGGGTGCTTCGCCCCGGCGGTGTCTTCGCCGGCAGCGACGGGGTGCCGTCGCTGCGGTTCCGGATTCTGCATATTCGTGACACGTGCAACCCTATTCCTCCAGACGAGCTGCCGAATCGCCTGCGGGCAGCCGGATTTCGCGACGTCGATGTCGAAGTCCAGGGCAGCAGGCAGCGCTGGCGAGCGGTCAAGGCGGGCTGATGCAAACCGGGCCCGGGGAAGCCCCGACGTCACGATGGTCGCGGCTCCGCCACCAATGGGGGCAAGCGGCTGCAACCGGGAGAACAGGCCACGGTTTTGGCTTGGGCGTCGTTCACCCTCACCTTCGCCGGTCTGCGCAGGCTCACGCACTGGATCCGCGCCGGCCACGGGCCATCAGGTGGCGGTGTATCGCTGGGCGGCAAGCACTTTCACCACTACAACATTGTGATCGTACTGTTGGCGATGGTGGGAGCCGTGGGGCTGCGCGGTACCGAAAAACAACGACGCCACCCTGCCGCTGCGGTCGCTTTCGGCTCGGCGAACGCGATGATCGTCGACGAGCTTGCCCTGTTGCTGGACCTCGAGGATGTGTACTGGGCACGGGAGGGCCGCCAGAGCGTCGACGTCGCGGTCGGGCTGATCGCGACCGGCGCAACGGTCGTGGTCGGCATGCCGTTCTGGCCGCATGCCCACCAAGCGCTGCGCGGTCGATCTGGCCACGAGCCTAACGCGGCTACGCCTTGGTGATGCTCACCCGCACGCCGTCGCCGATCTCCGCCCCATCAGCCGGCTCACCAAATTCGAAGCTGGTGGCCAAGATCTCCCCGGCGATCAGGTCGCGGTGGGTGCGCGCCCACTCGGCCCGCTCGGCAGGCACCGACATCACCACGGAGATCCGGTCGGACACGTCCAGCCCACTCGACTTGCGCAGTTCCTGCAGCTCCCGGATTCGGTCCTTGGCCCACCCTTCGGCTTCCAACTCCGGGGTCACCGTGCCGTCCAGCACCACCAGGCCGGCCCCATCGGGCAGCGCCGCAGTGAACTCAGGATCGGCGGCGACCAGCCGTGAGCTGTACTCCTCGGGTTGCAGCACCGCAGGACCCGCGGTCAAGGTGCCGTCCGGATTGACGGCGCCCTCGCCCGCCTTGACCGCCTTGATGGCGACTTGCACGTCCTTGCCCAGCCGCGGCCCGGCCACTCGGGCGTTGACGGCGAGCTCGAAACGACCGTAGGTGTCGATCGCATCGGTCAGCTCGACGCGCTTGACGTTGAGCTCGTCGGCGATCAGGTCGACGAACGGCTCCAGCCGCTGCGGGTTTTCCACGGCCACAGTGAGTTTCGGCAACGGCAAGCGCACCCGCAGCTTCTTGGCTTTGCGCAGCGAGGAGGCGGCCGAGCACACTTCGCGGACTTGATCCATCGCCGAGACCAGGTGGGGGTCGGCGGGCAGGTCAGCTGCTTGCGGCCAGTCGGTTAGGTGCACCGAACGCCCGCCGGTGAGACCGCGCCAGATGATCTCGGTTACCGACGGAAGCAGCGGCGCGGCCAGCCTCGCGGTCACCTCCAGCACGGTGTGCAGGGTGTCGATGGCGTCAACGTCTTCCTCCCAGAACCGCGAACGCGACCGCCGTACATACCAATTCGTCAACGCCTCGGTGAACTGGCGCAGCTGCTCACACGCTCTGGAGATATCGCAGGTGTCCATCGACTCGGTGAGGTCGTCGCGCAGCTCGGCGAGTTTGGCCAGGATGTAGCGATCCAGCAGCTGCGCCGAATCGGTGCGCCAGCTACCGACTTTGGGTGCGTAGAGGGCCAAGAAGGTATAGGCGTTCCACAGCGGCAGCAGGACCTGGCGTACGCCGTCGCGGATGCCTTGTTCGGTGACGATCAGATTGCCGCCCCGCAGGATCGGCGATGCCATCAGGAACCAGCGCATCGCATCGGCGCCGTCGCGGTCGAACACCTCGGAGACGTCCGGGTAGTTGCGCAGCGACTTGCTCATCTTCTGGCCGTCGGAACCCAGCACGATCCCGTGCGCCACACAGGTTTTGAATGCCGGCCGGTCGAACAGGGCGGTAGCCAGCACGTGCAGCGTGTAAAACCAGCCGCGGGTCTGCCCGATGTATTCCACGATGAAGTCACCCGGGTAATGGCCGTCGAACCAATCCGCATTTTCGAACGGGTAGTGCACCTGGGCATAGGGCATCGAGCCGGAGTCGAACCACACGTCGAGCACGTCCGGGATGCGCCGCATCGTGCTGCGACCGGTCGGGTCGTCGGGGTTGGGCCGGGTGAGTTCGTCGATGTAGGGCCGGTGCAGGTTGGTGGGCCGCACTCCGAAGTCACGCTCCAGCTCGTCGAGGCTGCCGTACACGTCGATGCGTGGGTAGGCCGGGTCGTCGGACTTCCACACCGGAATTGGGCTGCCCCAGTAGCGGTTTCGGGATACCGACCAGTCGCGTGCGCCCTGCAGCCACTTACCGAATTGGCCGTCCTTGACATGCTCGGGATACCAGGTGATCTGCTGGTTGAGTTCCACCATGCGGTCCCGGAACTCGGTGACCGCGACGAACCAGGACGACACCGCCCGATAGATGAGCGGGTTGCGGCACCGCCAGCAGTGCGGGTAGGGGTGCTCATAGGTTTCGTGGCGGACCAGCAGCGCTCCGTTCGCCGCCGCCGGGCCGCTCTGGTTTTTCAGGTCACGGATGATGTGCGCGTTGGCGTCAAAGACGCGCTGCCCCTGGTAGTCCGGGACAGTGGCGTCGAAGCGGCCTTTGGAGTCAACCGGCGTCACCGGCACGATGCCGACGTTGTCGGTGGTGGCCATGTCGTCTTCGCCGTAGGCCGGCGCCATGTGCACGACGCCGGTGCCGTCTTCGGTGGTGACGAAATCCCCTGCCAGCACGTGGAATGCCTTGGGCGTGTCCATGAAATACGGGAACGGCGGCAGGTAACGGGTGCCCAGCAGGTCGGCCCCGCGATAGGTGCCGACGATTTCGGGCTGTTCGCCCAGCTCGCGGGCGTAGGCGCCGAGCCGGGCCTCGGCCAGCACGAACCGGCGCTCGCCAACCAGGACCTGGACGTAGGTCACGTCGAGGTTGACGGCGACCGCAAGATTCGACGGCAGCGTCCACGGCGTCGTGGTCCACACCAAGAGGTAGGCCCCGTCCAGTTCGCCGCCGACCACCTTGTATCCGACCGTGATCGCCGGGTCCTGGCGACTTTGGTAGACGTCGTCGTCCATCCGCAATTCGTGGTTGGACAACGGGGTTTCGTCACGCCAGCAGTAGGGCAACACGCGGTAGCCCTCGTAGGCCAGGCCCTTGTCCCACAGTTGTTTGAACGCCCAGATCACCGACTCCATGTAGGAGAGGTCGAGCGTCTTGTAGTCGTTGTCGAAGTCCACCCAGCGCGCCTGGCGGGTCACGTACGCTTGCCATTCGTCGGTGTAGCGCAGCACCGATTCGCGGCAGGCCTCGTTGAATGCGGCGATCCCCATGTCGTCGATCTGGGACTTGTCGTTGATACCGAGCTGGCGCTCCACCTCCAGTTCCGCGGGCAGCCCGTGGGTGTCCCAGCCGAAACGGCGCTCCACCTTGTAGCCGCGCATGGTGCGGTACCGCGGCACGATGTCTTTCACATAGCCGGTGAGCAGGTGCCCATAGTGCGGCAACCCGTTGGCGAACGGCGGCCCGTCGTAAAACACGTATTCCGGGGCGCCCTCGCGGCGCGCGATGCTGGCCCGAAAGGTGTCGTTGCGGGCCCAGTAGCCGAGGACCTCCAGCTCGAGCGCCGGAAAGTCGGGCGCCCCGCCGGCCGGCTTCGGGTACGTCCTGACATCTGTGTTCTCGGTCACGTCTGGTCGTCTCCTTGGCCATCATGTCCAGGCCGGGGACGACGACGCGCCAGGTGCGCGAGCGCCGCGGTACCACCCCGCTTGCCGCGCGGGCGCGCGGCCGCTCATTGAGGGCTGTGACGGGCCTACCCGTTCGGTTCTACTGAGCCAGTTCGGCCGTTCTTCCGAAGGCTCCCCGGTGATGGCCGGATCGACGCCAATGAGCCGATTCTAGGCGAACGCTGCACTCCAAGGGGCTACCTGGCCTCAGGAAACCTGCGGCCAGGTAGCCCCTTGGAGCACCGGTTGCTCGCCGCCACTAGCCGATGGTGGCGACCCGCCGCGCCCGGGCTGCGCCGCGCTTGCGATCGCCACTAGCCGATGGTGGCGACCCGCCGCGCCCGGGCTGCGCCGCGCTTGCGATCGCCACTAGCCGATGGTGGCGACCCGCCGCACCCGGCTGCGCCGCGCTTGCGATCGCCACTAGGCCCGGACATCGAGCACACCAACGCGCCACAGCGCCGCGTACACGTGACGCACGCCGACGGTCAGCAACCGGGCGGCGCCGTCGACCAGCGGGTCACCACCG
>Ga0335071_10000542_pt1 | contig 41712 bp, 39 predicted proteins | sample Lox_Sample_15_FD_206724 | JGI IMG/M metagenome (GOLD analysis project Ga0335071, IMG submission 206724) | Soil microbial communities from Loxahatchee National Wildlife Refuge, Florida, United States - Lox_Sample_1.5 | ecosystem: Environmental > Terrestrial > Soil > Wetlands | place: USA... | reverse complement strand
CGAGACCGGCGGATCGCGGGAACCCGGCCGTTTCTGCAATCGCCGCACCTTGGAAGGTCGCGCTTGCCTTCGCGCTCGTCTATGTCTTCTGGGGATCAACCTATCTTGCGATCGGTGTCTCATCGGCGGAGGGACTGCCTCCCCTGGTGATGTGCGCCATGCGCTTCCTCATCGCAGGGCCGCTGATGTTGGCCGCGTGCGCCGTCCTGCGCCGCACTGTGCGGATCGCAACATCGGATGCTCTGCGCCTTGCGGCGATCGGTGTGCTGTTGCTGGTGTGCGGCAACGGAACGCTGGCTTGGGCTGAACAGTACGTTCCGACCGGCTTCGCGGCTCTCATCATCGCCGTCACCCCGCTCTGGTTTTTGGTGCTGGAAACATTCGTCTTCGACGGCGACCGAATGTCGCGGCGCGGCTTGTTTGGGCTCCTCCTGGGAATTTTCGGTATTGTCGTTCTCTTGTGGCCGAAGCTGACCTACCGCGACACCCACAGTTCCATGCAGTTGATTGGCTCGATCAGCCTCTTGTTCTCTTCGTTGAGCTGGGCGTTCGGTTCGGTTTTATCGCGGCGATGGCAGATGAAGGTCGATCCCTTCGTGGCGACGGGATGGGAAATGCTCTTCGCCGGCCTGGCCCACTCCACGCTTGCGCTGTTGACCGGGCAGTATCATCGCGCAGTGTTCAACTCGCGCGGCGTGACTGCAGTGTTGTATCTCGTTGTGTTCGGCTCATGGATCGGCTACAGCGCCTACATCTGGTTGCTCAAGCACGTTCCGACGCCGAAGGTCTCGACGTACGCTTACGTCAACCCTATCGTTGCCGTGATTCTTGGGGTAGTGATTTTGCACGAGGCCTTCGATCGCTTCATGGCGGTCGGAACTTTCATCATCACGGCATCCGTCGCGCTCGTCACCACCGCGAAAGTGCACAGTCCTGAAGCAATGCGCCACGCTGGAGAAAACTTGCCCGAACTCGAATCGGAAGTCTGATACACGTTGCAGCTTTTGCCGGCTGCCGGCCACTGCCGTTGACCACCAAAGCTACTTCCTCTTCCATCTCACTCCGTCCTTCGTGTTCTCCAGAATGATTCCGCTCCCCGCTAATTGATTGCGAATCTCGTCCGAGTGCTTGAAGTTCCGCGCCGCGCGCGCCTGTGAGTGTTCCGCCACCAGCTTCTCGATGTCCTCGTCCGACAAAGCCGCGGTCTTCGCCATCTCGGCCGCCGCCGGCGTAATCTTGTCAGCCTTGCCTTCGGCATTGGCCCATTCCACGATCGCCCGTACCTTCGCAGCGTCATCATCCTTCAGCACACTAAAAATTTCATCGAACTGCTTCAGGGCTTCGAGATTCTTCGCAACATCGTCCCGCTTTACCTGACCCGCATCCAGCGCCGCATTCACATCGCGCACCAGATCGAAAATCGCGCCCAATGCTCGCGCCGTATTCAGGTCATCTTCCATACCGGCGCGCATTTCATCGCAGGCCTTCTCCCCCAACTCAGCGATCGCGCGATTGCAGCCTGGCTCGAGATTCGAGGTCTGCAACCGCTGCCGGAAATTGCGCAGCCGCTCCACCGAATTCGCCGCCTGCGTCAACCCATCGAAAGTAAAATTCAATTGCTTGTGATGCGGCACCGACATCAGCAGGAATCGAATCGACGACAGCTTGTGTCCCATCAGCACCAGGTCGCGCACGGTGTAGAAGTTGCCCAGCTTCTTCGACATCTTCTCGCCTTCCACCAGCAGGAAGCGCGAATGGACCCAGTACTTGACGAACGGCTTGCCGGTCAGTGACTCCGACTGCGCGATCTCGTTCTCGTGGTGCGGGAAGATCAGGTCTTCACCGCCGCAGTGAATGTCGAAGCTGTCGCCTAAATACTTCATCGACATCTGCGAGCATTCGATATGCCAGCCCGGACGCCCCGGTCCTATCTCTGTCTCCCATTTGGCTTCGCCGGGCTTGGGCGCCTTCCATAGGGCGAAATCGCGCGCGTTGTCTTTCTCGTATTCATCGACGTCCACTCGCGCCCCGTCAGTGATGCCGGCGAAGTCCTTTTTCGACAGCTTTCCGTATTCAGGGAACTTTGCGATTCGAAAGTAGTACGAGCCGTCTTCGGCGGCATACGCGAACCCCTTGTCGCGCAGCTCGGCAATGAAGTGCGCCATCTCCGGAATGTGGTCGGTGGCCTTCACCAGCATCTCCGGACGCTCAATGCTCAGCGCGTCGCAATCTTCCAGAAACGCCTGCGTGTACTTCTTCGTGTACTCCTGCACCGTCTGGCCTTGCTGCGCCGCGTTCCGGATGATCTTGTCCTCGACGTCGGTGATGTTCATCACATGCTTGAGCTTGTAGCCGCTCTGCTTAAGGAAGCGGCGCAGCACGTCCACCGCGATAAAAGTGCGGAAGTTGCCGATATGTCCGTAGTCGTAAACCGTCGGCCCGCAAGCGTACATGCGGACCAGGTTGTCTTCCAGCGGTTGAAACTCTTCCGTTTTGCCCGAGAGTGTATTAAAGAGCCGAAGCGCCATGAACCGTCCCTGAAAAAGTGCAGAATCTTTGATTGTAGGGAAGGGCACGCGCTACAGGCAACGCGCCGACCTCGATTCACCCATTGGACGTGCGGCCCTGCATCGTCATAAGATTCTTTCACTCTTGGGGCTCTTCCAGTTGGGTAGTAATGGCAGACATGGCATTTCGAGCTGATCCTGTACGTGGCGATGCCGCCAAATGGCCTCCCGTCTCAAACTCGCGCACGCCGCTTCAAAGCCAAACCAGTTGCCGGAAGGCAAGCACCATCATGAGAGGGTATATGGATTCGAAGGCAAACTTATGCAGGTGCGTAGGGGGAGTTTTGCTTGCCTGTTCCGCTTTGTTTGCTGCGCAAGCATTGGCTGAGCAGACCATCAACGGCCAGGTGCTCGGCGCGGGCGCGCCCATCGCCAACTCAACCGTCACTTTGTGGCAGGCAAGTGCGGAAGCACCGAAGCAGCTTGCTCAGACGAAGACGAACAGCGAGGGGCGGTTCGAAATCAATAACCCGGGATCTGGCAACGGCACGAGCCTTTACCTCCTCGCTACGGGTGGCGTGCCGAAGAACGGCGGTGGCGACAATCCCGCCATCGCCCTGCTGACCATCCTCGGGAGCAAATCTCCATCGACGGTGACCATCAACGAAATGACCACTGTGGCGTCGGTGTGGACTAACAATCAATTCCTCAACGGCCCGGCGCTGCAGGGAAACGCTCTCGGTCTGAAGATCGCAGCCGGCAATGTGCCGAGCTTTGTCGATTTGCAAAGCGGCGGGTGGGGCACCACCATCCAGGACCCGCTGAATAGCAGCCAGACGCCCACTATGGCCAACTTTGCAACACTGGCCGATGCGCTTGCGACGTGCATCATGAGGCTGCAGGGGGATTCGACGTGCGGCAAGCTCTTCGAGGCGGCTAAAGGTCCCAAGGGCAACATGCCTGCTGACACGCTGACCTCGGCCGAGGCGATAGCGCGTTACCCCTGGTATCAGCCCAAGCGAGTATTCGACCTGCTCGACATGTACCCCATACCCAGCGGCAAGACGATGCGCGCTGTCCCTTACATGCCTTACCTGAGCTTTCCGCCCAGCGCGTGGGTGATTCCGCTGAAGTTCACTGGCGGGGGTTACGTGGCCGGCGGAAAAGCCATGTTCGACAGCGAGGGCAATCTGTGGGTCGGCGACAACTTCACTATCGGCTGGCAGGCGCAGGACGACCTGTGGCAAGGTCACGCAACCAAGTTCGACCCTAACGGAAAGCCGCTCTCACCGATTACGAGCGGCTTCTCCGGCGGCGGCATGCAAGGCGGGACGTTCGGCGCGGCCGTCGACGCCCATGACAATGCGTGGCTCACTTCTTACGGCGGCAAGTGCATTACGGTGTTCGACAAAAACGGAAAGCCACTCACCCCTCCGCAGGGCATTACCTTCAACGGGAAGCTCGGCCTGATGCAGGGCGTCATTGCCACTCCCAGCGGAGACGTGTGGGCCCTTGGTCTCTCCAAGAACCAGCTTGTGTTCTTCCCTAAGGGCGATTGGACGAAAGGTCGAATCATTTGTGAAGGCCGCGAGGTAGCGCCCTGCAGTGCGTTTCTTGGCCCCTTTCATCTGGCCATCGATCAGCAGGACCGGATTTGGGTAAGCAATGCCATGGCCGGACATGTGGCGCGCTTTCCTGCCTCAGACCCGAGCAAAGTGGAGAAGTTTGAAACCGGCTGGAGCAACAGCGGAATGGGCATCGATAGCCAAGGCAATGTCTGGGTGACGAATCGCCTGGGCAACTCGGTGCGCGGCGGATACGTGCTGGCACACACGCTGGAAAGGCTGAAGTTGGGCGAAAACGGGGACGAAACATTGACACAAGCCATGTTCCGACAAACCGGCGGAAGCGATGGTGGTAGCGTGACCCTGCTGCGGCCTGACGGCAGTCAATATCCCGGTTCTCCTTTTACCGGAGGCGGACTGCCGGGTCCATGGGCCGCGACGATTGATGGCGATGACAATGTCTGGATCTCCAACTTCGCCATGAAAGACAGCCCGATCACTGAGCTATGCGGCGCGCGTACGGAGAACTGCCCGCCGGGATTTAAAACCGGCGAGCAAATCTCGCCGCCGGGTGGTTATGTAGGCGGAGGCTTGCAGATGCAAACTGATCTCGCTATCGGGCCGGCAGGCGATGTCTGGGTAATGAACAACTGGCAGGACATCAACAGTTGTTTCTTTGGAGCTCCCGAAGCGGTCTCGACTCGCTGCGGTGGCCAGGGCGTGACCATCTTCTTTGGAATGGCTAAGCCGGTGCGGGCTCCGCAGATCGGGCCGGCGAAGCCCTATTAGCAAGTTCGGCAGTAACGAATGGTCCCGTAAGGAGAAGCTATGACTACCTTCGGTCCGAGAAGCAAACAAGCGGCAGGTTTGCGACTATTGTTAATCCTGCGGCTATCAGCGATGACGGTCCCCTCGCTCCGTGCCCAGCGCAATGCTGAATTCGACGATTACAAGGTCCGCATCGGCGGGTTCTGGCTCTTAGCATATCCCGGCGGCTCAATTACGGACGCGACCAGTGGCGACATTATTGACCTTCAGAAGGACTTTGGTTTTGGATCTTACTCGAGCTTCGCCGGCAAGTTCGACTGGAAGTTCACTCACAAGAACCACTTTTACGTAACCGGCGCAAATTTCAGCCATTCACGGGTAGCGACGCTAAAGCGCACCTTTGTCTTTCAGGGGCACACGTTTGATGTCGGGGTTGTGACGAAGGCTGATATCAGCGCGCCACTCATCGCTCCCGGCTATCAGTACGACATCATTCGGCGAAGGCGTGGCAACTTCGGCTTGGCTGTGCAGATTGACGTTTTCAATTCGAGCGCATCGTTCTTTGCGGCGGCACAGGCAAACAACAACAACCAGGCCGTCTCGGCGAAGAAATTCTTGCTGGCGCCGATTCCGGTGGCTGGACCTGCATTTCGGTATGATCTGACCAATTCGCCACGGCTGTTCGTGGAAGCGAAATAAGAACAGCAGAGGAGACTAGTCATGTTTTCACAGTTGAAGTGGCGTGTTGCGATGCTGGCCGCGGTCGCGGTCGTTCTCTCTGCAGGCGCGTGGCAGCGGGCGTCGGCTGACGAGGACCTCGTACACATTGTCAAAGGCACGGTGAAGTCAGTCGACAGGGGCTCGAAAACCATGGTGGTCAAAACTGCCGATGGCACAGAGCACACGGTCAAGTGGACCGACAAGACGACGTGGGAAGGGATGAAAGACACCGGTGAAGGCGTTGCCGAAGGCAGCAAGGTTACCGTGAAGTACACCGAGAAGGCGGGCGAGAAGACGGCGGTGGGAGTCAAGACCACAGCCAAGGCAACGGCCAAAGCGGTATCTCAGTAACATTTGAAAACAGGCATTGCAAACCAGGTTCTTGCCGGCGAGAAGAGCGAGACTGTGCTCCACCGAGCTGTAGGGATAAGTGCGGCTGTTTGTCTTGTATGCCTGATCGCGCCGATCGCTAGGGGAGCTGTCGCCGAGAAAGCCCAGCCAGCAACGGCTGTCGTCTCTGCCGAGAACAAACCAACTGCGACTGCCGCGAATTTGTGGGCCCCGTTCGGTCTTCACACCGACGACCTGAACGCCATGGTCAAGCGGCGCAACATTCGCGCCCTGGTGCTGATCAATCCCATCGGATTCTTTTACGATTACGGCAAGCCCATGGGGATTATGTACCAGGCCCTGAGCTCGCTGGAAACCTTCCTCAATCAGAAATTCAATACAGGTGCTCTGCCAATTCAGGTCTCTTTTATTCCGGTTCGATCCGATCAGGCGGAAGCTGCCTTAATTCAAGGCGTAGGCGACTTCATCGCTTACTCGCTGGTGGTTACGCCCGAACGGCAACAGCAGGTGGCGTTTACGACTCCTCTGGAAACCGATGCCAAGCAGGTTCTTGTCACAGGGCCGAACTTCGGCAACATTACCAGCCTGGCCGATCTCGGCGGCAAAGAGATTTACGCAAATCCCTTAACCGTTCAGTATCCGGTGCTGCAGGAAGCCAACGACAAACTGAAGAAAGCAGGAAAGCCCCTCATTGTAATCAAACCGGCTGACAAGTATCTGCTGGAGGATGATCTGATTCAGATGGTAAGCGCCGGTTTGCTTCCTGCCACTGTGGTGGAAGTTTCAAGGGCCAAACTTTGGGCGCAGGTGTTGAATCACCTGACGGTGCACTCCGAGCCAGTGCTGGCGAGCGGCGAGCAAACGGCTTGGGCCTTGCGAAAGAACAATCCTCAACTCAAGCAACTGTTGGATGAATTCATCGCACCGCGTGCGCTGGGAAGTTCCTTCGGAAATACGCTGGTGCGCCGATATCTGCAAAACACACGATGGGTAGTGAACTCGACCTCGCCGCAGCAAATGAAGAAGTTCGAGGCTTTGAGCAGTTTGTTTCAGAAGTACGCAGGCCAGTACGACCTCGACTACCTCATGATGATGGCGCAGGGGTATCAGGAGTCAATGTTGGAGCAGAGCATGCGCAGTCCCGGCGGCGCAGTTGGGATTATGCAGGTGATGCCCAGTGATGCTGCGGCTCCTCCGATCAATGTGCCCGATGTGTGGACAGCCGAAGGCAACATTCATGCGGGTATCAAGATGTTGCGAGTAATCGAAGATCAGTACCTCGATGATCCCGCGCTCGATCCGTTAAACAAGACGCTGCTGGCGTTCGCCAGCTATAACGCCGGGCCTAATCGGATTGCGCAACTACGCCAGGAGGCCTCGAAAGAAGGTCTTGATCCCAACCAATGGTTCGGCAATATGGAGCTGATGGTGGCGAGGAATATCGGCCAAGTGACCGTTACCTATGTAGGGAACGTCTATAAGTACTACGTCGCTTATCAATTAGTCTTGGGGGCGAAAGACTCTCAAAATTAATTCGCCCCTGGCTTCCCATCGACCCCGACCAACAAATTTCCAAACCCGTTCTATGCCGTGCCCTCCGGGCCGGGTGCCCCGCCCTTTAGCGTTTAGTCGAAGGGTTCGGCCGTCTTTTGGCCTGACGTGGGCCCCATCTGTGGTGAACTCGCCTTTCCCAAAACGGGAACTCCTCCCACGATTTCCCCGATTTTCCCTTGACACTCCCACATCCGCGAGCGCAAGGTAACCAAGCGGAGGTTACCTCTACTCGAACCCTGTTCGACTTTGCCGAAGGCATACCGACGGCTTGCACCAACTGGCTCTTCCCGAAAAGCGAACAGCGAAAGGCGAAGAGCGATTAGCCCGTTTTTTGGAGGCTTCATGTCCCTTCGTCTCTGCCGCCATTTCAAGCAGAATGGCGTCCCCTGCGGCTCTCCGGCCCTTCGCGGCCAGTCCCTTTGCTATTTCCACCACCGCGACCAGCAATACCGCCTCGCCTTCGCCCGCGATCGTCGCCGCGCCGAAGTCTGCGACTGGAAGCTGCCTCCGCTTCACACCATGGCGGATATTCAGGCGGCGCTGCAGCGTGTTGCCAGTGAGCTGTTTGCCGGTCGCCTCGACCCGGATCGCGCGGGCCCCATGCTTTACGCGCTGGACTTGGCCGCCATCCCCTTCCGCCAAGGCTCCAGGCCTCCCAAGAGTGCCCCATAAGTCCTTTTGGATGAATATTTTGCCCGTAACTTCTTGAATGCGGCGTTTTTATTTCCGTTTCCCCGCTAACCCCCAGAAAACAAGGAATTTCAGGGGTAGGGGGGAGGGGGTACCGCAGACCCGACAGGCCATGACACATCGACCATCCAGCTTGACGAACTCTCCTCCCCGCGATAGCTTTCCCTGCAACATCGGCGCGGGGTTGCCGAAAAAAGGAGGAAACCTATGGTTGCTGTGTCTGCGTTGTGGCTGCCGATCATCCTGGCGGCCGTAATCGTGTTCTTTGCCAGCTTCATCCTGCATATGGTGTTGACTTATCACCGCAGCGACTACGGCAGGTTGCCGGAGGAAGACAAGATCGGAGCGGCGATTCGCGACGCCGGAGTGCAGCCGGGACTCTACATGTTTCCCTACACCACGCATGCCGAGATGAAGTCGCCGGAGGCGCAGGAAAGGTTCAAGCGCGGTCCGGTGGGCACGATGAATGTGCGTCCCAGCGGGCCGGTGGCGATGGGCAAGTACCTGGCGCAGTGGTTCGTCTATTGCTTCGTAGTCTCGTTCTTCACCGCCTATGCGACGGGAATTACGCTGGCCGCCGGGACACAATACCTGGTTGTCTTTCGCGTCGCCGGTACCGTCGCCTTCATGACGTACGGCCTCAGCCAGTTAGCCAATGGCATCTGGAAGGGAGAGCCGTGGAGCATGGTGATGAAGGAAGTCATCGACGGTCTGATCTACGGCCTGCTGACAGCAGGGACGTTTGGGTGGCTTTGGCCGAAGTAAGGGAGCGACCGGTTAGTCGTGGTCTTCGATGCTTTCGCCGAGGCGAGCGAGGGCGGCCTTGGCGGGGCGGTTACCGCGGGCGGCGGCTTCGTGATACCAGTTGACGGCGCGCTGGATGTCGTCGCGCACGCCGGTGCCGTGCTCGTAGGCTTCGCCGAGGCTGTACATGGCTTCGGCATTGCCCTTGGCGGCGGCGCGCCTATACCAGTCGAAGGCCTCGACGTAGTCTTTGGCAACGCCGGAGCCGGTGGCGTACAGACGGCCAAGGCGGTACATGGCGTTGGAGTCGCCGGCCTGGGCCTTCTGTTGCAATTCGTCGAGTTCGGAGGGGGCGCTCGTTGGAGGCTGAGCGGGTCGGTTCGCCGGACGAATGTGAGGTTTCTCAGAAGATTGTGCGGCCGCGCTGTAGCTTCCGGTGGGCGAGACGTTGGAGCGAATACAGGCTGGGGTGGCGAGAAGAGCGAGCGCGTTAGCGGCTATGGCGAAACCGTAACGCCATTCGCGCGAGGAAGTGAAACTGGCTCGCATGCGGTGGAACATCTCGTAGCACCAGTTTACGTCAAAGCATGGAGCAGCAATTTCCAAAGGTTCGTGAGTGTCTTCAGGAGTAGTGATTGACGAATATATATTGACCATGATACACAGGACTTGTTTGTGTTTTGGTCAGTTTCGTGAAAGAAGAAAGAAAGGAAAGTATGAAACGCAATGACCGATCACACCGACAAACGTCCTTCCTATTTTTCCTCATTCTGTCAGTTGTCTTATTACTACTACCCCTTGCTCGAACGAACGCATATGCGTCATGTTCCGCAGCGTGCGATCCTGGCTGTCATGGTTTGACTGGCAGTTGTAGCTGTGGTCCGCCGAGAACCGCCTGCGCGTGTGCAGGAGGCGGTTGCGGTCCATATTCTTGTTGTGGCTATTACGATGGAAATTACATCTGCGGTGACGGCAACTGTGGTTTCAATAGCAATATAGTGACGCCGGCTGGTTGGCTACCTCAAAACAAATGTCGCGCGGAAAGCGCGGCATCTCTATTGGTCGTGAGTGCATGGACTGCGTCCGATGGTACAGAAATCCAGATTTTCACTCCTGTCACCGCAGGCGTGCCCGTCCAAATCACCGATGTGAAATACGAGAAAGTGCCTGGAGGTTTTAAGAACCTCACATATAACATCCGGAACGACAGTAAAGAGCGACTCGCGGCGGTTGAAGTAATGCTGGAGGTATCAGATGGCTCGGCTGTAAGCCGCTCACCGCAGTACATTGACGCATGGCCCAGCGGACCGGGAATCGCTGGAAACAGTACCGGAGAGGTGCCTCATGGAATATCGATGCAATCCAAGACGGGGCAAATCTCTCGCATAAGTGTCACGATCGGAGCAGTTGTCTTCAGCGACGGAACGGGGGCAGGGCCGGACCTCGTTGAATTTCGTAACTTCCTCCAGCAAGAACACCTTTTGATGCAGGCACAGGCTGCGAAGATCAAAGCGTCGCTGGATTCCCAAGGGCTGCCTGTCGCTACAGGGATGGTAGCGGATTCAACGAACGCTTCCTCGCAAGTGCGCCGAGCAAACTATCTGATGCAGACGTCGTTGCAAAGAAACGGCGAGCCAGGCCTTAGAACCCAGATATCCGAGATCTTGAATTCAAAGCCCTAGTAATGCTGAAACTCGCAAGGCCGGTCTCTTCCGGCCTTTTGTTTTGCGGCGGACGGGCAAAGCCGACTACAATATAAGAGATTCTGAGTTATGTCTATGGGTGTTGCCAGGTCGCGAATTGTTATGTATGGCGGGTTGCATACGGCATGCAATTCGAGTGTGCGCGCGGCGTGGTCGAGACCGGTTTCTTCCCGCGCCGACCGCAAGCTGGCTCCCTGCATGGCGCGTCCCAACCTGTTTTCCGGCGACTAGTTACCACCCTCCTCAGCGCAAAGCCCCGCCTGCATATCAGTCCGACAACGTAAGACTTATGACGGCAGGCGAGCCGCATACGGCACTATCGCAGTGCCCCAGCCATTTCGCAGGAGACGACGATGACGACGACTTTGAATTCCGTTGCAGGCCCCAAGATCCGCACCAAGCTGCCTGGCCCGAAGGCGCAGCAGATTCTGGAAGGTGACCATAACTACATTTCGCCTTCGTACACGCGGTCGTATCCGCTGGTGGCGAAGAGTGGACGAGGCTCGATTATCGAAGATGTGGACGGCAACCAGTTCCTGGACTTCGCGGCCGGCATCGCGGTGACTTCGACCGGGCATTGCCATCCGGAAGTTGTCGCTGCCATCCAGAAGCAGGCGGCCGAGCTGATTCACATGTCTGGTACCGATTTCTATTACGAGAGTATGGTGACGCTGGCGGAGCGGCTGACGACAATCGCTCCGATGAAGGGCTCGCTGAAGTTCTACTACGGCAACTCCGGCACGGAAGCCGTGGAAGCCGCCCTGAAGCTGGCACGGTATCACACGCGGCGGCAGCACGTGATCGCATTTCTGGGCGCGTTCCATGGACGTACGATGGGATCGCTGTCGCTGACGGCTTCGAAGCCGCAGCAGAAGCGGTGGTTCGGGCCGATGCTGCCGAGCGTGACGCACGTGCGGTATCCGGATGTGTACCACGGCTGCGTGGGCGGCGCGCAGGAGTCGGAGGCGTTTGCACTGGGGTGTGCGCGCTACATCGAAGAGAAGGTGTTCAAGACGATTCTGCCGCCGGAGGAAGTGGCGGCGGTGTTCATTGAGCCGATCCAGGGCGAAGGCGGATACGTCGTGGCTCCGACGGTGTTCATGCAGGAGCTGCGGCGGATTTGCGACCGGCACGGGATTTTGCTCGTGGCGGATGAAGTGCAGTCGGGTGTGGGCCGTACGGGCAAGTGGTGGGCGATTGAGCACAGCGGCGTGGAGCCGGACATCGTTTGCATCGCGAAGGGCATCGCCAGCGGCATGCCACTGGGCATCACGATGGCAAGGGCGGAACTGATGGATTGGGTTCCGGGCTCGCACGCCTCGACGTTTGGCGGAAATCCTGTGTCGATGGCCGCGGCGCTGGCAACGCTCGATGTATTGCAGCGCGAAGGGGTGAAGAATGCCGAGGTTGTCGGCAATTACATGCTGGAGCGCATGGCGCAGTGGCCGGAGAAGATCGACCTTGTAGGCGACGTGCGCGGCCGCGGGCTCATGCTCGGCGTGGAAATCGTGACCGACAAGAAGACTCGCGCCGAAGGCCATGACCAGCGAGACCGCGTCGTGGAGCTTGCGTTCGAACGCGGGGTGCTGTTGCTGGGTTGCGGGCCTAACACGATTCGGTTGTCGCCACCGCTTATCGTCACCAAGGAGCAGGCGGACATCGCGCTGGATGTGCTGGAGGAGTGCATCAACCTGGTCGCAATTGACTACCGGCATGCGACTGGCACGAAGCACAACATCGGCGGAAAGCATGTGTAATTGACGCTTCTATTCCCCGCTCTCGTTGAAAGACGCAAGCGAGAGTGGGGGAAACTCTGATGTTCAGATAGTGAACTTAGGCGTAAGATGTTCGAGGCGTCCTAGGAGAACAATCAACAGTGCCTGAGCTTCGCAAGGATCCCATCGTCGGTCGATGGGTCATTATTTCAACTGACCGTTCCAAACGCCCAACCGATTTTGTCAGAGAGCCGTTTAGGTTCAAGGGCGGATTTTGTCCGTTTTGTCCCGGCAATGAAAGCAAGACGCCTCCGGAAGTGCTGGCATATCGCCCGAACGGCACCGGCCGCGACACGCAGGGTTGGACGGTGCGGGTGGTGCCGAACAAGTTCCCGGCGCTGCAGATCGAAGGCAACCTGAACCGTGCCGCCGACGGCATGTTCGACAAGATGGCCGGCATTGGTGCGCACGAGGTGATCCTCGAGACGCCGGAGCACAACGTGACGCTGGCGACTCTGCCTGAGAAGCGAATTGAGGACGTACTCTGGGCGATGCGCGACCGCATCGTCGACTTGAAGAAGGACAAACGCTTCAAGTACATCATGGTGTTCAAAAACCACGGGACGGTGGCAGGAGCGACGCTGGAGCATCCGCATGGACAGTTGATCGCGCTGCCAATTGTGCCCAAGCACGTGCTGGAAGAGATCGACGGCGCCAAGGAGTATTACAAGTTCAAGGAACGCTGCGTGTTCTGCGATATCGTCCGGCAGGAGACGGATGAGGGAGTGCGCGTGGTGGCGGAGAATGAGGGCTTTCTGACGCTGGCTCCGTATGCGCCGCGGTTTCCGTTCGAAACATGGTTGTTGCCCAAGAAGCATGCATCGGCGTTCGAGAGTGCATCGGCGCAGACGTTTGAGCAGTTGGCGCGGGCGCTGAAGAACCTGCTGCAGCGGACGGATGCGGTGTTGGAGAACCCGGCGTACAACCTGGCGATCCATACGGCTCCAGTGCAGGAAGGGCCAATGGAGCATTATCACTGGCACATCGAGTTCATGCCGCGGTTGACGAAAATTGCCGGTTTCGAGTGGGGAAGTGGGTTCTACCAGAATCCGACTCCGCCGGAAGAGGCGGCGCAGTTTCTTCGCGAGGCGAAGATCAAGACGCAGGTGCCGGCGACGGTAGGGTAGTTTTTGGGATTGCGGGAAGCAGAAATTTGCCTCCAGAAACAGCTATTGGGAAGTTGGCGCAGAAACGGGGTAGGACGAGCTTAGTGCGGACGTGCTACGAGAGAGCACCGAATGGAAGGCTACAGTAAGCGACAGAGGAAAGTGATCCGAGGCTGAGACGGACTGATGAACGCGGGCATCGGTGTCCTGAACAGGGCCGCCCGTCAGAACCCAGTCGATTGGTCGGCCGCGGTGCAACAAAGACGATGGAGCTGTCGGCGTCGAGTCTCCTGCTGCAAAGGCATTTTGAAATTGTGCCTGTCGGATGAGCTCACGAGCATCCGTCTGCGAGACGTCGAAGTTCATGTCGCCCGCCACAATCACCGGCACCCCAGAACCGTATCTTTGACTGTCGTTTAGAACTTGGAAAAGCTGCGCGCGACGCAAGTGATCGTTTCCGCGGCTCTCCAGGTGCAGGTTGTATGTGACAATTGTCTGCCCAGCAATATTCACATCGCACACCAGCGCTATGCGACCGCCAAGACGCTCCTGCAACAGGTCCATCCGCGGGAGGTACCAACGCGGGCGCCAGAAACTGGATTGCTCGCGAAATCGGATGACGCGCGGGTTGGACAGCGGCCAGCGAGAAAGCGTCACCTGGCCGTGATACGCGGGCGATGCGGGGGAGCCCTGTGTCAACTCGAGGAACTCGCGTCCGAAGACGTAGTTCATTTGAAGTTTCTCGGCGATTTCTCTGGCAATGTCGAGGTGATGAGTCCGGCGGGCGTTAAGGTCCGCTTCTTGCAACAGCACGATGTCAGGATTTGCGTTTCGCAGGAAGTCGATAACACGGGGGAGTTGTAAGCCGCGCTCAATGTTCCAGACCACTATGCGAATCGAACTGGGCGGCGGCCCGAGCTCCCGATCAGATGGCGCGAAGCTGCCGCTCTCGATCTTCTCCAAGCCCTTTGTGCTTTGCGCAAACGCTCCTGCGACGAGCAGAAGCAGCATGAAACCACAGAACAGAGTTGTTTGCCGTAGCAGGGTTTTAAACCGCAGTTTAGTCATGTAGGCGTAAAGAAAAAATCGCATGCTGAGAGTGCTGAATTGATTCGTTGCTCAACTCTTACATTTTAGCAGTAACTCTACAAGTTCGGCATGCGCCAAGGGTTCATGATGCTAGTCATCGTCTGTCCTGATATTCCTCATACCAAGCCATCTGGATGGCTTCTAACTTCGACTCGTTTGATGCCTTTGGGTCGTCCGAGAAATCTGCCAACTCGACGACGTAGCGGTGCAAGTCGGTGAAGCGCACCTCGAGCGGGTTCTTGTCGGGAAACTTCTCGGCGAGTTCAATGCCGATGTCTTCGGGATCGTCCCATGTAAGTTCCAGCGACATTAGTGGCCTCCCTCGGAGACATAATTGCGATTCCAGGCGGGGATTTCGACGACGATTTCGCCGGGCTTTTCGATGACGGACTGGCAGCCGAGGCGCGACTCGAGCTGCAGATCGGCAGCCATGTCGAGGCGATCGGCCTCGTCGTCGTCCATTTCGCTGAGGCACTCCTTCCCCTTCTTCACCACGACGTGGCAGGTGGTGCAGGCGCAGTTGCCACCGCAGGCGTGTTCGAGGTGGAAGCCAAAGTTCATGGCGACGTCGAGCAGCGATTGCGGCTTGCCGTGCTCCTGATAGGGCAGCTTGCCGTGCTCGAACTCGAAGGTCTTGTTTTCGGGCAGGAATGTGACCTTGACTGTGTTCGTGTCGGGAGCGTCGAGGGTTGCGGCTCCGGGGGATTGGGATTTCTCGTCGGGCATCATTACCTCAGTTTTTGACGGGGCTAAGGCCCCGGGTGAATCAGTATCGCGTTAACGCGGCGCTGAAGAGCCGCTCGACCTAGCTTTTGATCTCGGCTTTAGCGATGGGATGCGGTGCGGCGGGGCCCTCGCCCACGTCTGCGGTTTCCATCGTCTTGCCTTTGAGTGCCGATGAGACGGCACTGTCCATCATCAGTTCGGCCAGGTGCATCGTGGCCTGGTTGAGGGCGTCAATGGCGGTGCGGATAGCGTGATAGTCGTCACCTACCATGACGGCCTTGAGTGCATTTTCAAACTTGCCGATGTCGTCACGCTCGCGCGTGGTGAGCTGCTTCCATGCGGGGCCGTTGCGTCCCTTTTCGAGCGCCGCGAGAATCGTGTTGGCCTCGTTGCGGGCTTCGATGACCTGGCGCCTGGCGAAGTCTTCTTCGGCGTAGTCGAAGGATTCGAGAATCATGTCCTCGACCTGCTCGTCGGTGAGGCCGTAGCTGGGCTGCACGTCGATTTCGGCTTCCTTGCCGCTGCGGGCTTCGCGCGCTGAGACGTGCAAAATGCCATTGGCGTCGAGCAGAAACTTTACTTCGATGCGCGGAAGTCCGGCGGGCATGGGCGGGATTCCTTTGAGGTCGAAGCGCGCGAGAGAACGGCAATCCTTGGCGAGTTCGCGCTCGCCCTGCACGACGTGGATGGCGACGCTGGTCTGGCCTTCGACGCCGGTGGTGAAGTGCTCGGTGGCAGACTCGGGAATCGTGGAGTTGCGGTGAATGATTTTCACCACGCCTCCGCCGAGCGACTCGATACCGAGCGAGAGCGGCGTGACGTCGAGCAGCAGCATTTCCTTGGTAGCTTCACTGCCGCCACTGAGAATATTGGCCTGCACGGCTGCACCGAGAGCAACGACCTCATCGGGGTTGAGGTCGGAGTGGGGCATGCGCTGGAAGACTTCTTCGACCAGGCGGCGCACGAGCGGAATGCGCGTAGAGCCTCCAACAAGGACGGCTTCGTCGATCTGACTCGGCTGGATGCCGGAATCTCTCAGCGCCTGGCGTACTGGTCCGAGGGTGCGGTCGGTAATCGGTCTTATGAACTGCTCGAACTGCGCGCGACTGATGGTGCGCTGATAGAGCGTGCCGTCGGGCAAAGTGAAATCGAGCGCGGCTTCCGTTTGCGACGAGAGGGCGATTTTGGCGTCGATGACGGCCTTGCGAATGGTCTGCACGGCCTCGCCGCTCCGGCGCACGTCAACCCCGAGGTCGCCGAGAATGTCATTCAGCGCGATGGTGATAAGCAGGTTGTCGATGTCGTCGCCGCCGAGATGCGTGTCGCCGTTGGTGGCAATGACTTCGAAGATGCCTTCGTGTAGCTTGAGGATCGAAATATCGAAGGTGCCGCCTCCGAGGTCGTACACCGCGACCGTCGCGGTTTCTTTCTTATCGAGTCCGTACGCGAGGGAAGCGGCAGTGGGCTCGTTGACAAGCCGCAGGACTTCGAGTCCGGCGATGCGTCCGGCGTCTTTGGTGGCCTGGCGCTGCGCGTCATTGAAGTAAGCGGGCACGGTGATGACAGCCTTAGAGACGGGCGCTCCGAAGTATCGATCGGCGTGGCGCTTAAGCTGACGCAGGATGAAGGCCGAAATCTCCGGCGGAGTGTAGGTCTTGCTGCCGAGCTTGATGCGCAGGACTTCGCCGGGCGCGAGGTCTTCGGCGAGGCGGAACGGGAAGAGCTTGAGCTCATCCTGAATGTCTTCAACGCCTCGGCCCATGAGGCGCTTGACGCTGTAGACAGCTCGCTCGGGAGTGTCGATGAGGTACTTGCGCGCGGCGTTGCCGACGATGATCTGGTCGTGCTCGTCGAGGGCGACGACAGAGGGCACGAGGTTGGAGCCGTCTTCGCCGGGGATGACGACGGGCCGGTCATTTTCCATGTAGGCGACCAGCGAGTTGGTGGTGCCGAGATCGATGCCAATGATGCGGTCGGTGGCCATGCTAGCTATCCAGCACCTCATCGACCTCGCGCAATAGGTTAGCGAGATATTTGCGCTTGTTCAGCACGTTGAGCAGCGCGTCGCGGGCGGCGGCGCGATCGGCTTCGGCGACAGCTTCGCCCGCGGCGGTGCGGTCCACGAGGGTGTCCCAGTTTGCCCATGCAGCCTGTAATTGCGTCAGCATTTCATTTTGCTTCGCGATGAGATGATCTTTCGCTTTGTGAATGTCGCTTACGAGCGCAGGATCATCCTCATCCATCTTCTTGTTCATGCGCAGCTCTTCCAGCTGCAGGTTGAGTTCGAAGACCTCTTCGAGAAGGTCGGGCGGGACGACCTGCTTCTTTGCCGTGCCGGATTCACGGGCGGCGTCGGTCGCGGCCTTGGACTGCTCTTCCAGCTGCACGCCTTGCAGGCGCAGCAGATATGCGGTGCGCGAGACGGGATCTTTCAGCGTTCGATAAGCGTCGTTGAGCTGCGAAGTTTTTTCGAGGCTCCATTCCTGCTCGCGGCTGTGGGCCTTGGCATTGATGTCGGGATGCAGCTTGCGGCTGAGGGCGTAGAAATCGCGCTCGAGCTGCGCGGTGTCGAGGTTCAGCTTCTGCGGCAGGCCGAAGAAGCTGAAGTAGTCGACGGGCATCGGTGGCTGCACCTTGCCGCATTCCTGGCAGTAATGGGCGGCGCGCATGTCTCCGCAGGACCAGCACGTATGGGTGACCGGCGTGGTCGTAACTTCGACGAGGACGCCGGATTTTTCGGGTTTTTTCGTGGTGGCCATAGTATGCCTGTCGAAACTACGCGGCGCCGTAGCGCCGCGCGTGTTGCCAAAGATCAACGGGATTACGACGCAACAGCAACCTAGGAGAACGAGCTGCCGCAGCCGCACGACTTCTTGGCATTCGGGTTCTGGAAAACGAAGCCCTGGTGCATCAGCGTTTCTTCGTAATCCAGAATCATGCCGTGCAGGTAGATGAACGACTTCGGATCGACAAAGATGCGAACGTCGTCGAACTGAAAGATGCGATCGCGCTCACGCGGCTGGGTGTCGAAGCGAATGTTGTAGCTCAGACCCGAGCAGCCGCCGCCCTGCACGCCGAGACGCAATCCGCCTTCGACCGGAGAGATGCCCTCTTTGGCCATGGCGGTGCGAATGCGCGCCAGCGCCTTGTCCGTCACCTGAATGCCCTTGGCCGGCGCTGCTGTTGTCTGGGCCGGATTCTCAATATTGACCGTAGTCATTGTCATCGTTCGCCGAGCAGTGGTTGCTGCCACGGCAGTCTCCGAGTCCAGTTTACGCCTGCTGCGCGGCGCCGACAGCGGCAGGAGCGGCTTCCTGCGTCTGGCAGTTTTTCTTCTTCCAGTCACCAATGGCGGCGCGAATCGCGTCCTCGGCCAGCACGGAGCAGTGAATCTTCACCGGCGGCAACGAGAGCTCCTTCACGATCTCGGTGTTCTTGATCTGCAGGGCCTCGTCCACGGTCTTACCCTTCACCCACTCGGTGGCGAGCGAAGACGACGCGATGGCCGAGCCGCAGCCGAAGGTCTTGAACTTCGCGTCCTCGATGACGTTGGTCGCCGGGTTGACCTTGATCTGCAGCTTCATCACGTCGCCGCACTCGGGGGCGCCGACCAGTCCGGTGCCGACCTCGGGGCTGTTCTTGTCGAGCGAACCCACGTTGCGGGGATTGGTGTAGTGGTCGAGAACCTTGTCGCTGTATGCCATGTGTGTCTCCTAAAACTCTGTATCTATCCTCAAGTTTCTTCGTGTCGCTTTTCGCCATTCGCCAGCCGAGCGAAGCGCGAACGGCGGCAATTTTCAGTGCGTAGGCTCGGCGGCCCACTGCACCTTGGTTAAATCGATGCCTTCCTTCGCCATCTCGTAGAGCGGCGAAAGTTCGCGCAGGCGGCTGACCGTATCAACCACGCGCCTGGCGACGTAATCGACTTCGGCTTCGGTGTTATAGCGGCCGAGGCCGAAGCGGATGGAGCTGTGCGCCAGGTCGTCGCCGGCGCCGAGCGCCTTCAATACATAAGATGGTTCCAGGGTGGCAGAGGTGCAGGCCGATCCACTGGAAACCGCAACGTCGTTGATGCCCATGAGCAGCGACTCGCCTTCGACGTAGGCGAAGCTGATGTTCAGGTTGTTCGGCAGCCGGTGCTCCACGGAACCATTGATGTAACACTCGTCGAGCTGGCCCATGATTGCGTCTTTCAGGCGATCGCGCAGCGCAGCCATCTTCTTGCCTTCCTCCGCCATCTCCTCGTGCGCGATGGCGCAGGCCTTGCCGAGTCCGACAATGCCGGGGACGTTGAGCGTGCCGGAACGCATGCCGCGCTCGTGGCCGCCGCCGTCGATCTGCGCAACAAGCTGCACGCGCGGGTTCTTGCGGCGAACGTAGAGAGCGCCGACGCCCTTGGGGCCGTAAATCTTGTGCGCGGTGATGGAGGCAATGTCCACGTTGTCATGCATTACGTTGAACGGCACCTTGCCGATCGCTTGCACTGCGTCGGTATGGAACAGCACGCCGCGCTCATGACACAGTGCACCGATTTCGCGGATGGGCTGCAGCACCCCAATTTCGTTGTTCGCGGCCATGATGGTGACGAGAATCGTCTTGTCGTCCATGGCGCGCTTCAGGTCGTCGAGGTCGATGCGGCCGTCTTTCTGCACCGGCAGATACGTCACGCGAAAGCCGTATTTCTCAAGGCGCTTGCAGGTGTCGAGCACGGCCTTGTGCTCGGTGGCCTGGGTGATGATGTGGTTGCCCTTCTCGCGGTACATCTCGGCGACGCCCTTGATGGCGAGGTTGTCGCTCTCCGTGGCGCCGGAGGTGAAGATGATTTCCTTCGTGTTGGCGCCGATGAGCTTGGCGATGCGCTCGCGCGCCTGCTCGACGGCCTGCTCGGCCACCCATCCGAACTCGTGGTTGCGGCTGGCGGCATTGCCGAAAAGCTCGTTGAAATAAGGCAGCATCTCTTCCAGCACGCGGGGATCAGGACGCGTGGTGGCATGGTTGTCCATGTAGATCGGCAGCCTCACTCCGGCGGGCAAGTTCTCTGCTATTGCATTGGTGCTCATAATTGCCGTGGTCTCCTAAACCTTATCCTCGGGACCTGACTGCCAGCCGAGTGTCACCAACTCGGACGGGGAGTCGGTATCAGGCTCCGTCATGTCCCAAATCGTTAGCTTGTTCAGAACTTCTTCAATCGTTCGGCTGACTTTCTGCAGCGGTCCTCGAATTGTGCAGCGGTCGCTTTGCTCGCAATCGGCTGTCGCTTCACTGCACGAGGTGATAAATAGCGGACCTTCGATGGCGCGAATCACTTCGTACGCGGTGATTGTCCGCGGATCATGCGCAAGCACGTAGCCGCCATTGGTTCCGTATTGCGAAGTGAGTAGCTTGGCCTTAGTGAGGCGCTGCAAGATTTTTGCCAGCGCTTCCTGAGGAATGCCGTACATCTCAGCGAGGTCTTTTGCGCTGCAGGCTCCCAGGTCGGCATGTTCGGCAAGATGCCGCATGGCGATCAGGCCGTAGTCCGCTTTTTTGGTGAGCTTGAGCAAAATGAACCTCGCTTCAGTCGTCTTCGATAGATTTCCGACTCATTTAGTCGTAATTTGATAATAGCCATGAGTGGCGTAAGAATGCAAGCGGTTGCGGCAAGTGGACGGAATGCGCAGTAAGTGGCAAGTAATTGAGATTGAATGGGTTACTTATTGGCGATTGTTATTGTCGGATATTTTTACGGATGGTGTGTCGATATCCGGCCAATTTGACCGGAAAACGACTGACCCGCTGAATGTTGCGGAGATGGACACCACTTCTGACCGCTGATGTTGAAGCAAGTAATACCGATTTTCTTGCATATGGCGGTTCAACTATGCGAGCGAAGCTGTGCGGTCGGTTGGCCTCACTACCGACAGAGTGTTCGAACACGGAACCGATTCCGCAGTGGGGAACTGGCGCTGCACTTCCGGCCATGCAGGAATAGAAATCCATTCAGCGTGGTGCACTTGAGTGTAGGAACTTAAGTTCGTGCTGACCAGGTTTCTTAAAGCAGTGAGAGACTTTTTATCGGCCAGAGGTTTTTACATGCCTTGTGCGAGAAATGCTTGACTTCACACTTGGCAACGCTACAATACCGGTCAATTCGCATCTGCCCAAAGGGTTCGGGCGCGGCGTTATGAATACCATCCAACCAGCGAACACAACCCACATCTATCCCCAGAGCGAGGCCATGGTGCAGCCGTGTCGTCATCCTCGTGTCCAGGTGGTGTCGCGCGACGAAGACGCGGAATTTGTGGAGTGCCTCGAATGCCGCGAGATCTTTGAGTCAAGCGAATTCCGCGACATGGACATCGAAGACAAGATCCCCACCGAAGAAGAATAACTGCGCTCGTCGAACAACTTGATACTTGTGCGCGAGGGAGGAGGTGTGTGCTGGCGGCCGCTATTCGCCGTTTGGTCCGCGCCTCGACATCCGATCAGGCGGTGCGATTGACAGCCAGCGACCAGCAAAAAGCGAGAAGCGTTCCTTATCCCAGGCGCAGAGCAGCGTCAGACGAAATGTCGGGTGGCGCGAATTCGTTAGTGAGATATCGTGGATAGGCGGCGGCGGCGATCATCGCGGCGTTGTCTGTGGAGAGCTTGCGCGAGGGGAACAGCACAGGAAGGCCCTCCTGCGCGGCGTGTGCCTCGAAGGTGCGCCGCAGCTCACTGTTGGCGGCCACGCCTCCGCTGACGATGAGCGTGGCGGCGCCGTGATCGATGGCAGCACCGAGAGTTTTGTCCACGAGATCATTCGCGACAGCGCTCTGGAATGACGCGACGAGGTCGAGCGTTCGGCGATCGCAGTGAGCGAGGTAATCTTCGGGCTTCGGTTTAGCGATGTTTTTCAGCATCTCGCGGCGCTGGCGAATGCTCTCCGCCATGCTGTTGACCTCGACATAGCGCAGCACGGCGGTTTTGATGCCGCTGTAGGAAAAATCGGTGCGAAGCTCGTCGGCCGCGTGACGGTTCTGCGGATTGCGATCGCGATGCTTGATCTGTGCGAAGGGAAACTTCACGGCGTTCCGGTTGCCGTGCTGCGCCAGAAAGTCGATAACTGGCCCGCCGGGATAGCCGAGTTCAAGCAGCTTTGCGACTTTGTCGAAGGCTTCGCCGGCTGCATCGTCGCGGGTGTGGCCGATATTGCGGTAGGTCCAGCCGGAGCCGCGGCGCTCCGCGAGATAGAGATGCGTGTGGCCTCCGCTGACCACCAGCGCGAGCACTGGGAACTCTAACTCGTGCCGGCCATTCTGCCGCGCTTCGAGCAGAACGGCGTGGATGTGGCCTTCGAGATGATTGACGGCGATGAGCGGCTTGTCTTTGGCGTAGGCGAGTCCCTTGGCGTAGCTTAGCCCGACGAGCAGAGAGCCGGCGAGTCCGGGCCCTTGCGTAACGGCGATGGCGTCGATCGAGTCGTAGGTTTTACCGGCATCTTCCAGCGCTTTGCGAACGACGGGCACGATGGCGCGGAGATGTTCGCGGGAGGCGAGCTCGGGGACTACACCGCCGTAGGGGTAGTGGGTGGCGATCTGCGAATAGACGACGTTGGAGATGAGTTCCTCGCCTGAGCGGACAACCGCCGCAGCAGTTTCGTCGCAGGAAGACTCGATGCCGAGAATGTAAGTGTCGGGCACGACTGTATTCTATGAGTGTTTCGTACGTCGTGACTCGTAACTTGCCGCTCGCTCTGACGCGCTCGCTTGCAAGGCGGGAAATATCAGCGAAGTGAGTTACGGGTTTGAATCACGAGTAACGCATTACGAGTTACGCGCTACCGAATACAATCACACCAGCCCCATGAAACACCACGCCATCCAAGTAGTTCGCGAGTTACGCCGGCACGGATTTCAATCGTATCTGGCGGGCGGATGCGTGCGCGACATGGTGCTCCGGCTCGAACCCACGGATTACGACGTCACCACCGACGCCACGCCGACCGAGGTAATGCGCATCTTCCCTGAGACGTACGCTGTCGGCGCGCAGTTTGGGGTGGTGCTGGTGCCGGTACCGAGCGACGGACGTGAGTTCGATCCGTCCGGTCCGCCGCATCCCATCGAGGTGGCGACTTTTCGCAGCGATGGCCTGTACACAGACGGTCGGCATCCCGACAAAGTGCAATATTCGAAGTCTCCGGAAGAAGACGTGCAGCGGCGCGACTTCACCATCAATGGCCTGCTGATGGACCCGTTGGACGGTGAGCGCGTGCTCGACTTCGTGGGCGGGCGAGCCGATTTGGCGGCGGGGATCGTGCGCGCGATTGGCGATCCGGAGAGGCGCTTCCAGGAAGACAAGTTGCGCATGTTGCGCGGCGTGCGCTTTGCGGCGAGGTTCAGATATGCGATCGACCCACTGACTTTTGACGCGATGCAGAAGCTTGCGCCGGGCATTCATCAGGTGAGCCGCGAGCGCGTGCGCGACGAGCTGAACAAGATGCTGACCGAAGGCCACGCGCGGCGGGCGTTTGAATTGCTGGATGAGTCCGGACTGCTGAAGGAAGTGTTGCCGGAAATCACGCGCATGCATGGCGTGGAGCAGCCGCCTAAGTTTCATCCTGAGGGCGACGTGTTTGTGCACACTATGATGCTGCTCGAGCAGTTGCACGCGGGGTCTTCACCCACGCTTGCATGGGGAGCGCTGCTGCACGACGTGGGCAAGCCTCCGACATTTCGCGTGGCGCCAGAGCGCATTCGCTTCGACGGCCATGTTGAGGTGGGGGTGGCGATGGCGCGCGAAATCTGCCATCGGCTGCACTTCTCCAACGACGACACCGCGCAGGTTGAGACTTTGGTGGCCAACCACATGCGCTTCAAAGACGTGGAGCGCATGAAGCCAGCGACTCTGAAGCGGTTCATTCGCATGCCGCAGTTCGAGGAGCACCTGGAATTGCATCGTATGGACTGCCTTGCCAGCCATGGCGAGCTCTGCCTGTACGAATTCGTGAAGGAGAAGTTGCGAACGACGCCTCCCGCGGAGATTCGGCCGGCGCCGCTGCTCAGCGGCGATGACTTGATTGCAATAGGCTTCAGGCCCGGTCCACGGTTCAAAGAAATTCTTGTGGCGGTGGAAGACGCGCAACTCGAAGGCAAGCTGCACACGCGCACCGAAGCCATAGCGTGGGTGCGGTCGGAGTTCCACAGCGAAATCGTCTAGAATCGATGTTCACGCCATGCACGACGCGCGCGGAACACTTCGAAAGATCTTCGCCGACAAAGTCTGCGCGCAGGCAGGCGAAGAGGCCCCGCTACTGGCTTGGCCGGTGGTGTGCGGTGCGACAGTGGCGCGAAGGACGCGTGCGCTGAGTTTTGTAGACGGCGTGCTGATGGTGGCGGTGCCGGATACGGCATGGCGGAGCCAGTTGCAGGCTATGTATGAGCAATATCTGGCGGGTGTGAACCAGCTTACCGGCAAGCAAGTGAAGAGCATTTCGTTCATTGTGGCGCCGCATGCCACACGGCATATCGACTAACAAAGAGGAAAACGATGGTTTCGGAAAAGGACGTTACCTACGTCGCGGACCTGGCGCACCTGGATTTGACCGCCGACGAGCGCGACCGCATGTTGAGGGACCTGAACTCGATTCTCGGCTACATCGAGCGACTGAACCAGCTCGACACCGCAAACGTGGAGCCGATGGCGCAAGTTGCGAGCCGCTACAGCAAGGCGAGAGACGGCGATGGGCTCGGCTATGCCATGCGCGCGGACGAGCTGCGTCCGTCGTTGCCTCACGATGAGGCGATGAGGAATGCACCGCAGACGGATGGAACGTTTTTCAAGGTCCCGAAGGTGATTGAACGATGAGCGGCCTGGAAACCATGACGGTTGAGTCGGCACGGACGGCGGTGCTGGAGAAGCAGGTGACAGCCAACACGCTGGTGGATGAGTTCTACAAGAAGATTGAAGCGGAAGATCCGGCGATTGGCGCGTACCTCACGTTGTGCAAAGAGCGGGCACAGCAGCAGGCTAAACGGGTGGACCGGCTGGCAGATAAGGGCGACCCTCTACCTCCGCTAGCGGGCGTGCCGGTGGCGATCAAAGATGTGCTGACGACGAAGGGCGTGCGGACAACGGCGGGCTCCAAGATTCTCGACAACTTCATCGCTCCGTATGATGCGACGGCAGTAGCACGGCTGGAGGCGGCGGGCGCGATTGTGCTGGGTAAGACCAACTGCGACGAGTTCGCGATGGGATCGTCGAACGAAAATTCTGGCTTCCATCCGGTGAAGAATCCGCGCAACTTGTCACGCGTGCCCGGCGGCTCATCGGGCGGCTCGGCAGCGGTCGTGGCAGCGGGAACGGCAGTAGCTTCGCTAGGCAGCGACACCGGCGGCTCGATTCGTCAACCCGGCGCGTTTTGCGGCGTCGTTGGACTGAAGCCGACCTATGGGCGCGTCTCGCGATATGGGCTGATCGCGTTCGCGTCGTCTCTTGATCACGTGGGACCGTTGGGCAAGACGGTGAACGATGTCGCGCTGCTTCTGCAGCACATGGCGGGACGCGATCCGATGGATTCGACGTCGGCGGATTTGCCGGTACCGGATTTTGCTGCGCACATCGGCGAGCCGATCAGCGGGCTGCGGATCGGCATTCCCAGGGAGTACTTCGGCGCGGGCCTCGACCCGGAGGTTCGCGCCGCGGTCGAAAGTGGAGTCCAGGAGTTGGCGAGGGCCGGCTGCGAGATTTTGGACATCTCGCTGCCGCACACCGGGTACGCGATTCCGACGTACTACATTATCGCGACCGCCGAGGCGTCCTCGAACCTCGCTCGCTTCGACGGCGTGCGTTACGGACTGCGCGATCGCGACGCGAAGACCCTGGCGGAGATGTATCGCAAGACTCGCGATGCAGGCTTTGGCACCGAGGTGAAGCGACGTATCATGCTCGGTACGTACGCGCTGAGCGCAGGCTACTACGACGCGTACTACCTGAAGGCGCAGAAGGTGCGCAGCCTGCTGGCGAGCGACTTTGACGAGGCGTTTGCAAAGGTGGACGCCATCGTCACACCGACGACTCCGACACCGGCGTTCAAGCTGGGCGAGAAGGCTGACGATCCATTGGCGATGTACCTGGCTGACATTTATACCGTGACGGCGAATCTTGTGGGCGTGCCGGGTATTACGGTGCCATGCGGCAAGAGCAAAGAAGGGTTGCCTATCGGATTGCAGATTCTGGCTAAACACTTCGATGAAGTCACCGTGTTGAAGACGGCGCATGTAGTGGAACACGCGCTCAACATCACGTTCGACTAGACCAGCTCGTAATACCGTTCACCTGCACACGAGCGGCACAGAATCATGCCATCGCGCCGCACTTCCTTTTGGAAGTTGATGCCCTCGCCGCATTGCCAGCAGACGACGCGTTCGCCCTTGTATCCCGGCAACTCTTGTGGACCGACATCTACCTTGACCCATTCGACGGTAAACAGATCGTCGTCCGACATTTCACGGTAGGCCAGCATCTGTTGCTGGTTCTTGTTCTCGATCTCGGGATGAATCTGGCGCGCCAGCGCCTTGGAGCTCTCTTTGGCGGCGAGCCGCACGGCACGCCCCGTCTCCAGATCGACAAGTGTCGCTGCGACCTTACCCCAGTCGCGGAATTTTAATGCGCGCTTGCCCAGACGGCATCCGGTGACCACGCCGATGGCGTCGGTCATGCAGCGGTCAATCTCGACATACGTGACCAGCCTTTTACGGTCTTTGCCGTACGGGTCGTCGAGACCCAGCAACTCGAGCCCGAGCATGGCCATGCGGACGCCCAGGATTTGCCCGGCGCACAGGTGTCCGTGGGCCATCTCAGCATCGCGCAAGAGTTCCTCGAAGGATTTCACGGCATGAGCCACGTAATCGAAACGTGCGGCTAGTTTACGTCATCTTCGGCGGGTGAGTCAGGCGTGACGTCGGCAAAGCGGCCGTTCACATCCACAGAAAGCTTCTCGCCGCTGTGCGGCGCAAACGTAACGCGGACCGGGGTGCGCTGCCAGACTGGCGCTTCGCATATGGCATCGGGCAACTCTCCCCCGAGCTTCTGCAGTTGCTTCTTGTAAACTGGCTTCTTACTGGCGATCTGCACGACCAGCGCAATCACGCGATCGGCGTCATCGGCCACGCCGCAGTACGCCGCATAGTCGCGGTACCAGCTTACTTCCGAGTAGTAAGGATCGAAATCGGGGAGCTTGAGCTGTGTGATGCGTCCGGTCGAGCGATCGACCAGCAGCCATCCGCCTCGCTGCCAAAGCCAACGCGCTGACGACTCCGTAGGAAGCGAATCGTTCACACGATACGCACGGCGAACGACGAACACTCGGTCGGTAACCTCATGCACTTGTCCCGTGGTGTACTCCTTGAGCTTGGTGTCGAGGTACAGCGGACGCACGTTGATGGTCAGGGATTTCTCTTCCGACGGACCGAGCAGCAGCTTGACCGTGGTTGGTTTCCCAAAGCTCATGACGTGCGGCTTCGAGGCCGCATAAGTCGGTAGAACCAGCGATATGATCGCGATCAGTAGAGCAAGACGTAGGCAGCGCATTTGCCGTCAGGGTAGTCCCAGGATGGATTCCGTGCAAATTACGAAAGTAACCACCGCTCCAAAGTCTGCCCGATGAATGCCTTACCCGCAGGTGTCATACAATGAGCGAGTTCCAACTCCGATGAGGCAGCCCACCCACAGCATCGTTATTCCCGCCTACAACGAAAGCGAGCGCCTGACCGTGTCGATTCCCAAGGTGCAGGAATACGTTTGCCAGCGCGGCCTTGATGCCGAGATCATTGTCGTCAATGATGGCTCGCGTGACGATACTGCCGCCGTGGTGCGGCGCTCTGCGGCATCTGACCCGAGTATCCTGCTGGTAGAAAATCCTGGCAACCGCGGCAAGGGATATAGCGTCCGCAACGGCATGCTGCACGCGCGGGGAGCGCTGGCGCTGTTCACCGACGCCGACCTTTCGTCTCCCATCAGCGAGGCCGACAAGCTATTTGAAGCGCTCGCGAAGGGCTCGGATGTTGCCATCGGTTCGCGCTGGCTAAGACGCGAGCTGCAAACCGAACGCCAGCCCTGGTACCGCCAACTGTACGGGCGGCTCTTCAACGTCGCACTGCGAATCGTCCTGGGACTCAGCTTCAAAGATACGCAGTGCGGCTTCAAGGCTTTTAACCGCCAGGCTATCGACACGATCTTCACTCGTCAGCAAATTGAGCGCTGGGGCTTCGATCCTGAACTTCTTTTTCTCGCGGGGAAATTTCGCCTCAAGACCGTTGAGGTGGCCGTCGAATGGGCGCACGATCACCGCTCGAAGATCCATCCCTTGCGCGATGGCCTGCGAATGGCAGCAGAAATGCTCAGAGTTCGCTGGAATGACTGGACCGGCCGCTATCGCAAGCCGCTGTTCGCGCGCGTGTCGCAATCTCTCGACTCGAGCCCCGCGCCTGTCAGTCAGAAGCTTTAGCGATTTACGTGAACCGCCTTGGTTTGAATGTAGCCCGCGCTGCCTGGGATTAGGGTGCTTCGGAAGGAATACATTACCCAAGCGCGGAATATTTGCAGCTTCTGGCCGCATGAAACATCTTGATTGAGGGCGACTCTGTCATACGATTGTCGGTTCTGTGCCATGGCCGAGTTACATACAATTCGCAACGCTGTGCTGGCGGCGGGAAGCGGCCTGTCAGAGCAGTACTTCGCGGTGAGGCGCGCCTCGCTCCGCCTCTGCGCGCCGCTGTCGGTCGAAGACCACAGCCTTCAGGCCATGCCAGACGCGAGTCCGGCGAAGTGGCACCTCGCACACACCACATGGTTCTTCGAGACCTTCCTCCTCAGTGAGTATGTGCCTGGGTACAAGCCGCAAAATCCCGCCTTCAGGAGCTTATTTAATTCGTATTACAACTCGGTTGGCCACCGCCCGCTGCGCGCGCTGCGCCACGTACTGTCGCGCCCATCGCTCGCGCAAGTCCACGATTACCGCACGCAGGTAGATGAAGCCATGGAGGGCCTGCTGTCGCGCGATCTTTCGCGCAACCTGCAACAGTTGGTCGAGCTCGGCATCCAACATGAGCAGCAGCACCAGGAATTAATTCTCACAGACACGAAGTACGGGCTTTCTGTCAACCCGCTGCGTCCTGCTTATCGTGAGAGAACCCAGAGCGCAGAATGCACGCACGCGGGTCAAAGCGAAATGACCTGGCAGGGCGTCTCCGAAGGCGTGTATTCCATCGGCTTCGGTGATGACGGCTTCTGCTTTGACAACGAGTTGCCGTATCACAGTGTTTATCTCACTCCCTTTCGGTTGGCCTCGCGGCTCGTCACCAATGCCGAGTACCTCGAGTTCATGCGCGACAACGGCTACACTACGGCTTCATTGTGGCTCTCGGATGGCTGGGACTGTGTGCGCTCCAACCAATGGGATGCGCCACTTTACTGGGAGCGCCGCGACGGCGACTGGTGGAACTACACGCTGGACGGTATGCAGCCACTTGACCCGAACGAACCTGTCTGCCATGTGAGCTACTACGAAGCTGACGCCTTCGCCCGCTGGGCTGGCGCGCGCCTCGCTACCGAGTCCGAGTGGGAGGTAGCGTCGCGTGCCAGCGACATTACCGGCAACTTCGTCGAGAGCGGTGTGTTGCAACCGCAAGCCGCGTCGTGCGGTGACCGGCTGGAGCAGATGTTCGGCGACGCGTGGGAGTGGACGGGCAGCGCCTATCTGGCATACCCGGGTTATCGGTCCGCCGCTGGAGCGGTCGGCGAGTACAACGGCAAGTTCATGTGCAACCAGATGGTGTTGCGCGGCGGTTCGTGCGCCACTCCCCAATCGCACATTCGCCGCACCTACCGCAATTTCTTTCCCCCGCATGTGCGCTGGCAGTTCATGGGCATTCGGATGGCCAATGGCGACTAGCAAACAGCTTCAGCTCGTGCCCAACAGCGCCACCGTAATGGCGGTGCGCGAGGGTTTGCGTGCCACTCCCAAACGGCTGCCGTGCTGGCTTTTCTACGACGAGGCGGGCTCGGAACTCTTCGAGCAGATTACTGAATTGCCCGAATACTACCTGACGCGCACCGAGCGGATGATTTTCGAAAGTCACGCCGCCGAAATTCTATTCGCGGCAGGGCCTTCCCTGACCCTGGCTGAACTCGGTGCCGGAACCGCGACCAAAACCAGTATTCTCATTGAAGAACTCCTACATCGTCAGAGTTGGGCATTGTTCTATCCCATCGACGTGTCGTCCAGTGCGTTGCAGGAAGCCGTCCTCCAGCTTGGCAAGCAGTTTCCAAGACTTCGCGTGAACCCCATCGTCGCCGACTACACCGGTGGCGTCGAGGCACTCAACCGCATCACCGGTCGGAAGCTGGTGCTCTATATTGGTTCCAGCATCGGGAACTTCGATCTCGACGATGCGGTTCGCGTTCTGCGCCGTATCCGGCGCTCGCTGCGCGGCGGCGACGCGCTTCTGCTCGGCACAGACATGGTGAAGAGCGCGAAGATCCTGGTCCCCGCCTATGCTGACGCGGGCGGCGTCACTGCCGCCTTCAATAAGAACCTCCTTGCCCGGCTGAACCGCGAACTCGGCGCCGATTTCGACCCCGACGACTTCCGCCACATCGCCCTTTGGAACAAACGCTGCTCGCGGATAGAAATCTATCTGGAAAGCACGCGACCGCATGACGTCTTTCTGCCGCTCCTCGACATGGACGTGTCTTTTGCCGCGGGTGAGCGCATCCATACCGAGAATAGCTACAAGTACACGCCCGAAATGGTGCAGGGAATTCTCCGCGACAGCGGCTTCACCCTTGAGCACACCTGGCACGATCGCCAGAAGTGGTTCGGTGTGCATCTGGCGCGCGTCTAAAGTTGACCGAAACATTCGTCGGCGTTTTCCTCAGTCAATTACCTCGCTGCAATTGACCACGCGCTCCGCCAGCGAGGAAAATTGTTATTCCATGCTGGGTTACTTTTCAGGCGCAATCAAATTCTCTCTCGACCTCAGCACAGGCTGGAAGGCTAAATTCAGCCCTCCCCCGGAATCGCTCGGCCATATAGTGTCCGATCCGGCCCTCGACGAGAAGAAGAACCTCAAGGATGAGGAGCGCAGCCATTCTCGCGACTCTGAGCATTCCTGCCTGCTGCGGTCCCGGCAGATGATCCGCAAGATCACCGGCTACGACCGCCGTTGGATGAAGCGGCGTGCCCGATACAAGCGATCCCGGCTCGTTCCCGTCCTTTTCGTGGCCCTCACGCTCGTCAGTTCCGCCTGGCCTTGGGGTAATGAAGGCCACACGATGATCAACCGCGTGGCGGCCGAGAAGTTGCCGGCCGACGTCCCAGCGTTCCTCAAGAACGCCGAAGAGCAACTAGCGTATCTTGGTCCTGAGCCCGACCGCTGGCGCGAAGAGTCGGAGCTGGCACTGAAGCTCTCGCAGGAGCCGGACCACTTCATCGACCTCGAGTTGGTCGAGGGCATCACGCTTCCGCCGGACCGTTACAGCTTTTACCGGGTTCTCGAAGTGCAGCGGCAGCAGAATCCGGCGCGGGCCGAGAAGCTGTGGCCGGAGAAAGTGGGGCTGCAACCGTACATCACGATGGAAGTGTACGGACGGTTGGTGGCCGCGTTCCGGGAATATCGTCATGCTCTGCGGGACCGACGGAATCCGGAGTTCGCTGAGCACGACGCTATCTTTTATGCCGGCTGGCTTGGACACTATGTCGGAGACGGAGCGAACCCGCTGCACACGACGGTGAATTACAACGGATGGGTGACGGCGAATCCGAACGGTTATACGACCGAGAAGACGATCCACTGGAAGATGGAAGGGCAGTTCGTGGCCGCCAACCAGAGGCTGCTGCAGTTCGCGTCGCTGGTGCCAGACAAGCCGACGAAGCTCGAGCATCCGTTCGACGACTACATGGCTTACCTGAAGAAGTCGAGCACGTACGTCGAGCAGGTGTATCAGATCGAGAAGGCGGGAGGATTCAGCGGCGAGGGCACGCCGCAATCACGGGAGTTCATCGAGCAGCGGCTGGCGTTTGCCGCCGACATGCTGCGCAATCTGTGGTACACAGCTTGGCTCGACAGCGCCGTCGATCCGCCGCTTTATGTGCCGCCCAAGACCAACAGCGCGCCGCCGGAGATGAAGACCGCGCCGAAACTCGGGCAACCGGTGTCGCAACCGGGACTGTGAGATGGACAGTCTGACCGCAGCGATGAAGGAGCGCTTGTGGAGTGCAGCGGAAGCTGCGGCGAAGATCGCTTACGCGCCATACTCGAAGTTCTATGTCGGCGCGGCGTTGCTGACTGAACAGGGTGAAATCGTCAGCGGCTGCAACGTGGAGAACGCTTCGTACGGGCTGACGAGCTGCGCCGAGCGAACGGCGGTATTTCGCGCTATCGCCGAAGGAAGGCTGTCGAACAAAATTCGCATTGCGGCGATCGCCGTCGTGAACCTTGATCATCAACGAAGCTCGCCGTGTGGAGCGTGCCGCCAGGTGCTGGCCGAGTTCGGACCGGAAGCAATCGTGCTGTTCGAGAGCGACGGTTCGCGCCACGAAGCCACGCTCAGCGCGCTGCTGCCGGAGAGCTTCCGGCTTTAGCCGGCCATTTACGCGCTTCAAATTCGCGAAACTGCCACTCCAGCTTCCACTGCAGGCGCGCCTTTTCGCTGCTGTCGAGAAACGCCTGGCATGCCGCCGTCGCGGATTCGCCGATCTTCGCACCGGCGCAGTCGGATACCGGCTTGAATGTGATGGCGTCGGCCCACAGGGGTTTTCCGGACACGAAAGCGTACTGCAGGCTGGTGCGGGCCATGCGCTTAAGGTCGGCGTACGTCAACTCCTGATCCTCAACGCCACGCCGATACTCGTGGGTCATGTCGGAACGCGATACGCCTTCGTCGTCCGTCGCCAGCGCAACCGGAACGCCGGCCCGCATGTAATCGTGGAGAGGATGGTTGCGCCCGGTGACGCCGAGAATTGTGTCATTGCTGGTCAAGCAGATTTCCACCAGGACCTTGCGCTGGGCCATGTCATCGAGCAGCTCATCCGGATTGGTCTCATTCATTATGTCTACGCCGTGTCCGATGCGGTCGGCGCCTGCCGTATCGACCGAGGCACGAACGTGAAAGCGCAGATCTTCCGGTGGAACAAGACCGGCGGCGAGTTCACCCGCGTGCAGGCTGATGTGCACTTCCGGATACTGGCTGCGCAGGTAATGCATCATCGCCATGTGGAGGCGGAAGTCGTGCAGCGGAACATAGTAGTCCTCAGGCATAACCAAGTTGAGGCCGACGAACCGCGGGTCGATCTTCGCCAGCTCGAAGCCAAGCAGCATCTGCGCGTAGACAACTTCCCTGGGCAGTCCGCGGAGCACCTGGAACAGATAACTCTGGGTGACGTGGCAGCCGTTGCCGGCTTTAGATGTTGCTGAGCATCCCAGCAACGCATCGCGTTTTTTCTCAGCCTCGTCGGTCTGCTGTATCGCTTCTTTCACCGCGGCAGCCAGCCCGTTTTCGAGGAGAGCCTGGCGAAGCGCTACCAGCTCGTCGGGATGAGCGTTATCGGGCAGCTTGATGGCTTTCACGGCGTCGGAGTTCAACATCGCGCTGAACGCCGCGCCGGTCGGGGTGAACATCAGCTCCTGGTAAATTTCCCGCTGCGAGGCTGCGCGGTTCGCGGTTTCTGCCAGCATGGGTCCTATGTTGTCGTGCGTAGCTGCGTCAAACTTGTCGAACGTGTCGAAAAAGTGATCGTGTCCCGATTGACCCGAGAGCTGCCAGTTGCGCATCGAGTAGGCATCGACCATGCTGCGGTAGAGCACCGGATTGGTGAGCGCGGTGGCCGCCAGCACAGTGGGAGCGGGACAGTAGGGTTCGTTCGTTGCCAACTTCAGCGATGGTGTCAGGTAATAAGTTTTGGGATCGACGCAGGCGTTCCGCTCGTTCGCCCACTCGATGAGCGTTTCCGCGTAAATCGAGCCCGACAGGTGATTGTGCAGATCTCCGCCTTTGGGCATCTCGAGTAAGAACGCGACCATCTGAGTCGGGTCTTTGCGGATGCTCTCAAAGTATCGTGCGGTTTGGGCTTCGGGAGAGGCGGAGGAGCGCTGGGCTGCGAAGGACGGAAGGGGCGTTACGAGCAGAGCCGTTGCCAGGAGCAGGAAAAGACCCACCCGGCCAACAGATGGCCGAGTGGGGCGCCCGGGCGAAGCAGGTCCTTCGACTCGTCGGTCGCCGCGGCGACCTCCTCGCTCAGGATCTCGCCAGCCGGCTCCCGCTGCGCTCACGCCGGCTAATCGGCTCGAGGTACCCCCCTCCCCCCCGGTATTTGCAAATTCTTTAAAACAAATGGGTTGCGACGCGGTGCCCGTGTAAAATCCTGAGTCCGAAGGGGTTACGGGTAAATTCTTCCAAAATAAGGACTTATTGGGAGACATGGCAGGATGAAGATATGCCGGAGAACTGCGGGTTGGCAAGAGCGGCCGTAGCTTTAGTGTCTGCATGCGGTCTCGTAGGCGAGGGACACAAATTCCCTCGGACTCTCAGGAGGGCATATTAACGGCGGGGATTGGGCGGGCGATAGGACGTGGGTCACGGGGTTTCGTGATAAAGGATTGGATAGTCGGCGGGGTATTGTTGCCTGGGTTCTTGTCCGAAGAAACCCCTACGGCAGACCTACAGTCGGGTTAATATGTCTCCACTAGTGGAGTACTGGTGTCCACAGAGCCGTCGATCACGCGCGACCGGGTGTTTCGCTTCGGGCATTTCGAGCTCTCCGAGCGGGAAGGAGAACTGCGCAAGGGCGGAGTGCGAATCAAGCTGCAAGAACAGCCCTTCCGGGTGCTGGTGGAATTAGTTGCTAACTCAGGAAACCTGGTATCGCGCGAAGACCTGCACAAGCAATTGTGGTCCGCCGACACCTTCGTGGACTTTGACGTTGGCCTTAACTCAGCCATCCGCAAGCTGCGCCAGGCCCTGAACGATGACGCCGAGAATCCACGCTACATTGAGACCCTGGCGAAGCGGGGCTACCGGTTTGTTGCGCCGGTGGCTGACGGTGCGACCAGAGCTCTGGAGTCGTCGACCAGAGACAGCAAAGCGAACACTCCTCCTGATACTGGACCCTATCCGACGCCGGCAACCGTTGAGTTTACTGATTCGATAGCTGTCCTTCCATTTGAAAACGAGGGACGTAATCCAGAAATTGAATACTTGAGCGACGGTATCGCCGAGACCATTATTAACAACTTGGCACAGATGGAAAGACTGCGCGTTATACCGCGGACCACAGCCTTTCGATACAAGGGGAAGCTCCTTGACCCCGCTCAAGTCGGCCGTGAACTCCGCGCACGGGTTGTCCTTACTGGCCGTGTCGTCCAACGCGGTGAACGTCTAATCGTAGGGGCGGAACTCATCGACACGGTGCACGAATCCCAGTTGTGGGGTAGGACAATTGATCGCGGGATTGAGGATATCTTGTCGATTCAGAACGAAATTGCGGCGGAAATCTCAAATAGTTTGCACCTGCGGCTGACTGACGCAGAAAAGAAACGTCTCACAAGACGTCCCACAGAAAGTCGCGACGCGTATCACCTCTATTTGAAGGCAATGTACTTTGCCAACCAGTGGACGGCTGAAGGCGTTCGTAAGGGATTCGAGTACTGCAGGCAGGCTATCGAAGCGGACCCGATTTATGCAGAGGCGTACACCGGTTTGGCTTACTTGTACGTGTTAGCGGGTGTCTTTGGTGGAGCACCGCCAGTTGAGGCATTCGCTAAAGCAAAGGCGTCCGCCGTTAAAGCTCTTGAGATTGATGATGGCATCGCCAATGCTCATGCGATTTTGGGATTCGTCCGGCTCGTGTATGAATGGGACTGGGAGGGGTCTCGGGCAGAATTGCGACGCGCGACCGAATTGGCTCCGAATCTCGCGGCCGGTCATTACGCTTACAGCCATTGGTACTTATCTAAACAACTCTATGAGGAAGCTTTATCCGAAGCCAACGTGGCGCTAGATATTGACCCACTATCTGTAACATTTAACTACCAAGTTGGCGCTGTTCGCTATTACGCTCGACAATATAGCCAAGCGATCGAGCAACTTCAGAAGGCCACTGAACTAAATCCCCTTTTTGTGCCTGCATACGAAGTCCTCGCATTCGCGTATGCGCGAGACGGTATGTCTCGCGCTGCTACAGCACAGGCTGAAAAGGCTCTGCAGCTTTTGGGAGGCGACCTTCGTGGTAAGGCAATATGGGCAGGAGTTAGTGCGCTTATCGGAAATCAAGACGAGGCGCGCAAGGTTCTTCACGAAATAGAAAAGGAGTCGCGACCGCCTTATTCTCCTGATGCGGTTCAGTGCGCCTGGATTCACAAAATGCTAGGCCAGCGAAACGAGGCATTGGACTGGCTAGAGAAGGCATTACAAGGTCGCACAGGCTCCCTCATCTATCTCGCGGCACAACCAGAATTCCAAGATCTACACGGCGATCCCCGATTCGATGCCCTACTTCGCCGGATTGGTCTTACGGCTTGATAACGTCTGGATGGTGGAGAACTTCTGACCTGCAATCTTCCAGAGATAAAAAAATGGCGCGACGGTGGACGCGCCCAAAGCCTTCAGTTACAGCGGACTCGTTAACGGTGATCGCTGAGTGCGAGGACGGTGAACGCCTGGGGCTTGCCGCCGCTGCTGGCGATCTCCATCGCCTGCTTGGTCGACAGCGGGTTACGGCTGACGTTCTGGCCGAACGTCCAGACCTGCGCCAAAAAGTACTCGTCACCGTACCTGTGGAACACCAGGCGGCTCTTCTCTGAAGGTGAACTCGCATAGTTCGGCAGGGTGTTGACGATGGCGGAGTGCTTGCCGTCGGTGCTGACGATACGGATGGAGCGCTCAGGAGTTACGGTGAGAACAAGGTATTCGCCCGCCGGCAGAGAGTGGTTCTCGACGGCGAATGCGAACGGGACGTTGACGGTCATGAGCCGCTGGCTCGGGGTCGTCTGAGCAAACAGGGTAACGGCCGTAAGCAACAGGCAAATCGTGATCAGGGTGCGTGCGCTTTTCATTTTCCTCACTCCAGTAGCCGGTGATTCCGGCGTGATGAGCGCACCTTGCCGCGAACGCGCCTACCACACAATGGTCTGGCTCTGATCCGGGACTGGGATTCTTGTGTCCGATTAACTCATTGAAAATACAGGGTTACGCGCCCACATCTGTTCCGCCTAGTGGGGCAAAGCCACTCGATATCAGTAACGGATCGGGAGACTCCCGCTGATTGAGAAGAGGCGAGTGCGCAGTTGAGTTTCTTCCCGGGATTCTCTACCATCCAACTTCTGCCGATGTCACGCCTAGGGACACTCTCTTGGACCGCCTGAAAGTCCTGCTCAATCAGCAACAGATTGCGAAAAAAGTCGCCGAACTCGGCGCACAAATCACCCGCGACTTCGAGGGCGAGTCGGTGGTCCTGATTGGCGTGCTCAAGGGATCGACCATCTTCCTTGCGGACCTGGCGCGGGCGATCAAGCTGGACGCGACCTTTGATTTCATCGCGGTTTCCAGCTACGGCAATTCGCGCGAGCAGAGCGGGGAAGTGAAGCTGCTGAAAGACGTCGACCACTCCATGCAAGGCAAGAATGTGATTCTGGTGGAAGACATTCTGGACACGGGACTGACGTTGACATATCTCAAGAACCTGGTGCTGGCGCATCAACCCAGGTCGCTCAAGATCGCCGCCTTTCTCGACAAGGTTTCCCGGCGCAAGCAGCCCGTCCATGCGGACTATGTGGGGTTTGAGATTCCGGACGAGTTCGTTGTTGGGTACGGCCTGGACTTTGCCGAGCGGTATCGTAACCTGCCTGAAATTTGTATTTTGGAATCTGAGCCCGAATCGAAGTAAAATCTGCGTTGCTTATGTCGGTGAATTCTCTGGTCTTGGGCTCGCAGGCTTCTTCTCTTCTGCAGGACTGGCATTCCGTAGCCGGCCTGATCGATCACACACTTCTCAATCCAGCAGCGACCAGTCGCGAGGTCATCACTCTGTGCGACGAAGCGGTGCGCTACGGTTTCTGGTCCGTTATGGTGAATCCCGCGTGGGTGGCGCTGGCTGCGGGGCAGGTACATGGCTCGCAGGTGAAAGTTGGCACAGTCGTAGGGTTTCCTCTTGGCGCAAATCTCACGGTGACGAAGCTGGCCGAGGCCGAGGCCGCAGCGCTGGCCGGCGCACGCGAGCTCGACATGGTCATCAATGTTGGCGCGCTGAAGTCAGGGGACCGCGTGCTGGTGCAGACTGAGATGCGCAGCCTCACGCAAATGGCGCATGAACATGGCGCAATCCTGAAGGTCATCATCGAAACTGCTTTTCTCAGCCAGGAAGAAAAGATTCTAGCCTGCGCTCTGGCTGCGGAAGCGGATGCCGACTTCGTGAAGACGTCCACGGGCTTCGCCGCGTCTGGAGCGACTGTTGCTGATGTTGCCCTGATGCGTGGTGTGGTGGGACATAACATCGGCGTGAAGGCTGCGGGAGGGATTCGCACGGCTGCGCAAGTAGCGGAGATGGTGGATGCGGGGGCGAATCGGATTGGGGCGAGTGCGAGCGTTGCGATTGTGCGGGAGATGGGGGCACCGGGATAGAGCCGCGGGTTAGCTGTGGCGGTGCGGCTGAAGTTGCGAATCCTCGCGGGCTAAAGCCCGAGAGGAACGAGAAGAAAAAGAGCTTTGGACGCTGGCCGGAAGGCCAGCTCTACCAAAAACCGCTCGCGTATGATTGACCTTTCATGTCACGCCTGACTGGCATTCTCGGCATCTTTGCCATCCTGCTGTTTGCCTATCTCTTCTCGACGAATCGCAAAGCCATTCGCATCAAGACCGTTCTGATCGGGCTGGCGCTGCAGGTCCTTTTCGCGATTTTGATTCTTCGCGTTGGGTTTGGCGAGCGCGTGATGGCGGTTGCGGGCGATTTAGTCACCCGGCTGCTGGGCTATTCGTTTGCGGGTTCGGAGTTTGTGTTTGGACCGCTGGGGGCAAAGCGCTCGTCCTTCGGCTTCATCTTCGCGTTTCAGGTGCTGCCCATCATTATTTTCATCGCGGCGTTTTTCGCCATCCTCTATCACTACGGCGTCATGCAGTTCATCATCCGCCAGATGGCGAAAGTTATGATGCGCTGCATGGGGGCGAGCGGGGTCGAATCGATGGATGTCGCCGCCAGCATCTTCATGGGTCAAACCGAAGCGCCGCTTACCATCAGCCCTTACCTCGGCACCGTTACCATGTCCGAGCTCATGACCATCATGACCGCGGGCATGGCGCATATCTCCGGCGCCGTGATGGGGGCATACATAGCATTTGGCGCGGAAGCGCGCCACCTGCTGGCTGCCGTCATTATGACCGCTCCCGGCACGATTCTTATTGCGAAGATGCTGGTGCCGGAGACGGAAACGCCGCTCACCTCGGGCACCACCAAGCTCGAGGAAGTGGAATTCGAAAGCAAAGACAGCAATGTGCTTGACGCCGTTGCGAAGGGCACTACCGACGGCCTGCACCTGGCACTCAACGTCGGAGCCATGTTGATTGCATTTCTGGCGATCATCGCGCTGATTGACGGCATTTTTGGCGGCGTGCATAGCTTTCTCGCCGCACATGGCATGCCGTGGTTCCCGGCGAAACTGGAGACAGTGTTCGGCGTGCTGTTCGCGCCGGTGGCGTGGCTGATTGGCGTGCCGTGGCGCGACTGCCTCAGCGTGGGAGACTTGCTCGGCACGCGCATGGTGCTCAACGAGCTTGTGGCCTTTACGCGCCTTGGCGCGGAGAAAGCCGCCCTTGATCCGCGCTCCGTTACGATTGCGACGTTCGCTTTGTGCGGCTTTGCAAATTTCAGCTCGATCGGGATTCAGATTGGCGGACTGAGCGCGCTGGCGCCGTCGAGACGTCACGATCTGGCGAAGCTGGGATTTCGGGCGATGATTGCGGGGACGCTGGCAAATCTGATGTCGGCGAGTATTGTAGGCATTTTGCTGCGCGCCTAAGCGGCCGGTCGTGACAAACGTTTCATTTCCAAGGTTTCTCCTCACACCCCGCTGTGACATCTGCACTATTGGCTCTTCCGATGGAAGCCCATGATGTTGATAGCAGGAGCCTCGCGGCTTCTGGAAGGCTTGTGTGCGCGCACTGAAACCTACATCGAATCCATATTTCTCCCGCCCTTCGTGTAGCTCCACATTCATTTTTTTCATACGGAACTCGCACGGGCCGGCGCGCCGCAATCCTCGCACTCATAAATTCATTGGGAGGCTGTCATGCCTGTAACCAAACAGGAAGCACTCGACTACCATCAGGGGACTCGGCCGGGCAAAGTTGAGGTCGTCTCCAGCAAGCCCTGCCTTACGCAGCGCGACTTGAGCCTGGCCTACACGCCAGGCGTCGCTGAACCCTGCCTTGAGATCGAAAAGAACCCGCTCGACGCGTACAAATACACGTCGAAAGGAAACCTCGTTGCCGTCATCAGCAACGGCACGGCCGTCCTAGGTCTTGGCGACATCGGGGCGCTCGCCGGCAAGCCCGTGATGGAAGGGAAGGGCGTGCTCTTCAAAAGGTTTGCCGACATTGACGTCTTCGACATCGAGCTCAATACCCACAACGCCGACGAGGTGATCAAGACCTGCCAGCTCTTAGAGCCCACCTTTGGAGGCATCAACCTCGAAGACATTAAGGCGCCCGAGTGTTTCTACATCGAAGAGACACTGAAGAAGACCATGAAGATCCCGGTCTTCCACGATGACCAGCATGGCACCGCGATTATTTCGGGCGCGGCTTTGGTCAATGCTCTGGAGCTGGTCGGCAAAAAGATCGAAGACGTGAAGATCGTGGTGAACGGCGCCGGAGCTTCGGGCATTGCCTGCGCGGAGCATTACATCTGCCTGGGCGCCAAGCGCGAAAACATCACCATGGTTGACACCAAGGGCGTGGTTTACAAAGGCCGCACGGCGGGCATGAATCCATACAAGGAGCGCTTCGCGCACGAGACCGAAAAGCGGACGCTCGCCGATGCCTGCACAGGCGCGGACGTTCTGCTGGGATTGTCGGCCAAAGGGGCTTTCACGCCGGAGATCGTGGCCTCGCTTGCTCCCAAGCCGATTGTCTTCGCTATGGCGAACCCGGATCCTGAGATCACCTACGATGAGGCCCGCGCCGTGCGCGCCGACATCATCATGGCCACCGGCCGATCCGACTACCCCAACCAGGTCAACAATGTGCTGGGATTCCCCTTCATCTTTCGCGGCGCGCTCGACGTCCACGCCACCACCATCAATGAGGAGATGAAGCTGGCTGCCACACACGCGCTGGCGACGCTCGCCAAGGAAGACGTACCCGACTCCGTGTGCCGCGCCTACGGAGTGGAGCGCCTGAAGTTCGGC
>Ga0335071_10000541_pt1 | contig 41808 bp, 38 predicted proteins | sample Lox_Sample_15_FD_206724 | JGI IMG/M metagenome (GOLD analysis project Ga0335071, IMG submission 206724) | Soil microbial communities from Loxahatchee National Wildlife Refuge, Florida, United States - Lox_Sample_1.5 | ecosystem: Environmental > Terrestrial > Soil > Wetlands | place: USA... | reverse complement strand
CCGTCGCGCGCCCGGATCTCCGCCGTGCGGCGCCCGCGCTCGCCCGGCAGCAGGATCTCGTCGACGCCGGGCCGCCGCGCCTGGGACTTCATCAGGGTCGCGAGCGCATCGACGTCCCGGCAGAACTCCTCGACCGGCCTGAACTTGGCGACGTCGAGGGCGATCAGCATCGCATTCTGCGCGTTGTGGCGCGGACCGGGAGCGCCGATGGCGCGCACGAGAACGGGGGCTGCCGGCACGAGCCCGGTCAGGCACTCGAACATGAACGACAGGCCCGAGCCTTTGGGTCCGCCGAGCGGCATGGCGATGTCGGCCTGCGCCGGATCGGTCGTCGGCGTGCCGTCCTTGGCGAGCGCCCAGCCTTCGGGAAGCGTCTCGCCCGCGAGCTTCATCTGGTTGATGCGCCCGGCCGCAGCGACGGCGGTCGCCATGTCGAGCACGAGCGGGCCGTACCGGCGGCCGGGAACCGCGATCGCGATCGGGCTGGTCGACAGGCTCGCCGTGCGCGTGCCGTGGTAGGCCATGTTGGGCATGCCGGCGGCCAGCACGATCGCGGCGTGGCCCTGCTCGGCCATGCGCAGCGCGTAGAGGCCGATCGCACCCGCGTGCGTGGTGTGGCTGACGATGCCCACGCACACGCCCGCGCGCGGCACGAGCTCGAGGGCGGTCGCCACCGCCTGCTTCATCGCCACGGCACCGGCCGCATGGGCCGCATCGAGATGGAACAGCGCATCGCCCAGGCGGTGGACGCGCGGTGTGGCCGCCGGGTCGAGGTCGCCCTGGTCGATGAACTGGAGATAGCGCGGCACCCGGGAGATGCCGTGCGATTCGATGCCGCGCAGATTCGCCCACACGAGCACCTCGGCCACGCTCGCGGCGTCGCCGGGCTCGAGGCCGCGGGCGCGGAAGATGTCGGCGACGAAGCGCTCGAGATCGCCCGATGCGACGGTGATTTTCTTCGGGGCAGCCATCCGCCTTCATAGTCGGGAGGTGCATAGACGTCAACGCGCGCAAGTCACCTCTCCCAAGGGGAGAGGTGACTCAGGACACGGCCGGCGCTAGGTTGGCCGCAACAAACGAGGAGGATCGCCGTGCCTGAAGAACGCGTGACATTCGACTCCGACGGACTGAAGCTGGCCGGCATCGTCCGCGTGCCGGCCGGTGTGAAGCCCGGCGAACGGCGGCCGGCTTTCCTCGTGCTGCACGGGTTCGGCAGCAACAAGAGCTCCCATAACTGCGTGGCCCCGTGCGACATGTTCGAAAAGCTCGGCTACGTCACCTTGCGCTTCGACATGCGCGGCTGCGGCGAGAGCGAGGGCGAGCGGGGCCGGCTGATCTGCCTGGAGCAGGTGCGCGACACCAGCAGCGCCCTCACCTTCCTCACCCGCCACACGCAGGTCGATCCCAAGCGCGTCGGCGTGATCGGCTCGAGCTTCGGCGCGGCGGTCGCCGTCTACACCGGCGGGGTCGATCCGCGCGTGGCCGCGGTGATCTCCTCGGGCGGCTGGGGCGACGGCGAGCGCAAGTTCCGCGGCCAGCACACCACGCCCGAGGCGTGGGCCAAGTTCACCAAGATGCTCGAAGAGGGCAAGCGGCACCGCGAGAAGACGGGCAAGTCGCTGATGGTCCCGCGCTACGACATCGTGCCGATCCCGCCGCATCTGCGCACCAACCTCGCCAAGGACTCGATCCAGGAATTCCCGGCTGAGACCGCGCAGAGCATGTTCGACTTCCGCGCCGACGACGTGATCGGCAAGATCGCGCCGCGCCCGGTGCTGCTGTTGCACAGCTCCGTGGATTCGGTGACGCCGACCGAGCAGTCGATCGAAATGTTCAAGCGCGCGGGCCAGCCCTGCGACCTGCATCTCTTCGCCGAGACCGACCACTTCATGTTCGCCGAGGACAACACGCGCGTGCGCACGGTCGTGCTCGACTGGCTGGCCAAGTACTTCCCGGTCAAGGCCGCGTGACGGCAGCGGGCCCGGACAAGGCGGCGGTCACCGCGGCGCTGATGGAGCGCGCGCGGGCGCTGGTCCCGGTGGTGCGCGAGCGGGCGGCCGAAGCCGAGCGCCAGCGGCGCATCCCGCCGGCGACCGACCGCGACTTCCGCGCGGCCGGCTTCTACCGCGTGCTGCAGCCCAAGATGTTCGGCGGCCACGAGCTCGACTACGGCACGCATACCGAGCTCGCGGCCGAATTGGCGCGCGGCTGCCCGTCGAGCGGCTGGGCTCTTGGCATCACGGCGAGTCACGCCTGGATCTTCGGCATGTTCCCGCCCGAGGCGCAGAAGGAGTTCTGGGGCGCGGATCCCGAGGCGGCGATCGCCACCTCGTTCTTCGGCGAGGCGGTGAGCCTGGCGCGCGAGGCCGGCGGCTTCCGCCTCAAAGGCCGCTGGAAGTTCTCGAGCAACATCGACAACTGCCAGGCGGTGCTGCTGCTGGCGATGCTGCCGCCCGCAGGCGGAGCCGGCCGGCCGAGCGCCTATTTCCTGTTCGTGCCGCGGCGCGACTACAAGGTGGAAGACACCTGGCACGCGGCCGGGCTGATGGCGACCGGCAGCAACGACGTGGTGGTCGAGAACGCCCTCGTCCCCGAGCACTACGCGGTCGACATCGCGCTGTGCACGCGCGGCAAAGCTCCGGGCGGGGCGTTCCACGCCAATCCGCTGTACCGGCTGCCGCTCTACGCGGTCTTTCCCTACACGCTCGTGGGCGCCGCGCTGGGTGCGGCGCAAGGGGCGCTGGAGCACGTGGCCGGGATGCTGGAAAGCCGCAGTGCTGCGCTGTCGCAGATCAAGGTGCGCGAGCAGACGCCGGTGCAGATGCGCGTCGGCGAGGCGGCGGCGGAGATCAACGCCGCGCGCGCCCTGCTGCGCCAGGACAGCCAGCGCTTCAACCAGCTCGCCAAGGCCGGCGAGTTTCCCGACACGGCCGAGCGCGCGTCCTATCGCCTCAACCTCGGCTATGCGTGCAAGCTGTGCGTGAGTGCCGTGGAGCGGCTTTACCCGCTGGGCGGCGCGCAAGGCCTCGCGGCCGCCGACCCGCTGCAGCGCGCCTGGCGCGACGCGCACGCGGTGAGCGCCCACATCGCGCTGGTGTGGGACATCCAGGCGGCGAACTACGGCGCGGTGCGGCTCGGGCTCCCCTGCCCCGACCCGCGGATCTGAGCGTCCGTCATGCCCGGGCCGACCGCAGGTCGAGTCCCGGGCATCCACGTCCAGCAGCAGGCATGCGGCCCGACGTGGATGCCCGCAACAAGTGCGGGCATGACGGAAAGAGGAGCGACAACTAGCGGCTTGCGCTGATCGCGCGCCAGAGCTTGAGGCACATCTCCTCGACGTCGGCGAGCGCGTTCTGCCGGGCCGCGACCGCCGTGTGCGGCATGTAGATGACGTTGGGGTACGCGAGCAGCTTTTCATCAGCCTTGGCCGGCTCCTCGTAGCCGACATCGATGCCGAAGCCGCCGAGGCGGCCCGAGTCCAGCGCCTCGTACAGCGCGGCACGGTCGATCAACGCCGGGCGCGCCACATCGACCAGGATGGCACCCGGCTTCATGCGCTGCAGTGCGGCGCTGCCGATGATGCCCGCCGTGCTGTCGTTCAGCGGCAGCTGAAGCGAGATCGCGTCCGAGCGCTCCATGAGCTCGGCCAAGGAGACGTGGCGCGCGCCCAGCGCCGCCTCGTCGGCCGCACTCACCGGGCGGCGCTGGAAGTAGAGGATCTGCATCTCGAACGCCCGCGCGCGGGCTGCCAGCTCGCGCCCGATCTCGCCGAGCCCGACCAGGCCCAGGGTCGAGCCCTGCAAGGTCCGCAAGCCAGGGATACGCCCGTAATTGGAGTTGCCGGTGTAACGCAGGTCGTACGGGCGCGGGTCGAACCCCGCCCGGCGCAGCGCCGCCTCGTCGACGATGCCGTTCAGCTCGCAGATGCGCTTGGCGAGCGCCATCATCAGGGCAAAGGCCTGCTCGGCCACCGCCACGTTGACCCGCCGGCGCACCGTCCCGACCGCGACGCCGCGGCGGGCGCAGGCGGCACGGTCGATGTTGTGAGTCAGCGCCCCGAACTTCTGCACGATGGCCAGACGCGGTGCCGCCGCCAGCTCGGCCTCGCCGATCGTGAAGCTCTCGACGATCACTCCCCCGGCTGTGGCGAGCTTGTCGCGCAGATCGGCCTGGTCGCGCGCAAAGGCGATCTCGGCCGGAACGAGGCCCGGCATGCGCTCGCGCAGGCGCCGGCACCAGCCGGCAAAGTCCGGCTCGTCATGGGCGAAGAAGTCGGCGATCGCGCGCTGATGCTCATCAGGCGTGGCGGGATCGAAGATCACCGGCAGCATGCGCAGGAACTTGTCCTGCTCGACGACGATACGGACCATGCGGCCGACTTTCGCACGCGACCGGGCCGCTCGTCCATTTCACCCGCGTCGATATCAGGCGATCCCGGGCACCTCGGGCACCTGGTCCCAGCCTGCGACGACGTCGTAGGTCCAGATCCACTCCAGCCGGTTGCCGCCCGCCTTCGCCGCGGTCTTCTGCGCCTCGCGGTCGCGCATGTGCTTGAGCTTGGCGTGGAGGGCCGAGATGCGCTGGACCGCATGCACGCGCGGCACGCGGACGCGCAGGAAACTGCGGAACGCCTCTTGCGGGTCGTCGCGCCGCACATCGAGCCAGCGGCCGAGCACATAGGCGTCCTCGAACGCCATGCAGGCGCCCTGGCCGGCGTTCGGCAGCATGGCGTGGACCGCATCGCCGATGAGAAGGATACGCCCGCGTCCCCACTCCGCCGTGAGCGGCCGCGTGAACAGGCCCCATTTCGAACACTTGGTGACGACACCGAGCAGCGTCTTGAGCTTCGGCTCGGGGTCGGGAAAGCTCGCGCGCATCTCGTCAGGATCGCCCGGGATCGACCAGCCCTCCTCGACCCACTTGGCGGTGTCCTCCTGGGTGACGATGTTCACCACGTCCTTGCCGCGCAGGTAATAGGCCAGGAGGTGGCAGCCTGGCCCCAGCCACTGCGTGATCCCGGACGGTGCGATGATATCGGAAGGAACGTCGCGGCCGTCCAGCAGGGCTCTCCACACCATCTGACCAGTATAGGCCGGCTGATCCGGACCGTAGAGCAGGTGCCGGACCGCGGAGTGGATGCCGTCGGCGGCGATCGCGATGTCAGCGCTCCGCCGCTCGCCGTTCTCGAAGGCCAGAGATACGCGCGAGCCCTCGTCCGCGATCCCGGTCAGGCGGTGCTTCAGATGGATGCGCGCGGGATCGATGCCGCTCGCGAGGGCGGCCAGGAGATCGGCGCGATGGAAGATGAGGAACGGCGCGCCGTAGCGCAGTGCTGCCTGGCTGCGGTCGAAGAACTCGACCGGCTCGCCGGTCTGCATGTTGCACGAGAAGATGCCCGACGACGCGTTGCCGACCGCCGCGGCCCGGTCGCCGAGCCCGAGCGCCCGCAGCACCTTCACCGCCTGCGGGCTGATGTTGATCCCCGCCCCCACCTCGCTCAGGCTCGCGGATTGCTCGAACACGTCGACCTCGAAGCCGTGGCCCGCGAGCGCATTCGCCGCGGCAAGACCCGCAAGGCCGCCGCCGACAATCGCGATGGTCCTGGTTTGCGCCACGCTCAGCGGACCGTCTTGCGCGCCCGGCGGCGCCTAGCTCAGGCCGCGCGTCGTGTCGTCGAACAGCTCCTCGACGCTGAAGCGGCGCGGGATCAGCTTCTGGTCGAAGGCAGCACCAATGATCGTCTCGAGGCAGCGGCGGTTGGGCTCGATGCCGTAACGCAACTGGGCGGCGTTCTTGTTGCCGGCCGCCACCGCCCGGTCGCGGCTTTCCTTGAACATCCGGAAGACCTCGCGCACCACATCGGGGCGGGTGCGCACGAGCTCGCGGCGTATCACCAGCATGTGGTTGATCGGATCGCCGTGCCGGGCGGCCCAGTCCTTCGCCGCCTGCTCGTGATCGGGGATCAGGAGCTGCAGCTTCGGATCGGGAAGCTTGTCGCCGACCACCGCCGCGTCGAGCTCGCCGTCCAGCAGCATCTGGACCATGTTCTTGCCGGCGGGCGCGCGCTCGATCGTCTGCGGGTCCTTGTACTCGGCCAAATGCGGGTCCTCGAAGGTGACCCAATGGACCTTGTCGAGATCGACGCCGTATTGGTGGCGCAGGATGGCGCGCACCCAGGTGACCGTCGTCACCGTCCAGGCGCGGATGCCGACCCGCTTGCCGGCGAGGCCGGCCGCCGTCAGAGCTCCGCGCTCGGGGTTGTAGGCAATCGTATGGTGCTGGGCGCGCGCGACGACAACCGCCGGCATCAGCACGTACGGCTTGTCGTAGGTCTTCGCCTGCAGGAACGTCACGATGGCGAGCTCGCCGGCGTCGAATTTCGCCTCGCGCACCAGCGGCTTGAAGCCGTTGTTCGCCACCTTGATGTCCGAGAACTCGAACTCGACGAGGTCCGAAGGGATCTCGCGGTTCTTCAGCGCCTGGCTGACCGGATAGTCGCCGAGCAGGGTGAGCAGCTTGAGCTTGGACGCCATGCGCTTAGTCCTTGAGCGAGGGATAGAGGACCTGTGCCGTCTTGCCGAAGATCCAGTCCTGGTCCGAGGCCTTGGCGAACGAGAACGCCTTGCGCGCGGCACCCAGGATCTCGGCCATGGTGCCGACCGAGTTCGGGAAGTTCGAGCCCCAGGCGATGCGCGAGGCGCCGAACGCGTCGATCACCTTGGCGAAGAACGTCTCCGGCGTCGCCTTGCCCCAGCTTTTCGGGCTGACGTTGATCGGCGTCACCTTCACGTAGACCTGCTTGTACCGGGCGAGGGTCAGGTACTCGGCCGCGGCCGCATAGGGCGGACCGTCCTCGAACGGCACCCGCGACAGGTGGTCGAGGATCATCGTGATCTTCGGGAACTTGTCCATGATCTGGCGCAAGAGCGGCACGCCCTTCTGGCCCATCTGCATGCACACCGGGATGTTCTTCGCCTGCGCATGCTCCCAGGCCGGGAAGGTCTTGGGGTCGGCGAACCACATCGCCTGGTCGGGCATCGTGCTGCCGGTGGTGAAGAGTCGCAAGCCCGTGCCGCCGCGCGCGATCCAGTGGTCGAGCTTCGCAACCGCGTCGGGCGCCAGCATGTCGATCGAGAACACGGCGGTGAAGCGCGACGGGACCGCCTTCACCGCGTCCATCACGTAGCTGTTGTCGTACCCGTAGGCGGTCGAGGAGTGCACGATCGCCGCCTTGGCGACGCCGGCGTCGTCCATCGCCTTCAGCAGCATGTCATAGGTGGTGGGCCGCTCGGTCGACCAGTCGGACTGCTTGCCGCCGAGCGGCGACAGCGGATAGCGCGCGGTGTCGGGCGAGACGATGTGCGGATGGATGTCGATTACGGATGCCATGTTGCGAGCCTCATACGGAGAAATCTGGTTTGGGAATTTGCAGCACTCACGGGTCGATGTCGACGAAGACCCGGTCCAGCGGCGGCCTCTCGGGGATGAGCCCCTGCTGCAGCGCGTAGGTCACGAGCGCCTCGATGCTCGGGCGGTTGGCCGCCATGCCGTAGGGCAGCGGGTCGCTCATGAGCGAGAAGAAGCCGCGGTAGCGCTTGTCCTCCACGCTGTCGCCGCGGCCGAGCTTCAGGCTCTCGAGATACGGCGCCTTCGCCGCGGTGAACGCGTTCATCAAGGACCGCGCGAGCCAGGGGTGGCTCTTGATGTGCTCGTCCTTGACCACGATCAGGCCGTGGATCGGATAAATGCCGGTGCGGCGGAACCAGTCCGCCTCGACCTGGGCCACGTTCGGGATGAGCTCCGGGTAGGTCTGGCTCGCCGCCGCCTGAGCGGCGGACTGCTCCCAGTTGCCGACCGGCGGCCCCGCGCGCCCGACGCCCGCAGGGCCGGTGAACCCGGCCTGGATCTCGCCCGCGGCCATCATGCTGACCAGCGACTTGCCCGCCGGGGCGTGGATCACGTTGGGCGGCAGCTTCAACGCCGCGACGTGCTCCTCGTCGTCCACCACCCAGGTGACCTTCGAGGAGTCGAGGCCGTACTCGTTCACGAAGATGCCGCGCGTCCACACGCCCGTGGTCACCGAATAGGCGCGCACGCCCACCTTCTTCCCCTCGAGGTCCTTCGGCACCTTGATGCCCGAATCCGGGCGCACCACGAAACCGCCGTGGTGGAAGCGCCGCATGAGGAAGATCGGCAGTGCGATGTACGGAGCGCCCCGGGCGCGCGCGATCATGTAGGTGGTCGGCGCCATCTCGCAGATGTCGAACTCGAGATCGCGCACCATGCGGCGGAACGCCCCGATGATCGGCTGGACCTCGATGAAGTCCGCATCCACGCCCTCGATCGGAATGCTGCCATCCTTGACGGCAGCCGTGTGGCCGTAGGTCGCGACCGCGATCTTCAGGCGAGGTTTTTTCGAACTCGTTGCCATAAGCTTGCCTTCTACTCCTTGGGGATGTTCGCCTTCTCGATCACGACGCGCCATTTCTCGATATCGGCCTTCAGCCGTGCCGTGATCTGCTCGGGCGTGCCGACCATCGGCTCGAGGCCGAACTGCGCCATCTTCTTGCGCAGGTCGGGATCCTGCAGGGTGGCGTTCACCGCCGTGTTGATCTTGCCGACCACGTCCCTCGACACGCCGGCGGGCACCGACAGGCCGTTCCAACTCGTGACGATATATTCCGGATAGCCGCTGTCCTTGACCGTGGGCACGCCCGGGAGCAGCGGGTCGGGATGATCCCCCGAGACCGCGAACACCTTCAGCTGGTCGTTGTCGAGCGCCGGACGCAGGGCTGCGTAATAGTCGAAGCCGACGTCGATGTCGCCGCGGACGAGGGCGGTGATGAGCTCCGGCGTCGTGCGAAAGGTCACGACCGAGGCCTTGATGCCCGTCACCATCGTGAACAGCACGGCCGAGAGGTTCTGCGTGCTGCCGGGTGCGATCGTGCCGAAATTGAGCTTGCCCGGATTCGCCTTCGCGGTCTCGACCACCTTGGCGACCGAGGTGAGCGGCGATCCCGCCTTGGTGACCAGCAGCATCTCGAACTCGGAAAGCCCCGAGGCTTCCTGGAAGTCGGTCGTAAGGTGATAGGGCAGCGACTTGAACAGCGACTCGCTGATGGCACCGCCGTTCCCCGAGAGGAAGAGCGTATAGCCGTCGTGCGCGAACGAGAGGGCGGCGCGCGCGGCCACGATCAGGCCCGCACCCGGGCGATTGTCGACGAAGAAATTCTGGCCGAGCCGCTCGCTCAGCTTCTGCGCGACCATGCGGGTGCTGACATCCGCCACCCCGCCGGGGCCGTAGGGCACGATGATCCGGACCGCCTTGTCAGGATAGGTGGTTTCGGCGCGCGGTGCCGCGACCGGAAGGGCGAGCAGTGCCGCCAGGGCGAATGCCGGGCGCGACAGGCGAGTGGACCACATGGCGTTTCTCCTCCCGCGGCCGGCCATTGAGAGCGGATGGATTTTTGGGGCCGGCGTCTGCCGCCATGATCGCCCACCGGCCCGGAGAGTCCATGTCGATGTGCGTCACGTTTTGATATACAAATCGTCTCGTGGACCTGGGGCTTGCGCGTTTTCGCCGGGTTTCCTGCATTTGCCGGGCGGTGAGAGCCATATCGGAAACGACTTGAAATGATCGATTTCAGGCTCTTGCGGCACTTCTCGTATTTCCTCGCGGTCGCCGACGAGCGGCATTTCGGCAAAGCGGCCGAACGCCTCGGCATGTCGCAGCCGCCGCTCAGCCAGCAGATCCAGGCGCTGGAACAGGCGCTTGGCGTGCGGCTCTTCGACCGGTCGCGGCAGGGCGTGCGCTTGACCCGCGAGGGTGCGGCCTTGCTGGCGCCGGTGCGGCACTTCATGGAGCACGCGCAGCGCCTGCAGCAGGCGGTCACCGACGCCCGGCTCGGGCGCAACGACGTGGTGACGGTCGGCGCCATCAACTCGGCGCTGTTCGACATCATGCCGCGCCTGATGGAGGTCGCGAAGCAGCGCTATAGCGACCTGGCGCTCACGATGAAGGAGATGAAGACGGCCGATGCGCTCGCCGCGGTACAGAGCGGCGACATCGACCTGGCGTTCACGCGCTATGACGACCGGGCGAGCTCGCTCGAGGTGCGGCCGATCGTCAGCGACCATCTGGTCCTGGTTCTGCCGGCAAACCACCGCCTCACGAAACTCAGCCGCGTGCCGCTGCACGAGCTGGCCGACGAAAATTTCGTCCTGTTTCCCCGCCGCTCGAGCCCGAGCTTCTTCGACCAGATCATCGCGGCCTGCCGCCAAGCCGGCTTTTCGCCGCACATCGCCTACGACGTGAGCTCGGTCGTCTCGCAGATCGCCTTCGTGGGGTGCGGCGTCGCCATCGGCATGGTGCCCAGCCGCTCGATGCGCTTCGGCGGCGCCGATGTCGTCTTCCGCCCGCTGCAGGAGACGATCGACGTCATCAGCATCGCGGCGGCGTGGAATCCGAAGCGCCGCCAGGAGCTCGTCCCGGCCCTGGTGTCGATCGCGGCGCAGATCGGAGCCAACCGCGAGGCGCTGCCGCTCCCGGCCGAACTGTCCGCCTGAGCGTCAGTGGGCGGGACGCCGCTTGGATTCGGCGATCAGCTTGGCGAGCTGCGAGGTGACGCGGTCGGGGTCGTACGGCTTGGGGATGATCTCGATGCCGCGGATCTGCGCCACGTCGGCCGCACCGCTGAACCCGGTGGTCAGGAGGACCGGAACGTCGGGAAACTCCTTGCGCAGGGTGCGCGCCAGCTGGAAGCCGTTCATGCCGCCCGGCATGACGATGTCCGAGAACACCACGTCGATCCGGCTGCCGCGCTTCAGCATGTTGAGGGCGGCGGCGGCGGAATGCGCCACCTTGACGGTGTAGCCCGCGTGTTCGAGCAGGGCCGAGGTGAGCTCGGCCAGCGAAAGGTCATCCTCGATCAACAGAACCGTACCGCTGTCGTGTGCTGTGGCCATGACGCTGCTGTCCTCCGGTGAATGCTCTGGGCGTTGCGGTGTGGCGGCGGGAAAGCGGAACGTGACGGTCGTGCCTTTTCCGACTTCGCTCGTGATATCGACCGTCCCTCCCGATCCATGGGCGAAGCCGTAGGCCTGGCTCAGGCCGAGCCCGCTCCCCTTGCCCACGTCCTTGGTGGTGAAGAACGGCTCGAACACCCGCTTCTTGAGTGCCTCCGGGATGCCGATGCCCGTGTCCGTGAAGCTGATGGCGACGAAGCGCTGGTTCAAGCCGGTCTCTTCGTTCCGCAGCGTCTCGGCCCTGGCCTCCACAGTCAGGCCGCCGCCCCGCGGCATGGCGTCGCGCGCGTTCAGGCAGACGTTGAGGATCGCGAGCTCGAACTCGGCCGGATCGACCTCGATCGGCGGCAGGTTGTCGGGGATACGGACCGTCATCTTGATGTTGCCCGACAGCAGCCGGTCCAGCAGGTCCAACGTCTCGCGCAGGCGCTTTCCGACGTCGATCGTTTCCGGCCGCAACGGCTGGCGGCGCGAGAACGTCAGCAGCTGGCGGGTCAGGCCGTGGCCGCGCTGCGTCGCCTGCCGCATGGTTTCGAGCAGATGCTTCAGCTTCTCGTCCTTGGTCGCGACCAGGCGCTCGACGAGCGAGATGCCCGAGAGGATCGCCGCCAGGAGGTTGTTGAAGTCGTGCGCGACCCCGCCGGTCAGCTGTCCGATCGCCTCAAGCTTCTGCGACTGGAACAGCTGCTCGCGCGCGTCGTCGAGCGCCTTCTGCGCGTCGCGGCGCTCGCTGATGTCGCGGGTGATCTTGGCGAACCCGAGCAACTCGCCCGTCTGGCTGCAGATCTTGTCGATGACGCAGCTCGCCCAGAAGCGGCTGCCATCCTTGCGCACCCGCCAACCTTCGGCTTCGTGCTTGCCGGCGGCTTGCGCGGTGGCGAGGGCCCTCTCGGGCTCGCCCTGCTCCTGGTCCTCGGCGGTGAAGACGGCACGGTAGTGCGCGCCGATGATCTCTTCGGCCGTGTATTGATGCGCGCGTTGCGCGCCGCTGTTCCAGTTGATGATCCGTCCCTCGGGATCGAGCGTGTAGATCGCATAGTCATGCACGCCATCGACGAACAGGCGGAACCGGCGCTCGCTCTCGAGCAGCGCCTCCTGGACCTTGCGGCGCTCGGTCATGTCGCGCGTGATCTTCGCGAAGCCGATGACGCGGCCTTCCTCGTCGCGGATCGCATCGATCACCGCCAGCGTCCAGAACAGGCTGCCGTCCTTGCGGACCCGCCAGCCCTCGTCCTCGGACCGGCCGTTGCGGCGCGCCATCGCAAGCGCGCGGGCGGGTTTGCCCTGCCGGCGGTCCTCTTCGGGGAAAAAGATCTCGTAGCTCTTCCCGACCACTTCCTCGAGCGTGTAGCCGTTGATCCGCTCGGCGCCGGGATTCCAGCTGATGATGCGCCCGTCGGGATCGAGCATGTAGATCGCGTAATCGGTCACGGCGTCGATGAGCACGCGGAAGCGACGCTCGTCCAGCGCCGGCGACGTGGCCGGAGTCATCGACGAGCTCGGGGCTTCGGTGTCCGGGCTGAAGACCATGCGAGACCTGGCGGGAGCAATCACCGCCCAAGCCGACCACATGGGGACGCGGAACGGATGTAACTAAATTGTGGTAAATTTCGGTGTTATGACGCGAAAATTGCGCGTCATTCTGCATTCTCTCATGCGCGTCCACGCGGGCCTCTTCCGCGTCGATCGGACCTCGCGCACGACCGCCATTTCCATCCGCGCCGATCTGCTGTATTGAGAGACAGCAAATATGAACATGTTCAGTTCCGACGAAGTGCGGGTGTGGGGGGTAGACGTGCCAAGGCCGAAATCTGCGACAGATCTGAGACTGGCCGCCGACATCGGGGGCACCTTCACCGATATCGCCGTGTTCGACGGCAAGACCGGGCGGCTCACCTTCGGCAAAGCGCTGTCGACTCCCTCGCGCCTCGTCGACGGCATCAACGCCGGCGTCGCCAAGACGGGAACCGAGTACGCGAAGGCCGGCCTTTTCCTGCACGGCTCGACCATCGCGATCAACACGATCCTGGAACGCAAAGGTGCGAAGACCGCCCTTCTCACGACCCGAGGGTTCCGCGACATCTACGAGATCGGCCGCATCAACCGGCCGGACGCCTATAACCTGTATTTCCGTAAGCACGAACCCTTGATCGAACGGGCACTGCGCTTCGAGGTGAAGGAGCGCATCCTGGCGGACGGCGAGATCGATACGCCGCTTGCCGATGCAGAGATCGAGCGCCTGGGCGACGAGCTGGCGCGGCTCGGCATCGAGGCCATCGCGATCCTGTTCCTCAACTGCTACCGCAATCCGCAGCACGAGGCGCGCGCGAAGCGGATCCTCGAGAAGCGCCACCCGTCGATGTTCGTCTCGGCCTCGCACGAGCTCTCGCAGGAGTACCGGGAGTTCGAGCGCTGCTCGACAGTCGCCGCCAATGCCTATATCGGGCCGAAGGTGCGGCGCTACCTGCAGGAGATCGACGATCACCTCCGCGCCGAGGGCTTCGGCGGCTCGTTCCTGATCGTGCAGTCGACGGGCGGGCTGTATGAGACGCGCCAGGCGCAATCCTACTGCGTGCGCATGCTCGAATCCGGGCCCGCGGCGGGCGTCATCGGCACCCAGATGCTGTGCCGGACGCTCGGGCTCGACAACGCGATCGCTTTCGACATGGGCGGAACCACGGCCAAGGCCGGCGTCGTCTATAACGGCGAGCCGCTGACGACCGGGGCAGCCCTGATCGGCGGCTACGACCGGGCCCTTCCGGTGCAGATCGCGATGATGGACATCTTCGAGGTCGGCACCGGCGGCGGCTCCATCGCGCGGGTCGAGGACGGCGTGGTGCGCGTCGGCCCGCAGAGCGCCGGCGCGGCACCGGGCCCGGCCTGCTACCGGCTCGGCGGCACGGCGCCGACCGTGACCGACGCCAACCTCGTGCTCGGCCGTCTTGGCGCCGACCGCTTCCTCGGCGGCGAGATGCGGCTCGACGTCGCGGCCGCCGAGCGCGCCCTCAAGACCGACGTGGCGGATCCGCTCGGCCTGTCGGTCACGCAGGCGGCGGACGGTATTCTGCGGATCGCGGTGACCGCCATGTCCTACGCGGTCAAGGGCGTGACCACCGAACGCGGACTCGACGCCGGGGACTTCACGCTCGTCGCCTATGGCGGTGCCGGGCCGCTGCACGCGACCCAGGTGGCGCGCGAGATCGGCATCCGCAACATCATCATCCCGAACGCGCCGGGCGTGTTCTCCGCGTTCGGGATGTTGTTCTCGGACCTGCGCTACGATTTCGTACGCACCTGGCCGATGCGCCTCGAGGATGCGGCATTCGAGGAGATCGAGCGGATCTATCGCGAGCTCGAGGACCAGGGCCGGCAGGCAATCGCCGGTGCCGCCGTGGCGCCGCAGAAGATCACGGTGAAGCGCGCCGCCGACATGCGCTATGTCGGCCAGGAGCACGCGGTGACCGTCGACTTGCCGAGCGCCGTATTCACGAAGCACGACCGGGCGGCCATCAAGCGGCATTTCGATGCGATGCACGAGCGCCGCTACGGCACCTCGGCACCCGACGAGCGGGCCGAGATCGTGAGCCTGCGCGCAACCGTCACCGGCCTGATGAAGAAGCCGCCCCCGGCCAAACTCAAGCGCGGCCAAAAGGCGCCGCCCAAGGCCGCGTTCACCGGCAAGCGCCCGGTCTATTTCGACATCCGGGGCGGCAAGTTCGTCAGCACCCCCACCTACGCGCGCGCAGCGCTGCTGGCCGGCAACCGCATCACCGGCCCGGCGCTGATCGAGGAGCATGCGTCGACGACGGTGCTGGTGCCGGGCGACGTGCTCGACGTGGACGCATACGGCAACCTCATGATCACGATCTCGAAGGCGCGGTGAGCGACATGGCGAAGCAGAAGAAGAAACCGGCAGCGTCGAAGCGGCCGGCAGCACGCGGCAAGGCGGACCCGATCGTCACCGAGATCGTGCGCAACGGCGTGATCGCGGTGACCGAGGAGATGAAAACCAATCTCATGCGGACCGCCTACAACATCATCATCTACGAAGCACTCGACTTCACCGTCGGGCTGTTCACCGCCGAAGGGGAGACCGTCTCGATCGGGATCGGGCTGCCGATGTTCATCCGCGGCATGGCGGAAACGGTGAAGGCGAAGATCCGCCACTTCGGCAAGGACGGGATCCGGCCGGGCGACATCTACATCACGAACGACGCCTACACCACCGGAAGCCACCTGAACCACGTCACCCTGACGATGCCGATCTTCCACAAGGGCGTGCTGGTCGGCTTCTCCTGCTGCATGGCGCATTGGCTCGACATCGGCGGGCTCCTGGGCGGCATGAGCACGGATATCTTCTCCGAAGGCCTGCAGATCCCCTTCCTCAAGTATCAGGACCGCGGCGTGGTGAACCAGGACCTGGTCGACATCATCCGCATGAACGTGCGCCTGCCGAGCCGTGCGATCGGCGACCTCCGGGCGCAGGTGACAGCGGTCAAGACCGGCGAGCGCCGCTTCCTGCAGCTCATCGAGCGCTACGGCCGCGAACCCGTGCTGGCGAGCATCGCGGCCATCATGGATCGCGCCGAGACCGCTGCACGGTCGCGGACGACATCGATCCCGGACGGCGTCTATGAGGCGGAATCGTTCATGGACGACGACGGCGTCGACGTCGGCAAGCCGATCCCGATCCGCGTTAAGGTCACCGTCGCCGGCGACGAGATGACGATCGACCTCTCAGACGTGTCGCGGCAGGTGCGGGGGTTCTACAACTCCGGCATCACCACGGGCCATGCGTGCGCGCAGGTGGCCTACAAGTGCCTGACCTCGCCGACCGACTACCCGATCAACGATGGCTCGTTCAGGAGTCTGAAGACCATCGTCCCGCCCGGCCGCGTGATCAGTGCCACCAGGCCCGCGGCGATGCGGTGGTGGATGACCTTTCCCATGACGGTGGTCGATACGATCTTCAAGGCGCTGGCGCCGGCGATCCCCGACCGCGTGATCGCAGGGCATCACGCCGACCTGCTGGTCGCGGCCACACACGGCATCAACCCGCAGACCAAGGAGTTCTTCATCGGCAATTTCGGGCCGCTCGGCGGCGGCTGGGGTGCCAAGCAGCGCGAGGACGGCGTGTCGGGGACCGTCTGCATCAACGACGGCGACACGCACAACAGCCCGAACGAGCAGACCGAGGCCAAATTCCCGCTGGTCGTCGAGAGCTACGCGCTGGTCCCGGACTCGGGCGGTGCGGGCCGCAACCGCGGCGGGCTCGGGGTCGAGCGCGTCGTGCGGGCGCGCTGCAACATGGTCTTCAACACGCAGATCGATCGCGCGCATTGCAAGCCGTGGGGCCTGGAGGGTGGAGAGTCCGCCACCGGCAACGAGGTCGCGCTGCGCCAGGGCGGCAACTGGAAGACGGACTTCCCCAACGCCAAGGTCCTGGTCGCCGCCCTGAAGACCGGAGACGCGTTCCGGCTGCGCTCGGGCGGCGGCGGCGGCTACGGCTCGCCGCTCGAGCGGCCGATCGAGGCCGTGCAGCACGACGTCCGCCAGGGCTATGTCACGGCGCGAGCGGCGGCCGAGCTGTACGGTGTGGTCATCGATCCGGCGACCTTCGAGGTCGATCTCATGGCGACCGAGCACGCGCGCGCCGCGCGCAAATCCGGCGCTGGACCGGCCGCCGCTGTCAAAACGAGGGCCTAGACCGCGCTCCGGTCAGCTTGATGCTGAGCGACAATCCGCCGGCACCGCAGCACGGGCACTGCATGGCGACCAGGATCTGCTGCCTCTCCTCTTCGCTCAGGTCCGCATTCGCCAGCAGCTCGGTGATCTGCTGCTGGATGGCCTGATGGAGCGAGGCGGCACCGGTCTCATCCGGAGATGTGTCGCCCGGCATGTCGCTTCGGGTCTGGGGCGTTTTCTCGGGCATGACTCGGCCATCAAACCGCCGAACCGCGCATGAATCAACCTCCGTTGATACCGCCCCCCGCGAGGGAACTCTGGCCGCCGCCGGGGATTAGTGGCGGTGAGATTTGGCGGGCGGCCGGCACCTGCCGCTACCGCGTGTTCACGAATCCAACGCAGCTCCTCCCCTCTGCGTTGTACCTCGAGGCGGGTCGCCAGACCCGCCTCTTCTCTTTTGGGAGCTAGCCGCGAGGCTGCGGCTGCTGGGCCGCCGGCGGCTGCGCGACTTGATGTCCGCCGTTATCCCACGACGAGTCCTGCGCGGTCTTGGCCGAGCCGTCGGGCCACGTCGACGACGGCCCCTCCACCGCCGCATGCTCCTGGTAGGAATCCGGCTCGCCGAGCACCCACAGCATCAGCACGAAGGTCGCCGCGATCAGGGTGAACAGCGATCCCACCAGCCACCGGAAGATCCGCACCTTCTCCAGGGTGGATTGCTTCAGCTGCGGTTTGGAATCGGCCCAGTCCTCGAGCTGCGGTAAGTCCATAGCGGAATCCTCCTGGGGGTTGGTGCTGCGGCGATGAGCCGCAGCACCGTTCCTCTCACCAACAGGTGGGGGTCCGCCGAGTTCACGCCGCTCGACGCCGGCATTAAATTTTCGTCAGGTTCCCCGGGGCTCGGCTACCGCTCGATCGCCGCCGAGGACGTGCCGGTGAGAGCGTCCGGCTCGGCTGCCTCGAAGGTCGGGACGTGGGTACCGTTGACGAGCCGGAGCGGCGGCGTCTCGCGCGCGATCAGGCTGCGATAGTGCTTGAGGTAGTCCTTCGCCATGCGGCTCGCCGTGAAGCGCTCCTCGAAGCGGCGGCGGACCTTCTCGCGCGACAGGGAGGGCAGGCGCTCCACCGCCGCCACGGCCGCGTCTTCGTTGCGCACCACGAAGCCCGTCGTCCCGTCGTCGATGATTTCCGGGACCGATCCGGCGTGGAATGCGATGACCGGCGTTCCGCAGGCCATCGACTCGATCATCACCAGGCCGAACGGCTCGGGCCATTCGATCGGCATGAGAAGGGCCATGGCCCCGCTCAGGAAGTCGGCCTTTTCATGATCGCCGATCTCGCCGATGTATTCGGCGTAGGGCGGCCGGATCAGGTGCTTGATCTTGGTCTCGTAATATTCGCGGTCCACGCGGTCGATCTTGGCCGCGATCTTCAGCGGCAATCCGCTGCGCTCGGCGATGTGGATCGCCTTGTCCACCGCCTTCTCGGGTGCGATGCGGCCGAGGAAGGCCAGGTAGCGGGGCGTGGCCGGCTGCGGCATGAGCGAGCACTCGGGAAGCCCGTGATGGACGGTCCCCAGCCAGCCCGCCTGCGGCAGCGGGCGGCGCTGCGCGTCGGAGATCGAGATTACCGGCACCGACGAGAAGGTCGTGAACACCGGCTGAAGCTCGGGCAGATCGAGCCGGCCGTGCAGGGTCGTGATGAACGGAACCTGCTGCCGCGTGAACACCGAGAACGGATAGTAGTCGAGATGGAAATGGATGAGGTCGAACTCGTGCGCGCGCTGGCGGACGCGCTCCAGCATCCACAGATGCGGGGCAATCGGATCGCGCACCTGGCCGTCCAGGCGCAGGGCTTTGGGCCACATCGGCTCGAGCTTGGCCGACGTCGTCGAATCGCCGCTCGCGAACAGCGTCACGTCGTGGCCGAGCGCCACCAGCTCCTCGGTCAGCCACGAGACGACTCTCTCCGTGCCGCCGTAGAGCTTCGGCGGAATCGCTTCATGGAGCGGCGACACTTGCGCAATACGCATACTCAGGTCCTCCTAAGGGCCGGTCACTGTTAGATGGACATCCACGAAAAGGAAGTGTGGAGTTTTGTCCCCCGGGTCCGCGGGGCATCTCATTTTTTTGTCACGCCGAATATGAGACCTTCGACGGAAGCAGCGGCTCTCGCTGCTCGTTCCCATGCCGGCAGCACAGTCGTAAATTGCGTGAGCACGTAAGGGGCAGGCATGGACGGACGCTCGATTGTCTTCAGACCGCAGCCGCTCAGCACAACGCGTGCGGCCCCGCGCTATTCCGTGCCCCCTGAACCCCCGCGGCAACCATCGACGAGACGCGAACCCACGATGCACCCTCTCTGCCGTTACGCGGATCGTCCGCTGGCGTTCCTGGCGCGCTACGTCCGCCAGCGCCCCGCATCTCACGCGATCATCCTGGCGGCGGTATTGGTCGCGGTGATCTGCTCGGTATCGAGCCAGTACGGCGTGAAATTCCTGGTCGATCAGCTGTCGGCGGGGCCGCAGGGCGGCGGCCACGTCTGGTACGCGTTCGCACTTCTCGTGGCGCTGGTCTCCGGCGACAATCTCACCTGGCGCATCGCCGGCTGGGTGGCGAGCTATGCGTTCGTCGGAGTCACGGGCGACCTCCGTGCCGATCTGTTCCGCTACCTCACCGGCCACGCGCCCGCGTTCTTCCAGGACCGCATGCCCGGGATGCTCACCAGCCGCATCACGGCGACATCGAACGCCGCCTTCATGATCGAGAACATGTTCGTCTGGAACGTACTGCCGCCGTGCGTCGCCACCGTCGGGGCCATTGTATTCCTGTCGCTCATCAGCGTGCCGATGACGCTCGGCATGCTGGCCGTCGCCCTCGTGCTGGTCGCGGTACTCTTCCGCATGGCGGCCAACGGCCGTTCGCTGCACATGGCCTTCGCCGACAAGGCCGCCCTGGTCGACGGCGAGATGGTCGACGTCGTCAGCAATCTTCCGCTCGTGCGGGCCTTCTGCGGCCTCAGCCGCGAGCGCCGCCGCTTCGAGGCGGTGATCGAGGGCGAGCTCACGAGCCGCCAGCGCAGCCTCCAATATCTCGAGAAGCTGCGCCTCTTCCACGCCGCGTCCGTCATCGTGCTGACGATCGGGCTTCTGGCGTGGGCGCTGACGTTGTGGCAGCGCGGTGCCGCGACGACGGGCGATGTGGTGCTGGTGTGCACGCTCGCGTTCACCATCCTGCATGCCACCCGCGATCTCGCGGTCGCGCTTGTGGACGCAACACAGCACCTCGCGCGCCTGTCCGAAGCGCTCGCCACCCTGCTTGTGCCATACCAGCTCCGTGATGACCCGGACGCGCGTCCCCTGTCGGCCCGCCACGGCGCCATCGAATTCGACGACGTATCGTTCGCGTATCCGAACGGTCGCTCGGTATTCGAGAGCTTCGACCTGGCGCTCAAGCCCGGACAGAGAGTGGGCCTGGTCGGGCCGTCCGGCGGCGGCAAGTCCACCCTCTTCGCGTTGCTCCAGCGGTTCTACGACGTCTCTGGCGGACGCATCCTGATCGACGGGCAGAACATCTCGGATGTGAGCCTCGAGAGTCTCGCGCAGGCCACCGCGATCGTGCCGCAGGACATCTCGCTCCTGCACCGCTCGATCCTGGAGAACATCCGTTATGGTCGCCCGGACGCCTCGGATGCCGAGGTGCTCGCCGCGGCCGAGCTGTCGCAATGTCGCGACTTCATCGACACCTTGCCGGACGGGTTCGCCACGATCGTGGGCGACCGCGGCGTGAAGCTCTCGGGCGGGCAGCGCCAACGGATCGCGATTGCCCGCGCGTTCCTGAAGGACGCGCCGATCCTGCTGCTCGACGAAGCCACCTCGGCCCTCGACAGCGAATCCGAAGAGGCGATCCGCCGGGCGCTCGAGCAATTGATGCGCGGCCGCACCGTCATCGCGATCGCGCACCGGCTGTCGACCTTGCGCAATTTCGACCGCATCGTCGTGCTGCGCGAGGGACGCGTCGTCCAGGACGGCCCGCCGGACCTGCTCATGCGGCAGGACGGACCGTACCGCTCCCTCGTCGAGCGCGAGGTCTCGCGCCTCGCCCGGGCGGCTTAGGCCTGGCCGCCTAGGTCTCGCCGGCCGGGACAAGGACCGCCTCAAAAATCGGCAGATCGGCATCGGCCTGTGGCGGCGTTGCGCCGGCCGCATGGCTGCGGGGCGCGGCCTGAGACCGCTCCGCGCTTGCACGGAGAGCGCCGTTCGCATATAATATACATTGCTTATTATATAAATCCCTTACATCCGCGAGCGCCCCATGCCGCAAACCGATCCCGAGCGAATGCTCGGCTTCGTCATCCATGACGTGTCCCGTCTGTTGCGCCGCCGCTACGAGCAATACGCGCGCGCCGAAGGGCTTGGCCTCACGCGGACGCAATGCTCGGTGCTCGCGCACCTGGCGCGCCAGGAAGGCGTCAACCAGGCCACCCTCGCCCAGAGTCTGGACATCGAGCCGATCACACTCGTCCGCCTGCTCGACCGCCTGCAGGAGGGCGGTTTTATCCAGCGCAAGCCGGACCAGCAGGACCGCCGGGCTTATGTGCTCGAACTGACGGCGAAGGCGCGGCCGATCCTCGAACGGATCTATGGGCTCGCGGGCAAGGTTTACGAGGAAGCACAGGCCGGCCTGTCCAAGGCGGAGACCGAGCAGCTCTTGTCCCTCCTCCACCGGACAAAGGCCAATCTTGCCCGCCGGACGAGCGAAGAGCCGCTCATCGCCGCCGCACCGTTGCGGCGCAAGCGGCGGGCCTGAGGCGGCGCGGGATGCTCCTTTCCTTCAAATCCCTCCTCGGCTCGCTGGCGCTTGCGGGCATGCTGTGCGCTTGCACCGTCGGCCCGGACTTCTCCGAGCCCGCGGCGCCGCAGACCGAGCGCTATATTTCCCCGGCCGAGGTGGTCCCGCCCAACGATCCGGGGCCGGGTGCTCGGCGCCAGACCACGGTCATGGGCGAGAAGATCGCCGCCGACTGGTGGACGCTGTTCCGTTCGTCGGACATCGACGAGCTGGTGAAGACGGCGATCGCCGGCAACCGCACTCTCGAGGGCGCCAAGGCGCGGCTGGCGTCGGCGCGCGAAGCGGTGATCGCCGCCAATGGCGGGCTCTATCCGCAGCTCGACTTCAACTCGGGCGTGGCGCGCCAGAAGACCAGTACCGCCTCGTTCGGCCTCAAGCCCGGCAGCATCCACCTGCCGCCGAACTTCAACGTCTATTCGGTCGGCGCTACGGCCAGCTTCGACCCCGATATTTTCGGCGGCACACGCCGCTTCATCGAGCAGCGGAGTTCCCTCGCCGACTACCAGGGCTATCAGCTCGACGCGGCCTATCTGTCGCTCACCGGAAATGCGGTGCTGCAGGCCATCGAGCTCGCCTCGCTCCGCGCCCAGTTGCAGGCGGTCGACGACATCACCGGCATCGACGAGAACAACCTCGACCTCGTGCGCAAGTCCCGTGACGCAGGCGTGGCGCCCGATTCCGATGTCGTGAGCGCCGAGGCGCAACTCGCCACCGACGAGACCTTGCGCCCGCCGCTCCGCCAGCAACTGAGCCAGGCGCGGCACAACCTCGCCGTGCTCGTCGGGAGGGCGCCCGGCGACTGGCTGCCGCCGACTTTCGATCTGACCAACTTCACCTTGCCGGACGAGCTGCCGGTGAGTCTGCCGTCGGCTTTGGTCCACCAGCGCCCCGACATCCTCGCCGCCGAAGCCCAGCTGCACGCAGCGAATGCCGCGATCGGCGTGGCGACCGCGCGCCTCTATCCCAATATCACGCTGTCGGCGTCCGCCGGCCAGACCGCCATCTCCACCGCAACCTTGTTCGACAAGTCGAGCCTCGTGTGGAGCCTGGCCTCGAACCTCACGGCGCCAATCTTCCACGGCGGCACGCTCGAGGCGGAGCGCCGGGCCGCGGCCGACGATTTCAAGGCGGCCCTCGCCGATTACGAGCAGACCGTGCTCGTCTCCTTCGGCCAGGTGGCCGATCTCCTGCAGGCGCTCAGCCACGACGCGCAGCTCCTGCGCACCCAGCAGCGGGCGCTCACGGCCGCATCGGAAGCGGTGCGGCTGCAGCGGCTCGGCTACTCGGGTGGCGGCCAGGGCGTCATCCCGGTGCTCGACGCGGAGCGGCAGTATCAGCAGGCACGGCTCGGATATGTGCGTGCCCAGGCGCAGCGCTTCGCAGACACGGTCCAATTGTTCGTGGCGATGGGTGGCGGCTGGTGGGGCGCCGACCTCAAGCCCGAACAGAACGCAGCTCTTTCGGCGGGTAAGTGACATGTTGAAGAAAAAGACACCTGAGAACCTCTCGATGGCGGAGCGCATCACCTCGCTGCGCAAGAACGCGGATGCCGCCCGGCCGGCCCCGGTCGACGGAGCCCGCGCTCCAGCAGCGTCCCGCCGCCAGCTCGTGCGCTGGGGTCTGATCGGCCTCGGGCCGCTGGTCGTTCTGATCGCGGCGCTGTGGTTCTACGTCACCGGGGGCCGGTACGTGTCCACCGACGATGCGTTCGTGAAGACCGACCTCATCTCCATCAACGCCCAGGTGCCGGGCCAGGTCACCGGACTTTACGTCCACAACAACCAGAGCGTGGACGCCGGCCAGCTGCTGTTCGAGCTGGATCCGCGGTCGTACCAGATCGCGCTCGACCAGGCCGAAGCCAACCTGATCAACGTGAAATCGCAGATCGACTCGCTGCGCGCGAACTATCTCGAAAAAGCCGCGTTGCTGAAGAACGCGGAGGAAACCGTCCAATTCCAGCAGCGCGAGTACAACCGCCAGGCCAATTTGCGCAGCTCCGGCGTCGCCTCGGAGCAGAAGGTCGACGAGGCGCGGCGCGCCTACGACAACGCGCAGCAGCAGACCGACGTGTTCCGCCAGCAGATGGCGGCGATCCAGGCGCAGCTCGGCGGCGACGTGAACAAGCCGACGGAGGAGCTCGCCACGTACCGGGCAGCACTGGCGCGGCGCGACGACGCAGCACTCGCCCTGTCGCGGACCAAAGTTGTCGCCCCCGCGGCCGGCGTGGTCGCCAACGTGACGTTGCGCCCCGGCGATTACATCAGCACGGGCACGCCGGTGTTCAGCCTCGCGGAGATCGGCCATACCTGGATCGAGGCCAATTTCAAGGAAACGGAGCTGACGCATGTCGTGCCCGGCCAGGAGGCGACGGTCACCGTCGACACCTATCCCGGCATCACCTGGAAGGCCCGCGTCGAGAGCTTGAGCCCGGCAAGCGGCAACGAGTTTTCGCTGCTGCCGGCGCAGAATTCGTCCGGCAACTGGGTGAAGGTGGTCCAGCGCATTCCGGTGCGCCTGGCGCTCGAGCCGCAGCCCGGTGCGCCCCAGCTCCGCGCCGGCATGAGCGTCATGGCGGAGATCGATACCGGACCGCATCATCCCGCCTGGCTGCAGCATGTGTTGAATCTGATCTGATCTCGCATGGACGACACCCCGGACAGCCCGGAGCGCAAGCCCACCCACCTCGCCCTCGTGACGTTCGGCACGATGCTGGCGACGTTCATGCAGGCGCTCGATTCCACGATCGCCAACGTGGCCCTGCCGCACATGCAGGGGAGCTTCGCCGCCAGCCAGGACCAGATCACCTGGGTGCTCACGTCTTATATCGTCGCGGCGGCGATCATGACGCCGCCGACCGGGTGGCTCAGCAACCGCTTCGGCCGCAAGCGGCTGTTCATGCTGTCGGTGGCGGGCTTCACCCTGGCCTCCATCCTGTGCGGCATCGCGGGCACGCTGCCGCAGATGGTGGTCTACCGCGTCCTGCAGGGCGTGTTCGGCGCCGCCCTGGTTCCCTTGTCGCAGGCCACCCTTCTCGACAGCTATCCGCGCGAACGCCACGGCTCGGCCATGGCGATCTGGGGCCTCGGTGCGGTGGTGGGGCCGGTGCTGGGGCCAACCCTGGGCGGCTGGCTCACGGATAACTACAGCTGGCGCTGGGTGTTCTACATCAACGTGCCGTTCGGCCTCTTGGCGTTCCTCGTGATCGCGAGGGCCGTGCCCGAGACCAAGATCAACCGGGGCCTGCGCTTCGACGTGTTCGGCTTCGCCATGCTGAGCCTGGCCGTGGCCTCGCTGCAGATGTTCCTCGACCGCGGGGAGCTCAAGGACTGGTTCGGCTCGACCGAGATCGTCGTCGAGGCGGTGCTCGCCGCGCTCTTTTTCTATGTTTTCGTGGTGCATACCTTCACGACCGACCAGCCGTTCATCAGCCCCAAGATGCTCAAGGACCGCAACTTCGCGGTGAGCCTCGTGTTCATGGCCGTGGTGGGCGTGGTGCTGTTCGCGACGTTGGCGCTCATGCCGCCGTTCCTCCAGACGCTCCTGGGCTACCCGGTGTTCACCGTCGGCCTTTTGCTGGCTCCCCGCGGCCTCGGCACGATGTTCGCGATGCTGTTTGTCGGCCGCATCCTCGCGCGCGTGGACGCGCGCCTGCCGCTGACGTTCGGATTGCTGCTTGCCGTCTATTCGCTGTGGTGGATGGAGGGATTTACCCTCGATACGCCGGACTGGGACATTGCGGTCAGCGGCGTGCTGCAGGGATTCGGCGTCGGCTTCGTGTGGGTCTCGCTGACCACGGTCGCATTTTCGACCCTCCCGACGACGATGCGCAACGAAGCCGCCGGCGTGTTCAACCTGATGCGGAACATCGGCGCGAGCGTCGGGATCTCGGCGGTCACCGCAATGCTCACGGAAAACACCCAGCAGGTTCATGCCTCGCTCGCGGGCCTGATCACGCCGTTCAACCCGCTGCTGCACAACCCCGCGGTCCACCAGTTCTGGAACCCGCAGACGGCCAAGGGGCTCGCGGCGCTGAACGCGGAAGTGACCCGCCAAGCCTCGATGATCGCCTATCTCGACGACTTCAAGGCGATCATGCTCCTGACCGTGTGCCTGGTGCCGCTGGTGCTGCTCCTCACCTCACCGACCTCCAAGTCGCAGGCAGCGGTACCCGTCGTCGATTAGCCCGCCTCGACCGCAGGGCATTACGAAATAGGGCAAGCCCTGTCGCGACGATGTCACGTCGAGACACCGTGCCGGCCGCGTTAACGTCCGACCGGCAAATGGCGATCTTCGATCCCTGACAGCGGAGGAGATCATGCGTTGGTCGATCGGCACGATGGCTGTCGTGGCAATAGCCCTCCACGCGCCGGCTTATGCCCAGCAAACCGAGGCGGCTCCCGTGCCACCTGCGGCACCGGCCCCGCAAGTGGCGCAATCGCCGCGGACCCATGTCACCACGCAGGACTGCATCAACCTGCCCACGCCGGTTCAGCAGACCGACTGCCTGAACGAGGTCTCATCCCAAGGCGACTACATGCCGACGCCAGGGCCTGCCCCGGGCAGCCAGATGCCGATGGAGTATCGCCTGCCGCTCGGCACGCGCGAGGTACCGCCACCCCGGTGACGACAGCTCCCCGCCAGGAACCAGTCGAGCCCGCCCCCGTTGACAGCGGTACATGACACAATGGGAGCAGGTTTATGAATTGGGATCAGATCGCTGGTAACTGGAAGCAGCTGAAAGGCCGGGCCAAGGAGCAATGGGCCCGGCTGACCGACGACGATCTCACCCTCATCAATGGCAAGCGGGATCAACTCGTCGGTCGCGTGCAGGAGCGCTACGGCGTCGCGAAGGAAGAAGCCGAGCGCCAGGTGAAGGACTGGGAAGGCAGGGCATGAAGCCCGCTTGCCCGCTCCTGATCCACAGGACGTCCTGACCGGGCCGCCGGCCGGCTAACGCCGGCACCGGCCGCCGTCACGACGTCTCACCCAGGGAGAACCCATGACGCTTGGAACGATTCTGCTCATCGTCTTGATCTTGCTGCTCATCGGCGCGTTGCCGACGTGGCCCTACAGCAGCGCGTGGGGCTACTATCCCAGCGGCGGGCTGGGCACAGTGCTCGTGATCGTACTCATCCTGGTGCTTCTGGGACGAGTTTAGATCAGGCGGCGTGGCAAGCACCCTTGCCACGCCGCTATCGTCTGACCGTCAGCGCCGGGCGGCGCGTCGCGGCGGCTGAACCGCGGAGTCCGCGTGCTGCGGAGCCGCATTGAACCGCTCCGCCGCATTGTCCCAGTTCACCAGATTCTTGACGAAGATGTCGACGTATTCCGGCCGGCGGTTCTGGCGGTCCAGATAGTAGGCGTGTTCCCACACATCGAGAGCCAGCAACGCCGTCCCACCGGACACCAGCGGGTTGAAGGCGTTCGCCGTCGACGTCACCGATAATTTGCCGCGCTCGGCCACCAGCCATGCCCAGCCGCTGCCGAACTGCTTCACGGCCTTGTCGGAAAGCTGCTTGAGCATCTCCTCGACGCTTCCGAAGTCCCGCTCGATCGCCTGCCGCAGCTCGCCTTTCGGCTCGCCGCCGCCGTTCGGCTTCATGGACCGCCAGAAGAGGTCATGGTTCCACACCTGACCCGCGTTGTTGAACACAGCCGTGTGGCTCACGTCCTTCGCGGATTCGCGGACGATCTCCTCGAGCGGCATGTTCTCGAATTTGGTGCCCGGGATCAGCTTCACCAGCGTGTCGAAATACGTCCGGTGATGCTTGTCGTAGTGGAACGACACCGTCCTTGCCGAATAATGCGGCTCCAACGCGTCCTGTGCATAGGGAAGCTCGGCAAAAGAGATTTGCATGGTGTTACCTCGTCACGCTGAAGAACTGATGCCGGACACCTGGCCCCAGGTCCGTTGGGCCTCAGGTCCGTCTATGTCCGCGCCCGACCCGCTCCGCCTCTTCCAGCTTGTCCCGCTCATCGCTTTCGACAGCACGTTTGGCCTCTTCGGCGCTCTGGCCGACGCGCCCTTCGTGGATGAAGCGCTGGGTCCGCTGGTTGTAATCCCGCGCGGCACTCCGGCTCCCCTCGCCCTCGTTCGGCGATTTCCCGCCTTCCGGCTTGGTGGAACGAGACCCGCTCGCCGGGGCGTTGCGTTGGTGCGATGGGCTGCTCTGGCGTCGCTCTGTGGCCATTTCTTGCTCCCTTGAAGAGAAGGCTGGGACTTTAAGAAACAGCAATAGGCCCCCGCCGGTTCCGCGTCACGGGGGAACCGGCGGAGAAATCGAGGCCCGGCAGCTATGCGGCGGACAGGACGCGCAGGAACTCCGCAGCGCCGCGCTCGCCGGTGGCGGCCGCACGCCGGCCGGGGTGAGCGCGCCCTTTTTCGAGGGTGGTCTGAAGCTCCGCGCGGGCGCGAGACAACCGGCTGCGGACCGTGCCGACGGCGCAGCCGATGATTTTCGCGGCCTCGTCGTAGCCGAGACCCATGGCGCCGACCAGCATCAGGATCTCCCGATGGGGCGGGCTGAGCTTCCAGAAGGCGCGTGCCATGTCGTCGAAATACAGGACGCTGTCCTGCGCCGGTCTCGACACGATGCTCGCATCGATGATGTCGTCGATCGAGCAGCTTCCCAGGCGGTCGCGGCGCCTCTGGTCCAGGAAGCGGTTGCGCAGGATGGTGAACATCCAGGCCCGGAAATTCGTCCCCTCCGCGAATTGGGCCCGCGAGGCCCAGGCGCGAAGCAGCGTGTCTTGAACGAGATCGTCGGCGCCGTCGGCATTGTGGACCAGAGAACGGGCATAGGCGCGCAGATGCGGGATGCAGGTCCGGAACAGCGACGTGAATTCGTCAGCGGCCATCATTCACGGGCTCCATGGCGGTTTGCGGTGTCTCGTAACGTACGTACGCCGCTTCCTTTGACCGCCAATGGTTGGGGCCGTGACAAATTCAGGCCACCAATGGGAAAATTTTAGGCCCGCGCCAGTAAGCGATTGGCGCTATTCCCTTTCCAGGCGCAGCAGGCAATTCGACACGCGCTGCAGGAGCTCGGCCGTTTTGCCGTCATCGGCATGCGCCGCCGGTGTCGCCCTGTCCAAACGGGGCATATTCTCCTCCGTCGCGGTCTGAAGCTGCTTCAAATCGCGCTGCCACTGCGCGAGCCAGTCGCGCTTTCGCTGCCGCGGCACGGCACTGTCTCTCAGGAGGTCCTCAGGCGCGCTGTACTGCACGCTCGGAGCCGGCGAGAAGGTAAGCTCTGTCTCAGAAGGCATCAGCAAACTCCGTTGGAGCGTACAGCTCGAAAAACTCCTGTCCTGCCGAGTGGTTCCGCACCGCATGGCACCGCCTTTGGGCGGGGAACCTGACCTTTGGCGCCTCGTTGCATGACTCAACCAGTGCGGCCGTCCGCGTGACGCGCCCACCGCAATCGCGGCGCCGGGGTCCGCGTGCGGCATCATGGGGCCCGGCCGCCGAACCAACCCGATGACAGACGCCCATACCAGCGAGCGAGGAGCGACGTTGTCCGACACCTCTCAGCAGTCATCTCGACACGAGTTGTACGACGCCATTCTGCCCGAGATTCCGAGCCTTCGCCGCTACGCGCGGTTCCTGGCGCGCGATCCCGATCTCGCGGACGATCTCGTCCAGGAGGCGTTGACCCGGGCCGTCGGCGCGGCCGATTCGTTCCGGCTGGGGACGAACATCCGTGCCTGGCTGTTCACGATCCTGAAGAACGTGGTGCGCAACAGCGTGAGGCGCGGCCGCCATAGCCCGATCCAATCGGCAAACCTCGTCGACAGCACGGTGCGCAGCGACCCGGCCGACCAGCCCGACGCCCATCTCGAGCTGACGTCGCTCGCGGATGCAATCGACACATTGCCGCCGTCGTTCAAGCAGGTGCTGCTCTTGTGCGGGGTCGAAGGTTTCCTCTACGAAGAAGCAGCCACCGTCCTCGACGTGCCGGTCGGCACGGTTCGATCGCGTTTGTTCCGCGCCCGCAATCTCCTGATGAAGCGGATCGAGGGTCGCGGCCCAGGGCAGCCCGCCGGAGGCCGGCGAGCGCCCGCGCCGGCCGGCCGTCGTGAATCGCGCGGCACCCCCGCTCCGGCTCCGCGCCGCGCCAAGGCCTCTTGATGCCGCGCCGAGGCTGGCGCGGCCCAGCCGTGCATGACACAATGCGCCGCATGATTCGCTCTCATCCGATTCAGCGGCGTCATGTTCTGCTCGGCATCGCCGCAGCGGCACTCATCGCAACTCCGGTTCGCGCTCAGGCCTCGAACCAGCAGGCTCTCATCGACCATGCGCGCAGCACCATAGAGGCGCTCAAGGTCGATCCGAATTTCTCCAATTTCAATTCGTATCTCCGCCAGGCCAAGGCGGTGATCGTCGTGCCGCAGCTGCTGAAGGCGGGCCTGATCATCGGCGGCGAAGGCGGCTCCGGGGTCCTTTTGGCTCGCAATGCCCAGGGGCGCTGGAGTGCTCCGGCCTTTTACAGTCTCGGGGCCGGCAGTATCGGCCTGCAGATCGGGGCCGAAGTGTCGGAGGTCGTTCTGATCGTCATGAACAACCGGGCGCTCGACAAGCTGCTCGCCGACAAGGTGACCCTGGGCGGCGACGTCAGCATTGCGGGCGGCAACGCCGGGAGCGGCCTGCAGGCGCGCACAACCACGAATGTCGGCTCCGACATCTACGCCTTTGCCCGCAACAAAGGCCTGTTCGGCGGCCTCACTCTGGAGGGCGGGTGGCTCACGCCGGACGAAAAGGCGAACCGCGCGTACTACGGCGCGGGGGCTACGGCGCACGACATCGTCATCGATCAGAAATTCGCCAACCCGGGTGCCGACCAGCTGCGCGGCTCGCTGCCGTCCTAGGCGCCGGCACCGGCTAGTGCGTCACCTCGGCCTTGATGTCGAGCTGGCGTAGCAGCCACGGCATCGTCACCTTCTTGAAGATGACCGGATCGGCCACTCCTTGATGTCCGCGAACGGGACCTGGGTGTCGAGCACGCCGCCGATCACCAGCACGGCCTACAGGCCGCCGAAGCTGCGGCCGTAAACCGCCATCCGGTAGTCATCGACCTCCGGCCGTGCCAACTCCACCGCCTGGGTCAGCATCCGCTCGGTTCCAGGTGCCGCCACGCGCCAAATCGATCACCGATTTATCCCTGGTCACCGGGACCCGGTGACCACATGGTCAGCCCACACCTGTCGCGGGGCGCGAATGAAAACACCTCTGCTTGATCTGATACCCGGACTCGCGGTTGCGGCGGCCATCGTCCACTGCCCGGCGCCGCGGCACGATCGGGGCGGCGCCGATGAAAAGGAACCAGCCGACTCCGCGCGCGAGCGCCCCGGCACATCGAAGGTCCGTCAAGATTGCAAACCACCCTGATCTCTTCTAACTATGGGCGACCCTGTGCTGTTGGGGGCGACCTTGAGCGAGGAACGGAATGACTCCGCCCTTGTCCACCCAGCACAGCACGTGGCCGTTGCCGACGACCTTCCAGCCGCTCGTCGAGCAGATCGCCGACTACGCGATTTACGTCATCGATCTGAACGGCGCCATCCGCAGCTGGAACAGCGGCGCACGCGCCATCCTCGGTTATGCCCCGAGCGAGGTGCTGGGGCTGCATTTCTCCCAGCTCTACACGAAGGCGGACCGCCTGGCGGGCATCGCCCTCAACGTCTTGAAATCGGCCGAAGAGCGCGGCCGCTATGAAGAGGAGAGCCAGCGCGTCCGCAAGGACGGCTCGGTCATTCCGACGCACGCCGTGGTCTATCCGCTTCGCGGGTCCACGGGCGAGCTCACCGGGTTCACGACGATGCTGCGGGACGCCACCGAAGAGCGCCAGGACAAGCGGGCGCTCTATGACAGCGAACGGCGCTTTCGCCTGCTGGCGAGCAGCATCACCGACTACGCGATCTACATGCTGGATGCGAACGGGATCGTCACGAGCTGGAACCGCGGCGCCCAACGCATCAAGGGCTATACCGCCGAGGAGGTGATCGGCCAGCACTTCTCGCGCTTCTACACCGACGAAGACCGCAGCAGCGCCAAGCCGTTCGAGGCGCTGAAGCGCGCCGGCGAAAGCGGCCGGTACGAAGAGGAAGGCTGGCGCGTCCGCAAGGACGGCACCAAATTCGCGGCGCACGTCATCATCGACGCGATCCACGACGAGAACGGCAAGCTCACCGGCTATGCGCAGATCACCCGCGACGTGACCGAGCGCGAGGTCACCGCGCGGGCGTTGCGCGAGAGCGAATATCGCCAGCGCCTCCTCATCGAAAGCCTGACCGATTACGCGATCTACACGCTGGACCCCACGGGTGTCGTGATCAGCTGGAATTTCGCGGCCGAGCGCATCACCGGGTACACCGCGGACGAGATCATCGGCGAGCATTACGCGATCTTCTATACCGAACGCGACCGGCAGGACGAGCGGCCGCATCAGGCGCTCGAGACGGCGCGCCGGCAGGGCCGCTACGAGGAGGAGGGTCTGCGCGTCCGCAAGGACGGCAGCCTGTTCGCGGCGGAGATCGTCGTCTACGCGATCCGCGACGAGAACGGCCGGCTGACCGGATATGCCAAGATCACGCGCGACGTCACCGACCGCAAGCAGCGCGAGATCGCCGAGCTGGCGAACGCGGCGAAGACACGCTTTCTCGCGCATCTCAGCCACGAGTTCCGCACGCCGCTGAACGCGATCATCGGATTCTCTGAGATCATCAAGAGCGAGCTCCTTGGCGAGATCTCGAACAAGCGCTACGTGGCCTACGGGAACGACATCCACTTCAGCGGCACGCACCTGCTCAACCTCGTCAACGACGTCCTCGACCTCACCCGGATCGAGGCCGGCAAGATCGAGCCGGTCTTCGAGACCGTGGACGCGCGATCGGTGGTCGAGCGGGCCTTGCGGTTGTTCGAGTCCAAGGCGGCGGCCAAGCAGCTCGCCATCCATCTCGACATCGCCGACAACGTCACCGAGCTCAAGGCCGACGAGCGCATGATGCGCCAGTGCCTGATCAACCTCGTCGACAACGCGATCAAGTTCTCGCAGCCAGGCACGTCAATCGCGGTGCGGGCCACGCGCGACGACGCCTGGCTGCGCATCCAGGTGGTCGACCAGGGTGCGGGAATGGAGGAGAAAGATATTCCAACCGCGCTGCAGCCGTTCCGCCAGCTCGACAACGTCATGAGCCGGACGAACGAGGGTGCCGGCCTCGGCCTGCCTCTCGTCAAGTCCTACTGTGAGCTGCACGGCGGCGGGCTGTCGATCCGCAGCAAACCCGGGGTCGGGACCGAGGCGACCTTGCGGTTCCCCTACCCGGGCGGGAAGCCGCACCGGCTGTCGGTCGCGTGATCTCCCGGCGCGGCCCGATCGGATCGATCGGGACCCGCGCCGGGACGAACGCCGGCTACTTGATCAGGCCTTCCGCCTTGAGGGCCTCCTGCACCTTCGGCCGGGCGCGCACGCGGTCGGCGAAGGCCTTGAGGTTCGGCCACTGTGCGATGTCGATCTTCTGGATGGCGGCCCAATTCGACACGGTGAACAGATACGCATCCGGCACCGTGAACTTGTCGCCCATCAGGTACTGCTTGCCGGCCAGCTTGCTGTCCACGAAGGCAAACCGTTCGTTCAAATTGTTGCGCGCGATCTGCTTGTACTCATCCGGCGTGTTCGGCTTGAACAACGGGGTGAAGTTCTTGTGCAGCTCGGAGGTGATGAAGTTAAGCCACTCCATCACACGATAGCGCTCCAGGCTGCCGGGCTTGGGTGCCAGACCGGACTCCGGCTTCTGGTCCGCGATGTACTGCACGATCGCGGGCCCCTCGGTCAGCACGTCGCCGCTGTCGAGCTGCAGGACCGGGACCATGCCCTTCGGATTGATCTCGCGATAGTTGCCTCCACTCGCCTTGAGCTTCTTGGCCGCGAGATCGACCTGTTCGAGATCGAACTTCAGCCCGGCTTCGCGAAGCACGATATGCGGCGACAGCGAGCAGGCACCGGGCGAAAAGAACAGCTTCATGTGCGGAACTCCCTTGATGTTGGATTTGGCCGGACGGTTTTGCGGAGTGTCGTCCCGAGGCCGGGACATACGGCGATGCGCAGCACCTGTAAAGACGTTACCGATCGGATACTTTGTATCCGGCCGGGTGCGGTGCGTTTGCGAGTTGCGCCCCGGAATTCTGAGATTGGCCGCTGTCCGCGATCTCGCGCACCAGCTTGTCGATGATCGCCGTCGCGAACGAGTCGAATCCTTCCACCTTAAGGACGAATGCGCCGGGGCCGCCGGCCACGTTCTCGCGATAATAGTTGTCGAGCCCGCCGGGTGGATGCGTGTGCCACGGGATCCACGGCATCTCGTTCGGGTTGTTGATCACAAGGCCGTTGATGGTGACCCCCTGCTCGACCGCCGCATCGCGCATCGCCGAAGGCTCAACGCCGTTCGTGTTCGTGCCGTCGCCCGAGACGTCGATCACGTGGCGCGTCGCGCGGTGCGGACTGCGCCCGAGGAGGCCGATCGCATATTCGATCGCCACGCCGATCGATGTGCGGTTCGCAAACGGCCGCGAAGCCGCCAGGATCTGGGCGGCGAACTGCTGTGCCGACGCCACGTCGTGGATCACCGCCCAGTCGACGATGAGCTGCTGCGAGAGCTCGCCGGACCACTCGAAATAGCTCAGCGCGATCTGGCCGCGTTCGCCCGAAGTGATTGCCCTCACCACGCGCGGATCGGAGAGGGCCGCGGCATAGCCCTTGCGCTGCAGGTCGTACTCCGCCTCGTCGATGCTGCGCGAGACGTCGACCGCCAGCACCAGCGCCAGATCGACGTCATCGGCGGCGGCAGGCGGCACCCCCGCCCACATCACGAAAATGAGAGCGAGGACCGGGCAGAGGCGGAGGGAGGGCATGTCCCATTATACCAGTGCACGAGGATACGTGCTGCCCGGGGAAACGATTTGACAGCGCCGGAGCCAGGCCCGAGCATGGCTCGATGACCGACGCGCGCCGCAAACATCGCATCTGGGCCCAGGGCGGGACCGATCAGATCGGGCACGCCAACTATCTGCGCCATCTGCTGCCGTATCTGCAGTCGATGCTGGATGCGGACTTCTCGCTCGACTTCAAGACCATCACGCCGTCGGTGACGACCACGCATGCGCTCTCGGAGTTCCGCTTTGCGCGCGCGGCGATCCGCGGCGCCGTCGAGGCGCAGCGGCAGGGCTATGACGTCTACTTCATGAACCATTTCCAGGATGCGGGCCTCGCCGAAGCGCGCGCGTCGGTCGACATTCCCGTCCTGGGGCTGGGGGAGACCAGCCTCCTGCATGCCTGCACCTTGGGGCGCAGGCTCGGACTCGTCGCCATCAACCCCGCGTTCGTGCCATGGCACCAGGATCAGGTGCTGCGCTACGGGCTTCAGCAGCGCGTCGTGGGTGTCCGCACGATCGACGCGCGCATCACCGACTACATGGAAGCCTTCGTCGATCAGGACGCCCGCAAACGCCTCCATGCCATCTTCTTGCGCGAGGCGCGGGTCCTGTTGGACGCCGGGGCGGACGTCATCGTGCCGACGGGCGGAATCCCGATGATGCTCTTCGCCGCCGAGGCCGGAGCGCAAGTCGACGGAGCACCCGTCGTCAACGGCATCGCGGTGGTGGTCAAGGCGGCAGAGATGGCAGTGAAGCTCCGCAGTCTGACCGGGCTCGCACCCAGCCGCCGCCCGGCGTCAGGCTACGCGCTCCCGGACGAGAAGACGCTCACCGAATTCATCGACCATGGTTGAGCCGCGCGCCAGTCGCGCCCGCCCCCTACTTGGCCGGCAGCTGTGACTTCAGCCGCTGCATCTGCTCCAGGCCTTTGATCATCGCCTGAACGGCCGCTGGCGGGACCGTCACCTGCCGGTACGCGGCCGGAGGCTCGAACAGCCCCGTATCCTGCGGGCCGACTTTGATGTTGCGGAACTGCAGGTGGATGTCGCCGTGACGCCCGTTCTGCTCGCCCGCCCCCTCGATCTTGAGGATGATCCCTTGCGCCGTGGACCAGACATAGCCGGCGAACTGCCCGGCGGTCGGATCGTCCATGTGGACGCGGTATTTCGTTGCCCGGAAGCCATCCATCATGGCCGTACCGGCCGCCACGGGATTGAGCTTATCGGCGGCGTCGAGGACCGCCGCGGCACCCGGAAGCTGTGCCAGCCCGTCCAGGTCCGTGCCCAGGGCGAGCTTCAACGAGGGCACAAGCATCCACGCGGTCTTGCTGTCGAGCCGCACGATGATGGTCTCGGCCTGGCCGTTGTCGGTCATGTCGTGGCGCAACGCGGTGGGCGTGCGCCAGAGATGGCCGGTGCGCGGATGATCGCCGCTGCCGATCACGGTATCGGCGCTGTAGGCGACCTTCAGGTCGAGAAGGTCGGGTGCCGCCAGTGCCGGCGAGGCACCGAGGATCAGGCAGGCGATGAAAGCAAGCGTACGAGACAAAGGGACACTCCCGGTCGAACGACAGCCTGCCACGGCCGCGGGACTGGAACGACCGCGTCCCGCCGGCTATTCTCCTCAAATTAAAGGAGACTGCGATGGCTGGAAAGATCGACGCTCGCCTCAAGGAGTTGGGGATCACGCTGCCCGAGGCCCCGATGCCGGTGGCCAATTACGTGCCCTCGGTCCGCTCGGGCAACCTGCTGTTCGTCTCCGGACAGGTTCCGATGGAAGGCGGCAAGCCGCAGTTCATCGGCAAGGTCGGCCGCGAATTCAAGATCGAGGACGGACAGAAGGCGGCGCGCCTCTGCGCGCTCAACGTGATCGCTCAGGTCCGTGCGGCCCTCGGCGGCGATCTCGACAAGGTGAAGCGCTGCGTGCGCGTCGGCGGTTTCGTCAATTGCACGCCGGAGTTCGGCGATCAGCCCCAGGTGATCAACGGCGCGTCCGATCTGTTCGTGCAGGTCTTCGGCGACGCCGGCAAGCACGCGCGGGCCGCGGTGGGCGTTTCCGCCTTGCCGCGCGGGGTGGCGGCGGAGGTCGAGGCGGTGTTCGAGGTCGGGTGAGCCGCCTGACGAAGTTGTGACTAATGTCACAGCGCGGCACAGCGTTCGGCGCGAGACTTTGTGCGGTTTTCCGGCTTTTTCCGGAAAATTTTCGCTACTTTTGAGATGTTGCGCGCCGGTTGTGGTCGCATCCACAATAGAGTCACCACCGACGGCTAAAATCGCTCTTTCGATGTGACATTTGGCTCCGCGGTCATGACCCAAAGCCCTGATTCCGAAACGACCGCGCCGCCGCCAACGCCGACGATCTGCCGCGCGCCCAACGATCTCTACGCCGCCAACGCCAAGCGGGTGATCGGCCGGCTGTGCCGCGATTTCCTCGACAGTGCGATGCTCACGCCGACCGAGCTCCTGCACCTGCCGGAAAAGCAGCACCAATATCTGAATCGCGGGACCGACTACCAGGCGGCCGTCCAGAAGGCTGCGGTCGCCCAGGCGCAGGCAGCCCACCAGAATGTCGCCCAGCGCGTGCGCGAGCTTTACAACATTGTCGACACCGCCGTGCGCGAAGGCGGCGAGCGGCTCAAGACCAAGCCGCCGGCGCCGATCGATCCGCCCGGGTTCGCGGCGTTCGTCGTCGCGGCCCGCAAGGCCGAGCTCACCGAGGCCCGCGATTTCTTCGTCAATGCGGCGCTCGCCGCGCATCTTTCGGATGCGAAAACGTGGTCCGAGAAGATCGAGCGGCTGCGCAATCTCGCCGACGCGGCGACCGACCGGGGCATCGTGCTGCCGCTCGTCGACGAGGTCCTGTCCGAGATCGTCGAGAGCAAGACGGCGTTGCGCGAGCTGTTCGGGCCGTCGGAGACGCTGATCAAGTTCCTCGAGACGCTGGTCGACATGCTCGTAGCACCCAAGCCGGGCACCCTCGAGTTGCCGGAGCCGGGACAGCGGCTGCGCGATTTCTTGGGCCGCCATCCCGTCCCCGAGACGCGCGCCGCCCTGCTGCGCCAGCTTCGCCGCAGCCTCGAGAACAAGGCGCCGCTCGCTTCCGGCATGCCGCCGGCCGACCTCAACGCCCATCTCAAGCTTCTGGATATCCTGACCAGCGCCGGCGATGCGGTCGGCGGCGAGAACACCGTCGACATGCTGTTCGAGCGGCTGCCGCGCGTGCTGACGGTCGAGACGATGAACGCGGCCCTGCGGCCGCTGCCGCGCCTCGACGACCGGCTGATCAAGGCGCTCGAGATCCATCGCCGGCTGGCGACGGCTCCGGGCCGGCTGCAGATCCGCCAGTACGTCGATTTTCTCTACGAGAACGAGCGGCTGCTGCTGACGCTCGCCAAGGAGCCGGGGGCGGTCGGCCAGAAGCTGCAGCGGCTCACCAGGCTCCACGACGCACTGGTGACGTCGGGCCTCTCCGGCGCGGCACTCACCAAGTTCGCCGAGCCGCTGGTGACGCTCCAGGCGGACCTGATCCGCGACACCAAGCTGTTCGCGAAGATCGAGAGTGAGGCGGCGACGCCGGCCGCGCGGGCTCTTTTGCTTCTCGATCTATGCGCCGAGGGCGCCTTCATCCAGGGCGCCAATCTGCGCGCGGCGCACGCGCAGATCCGCAAGTACATGCAGGACGAAAGCTTCGCCGCGTCGCTGTTGGCCGGTGCGGACGACAAGCAGACGCAGACCAAGCGGCTCGCCGAGCTGCACGACAAGCTGCGCCGCAGCGGCCTTGCCTCGACGCCGGCCGCCGGAAACGCCTGAGCCGCCGGCGAACGTCACCCTCGCGCACCTGCCGCGGCTCGCCTACATTATTCGCCGGACCACAGGAGCCTTGCGGTGCCCGACGGCGGCGATGCAATCACGGTCAGGATCGTCGAGCGGATCAGCGACGTTGCGGCTGCCGACTGGGACGCGTGCGCCGGCAGCGACAACCCGTTCGTGTCGCACGCGTTTCTCGAGGCGCTGGAGGCCAGCCGCTCGGCCGTGGCGCAGACCGGCTGGGCGCCACGGCACGTCGTTGCCGAAGACGCCGAGAGCCGCATCGTCGGCGTCGTGCCGATGTATCTCAAAAGCCACTCCTACGGCGAATATGTGTTCGACCACGGATGGGCGGATGCGTATCGCCGGGCCGGCGGCCGCTACTATCCGAAGCTCCAGGTGTCGGTCCCCTTCACGCCCGTCCCCGGCCCGCGGCTCCTCGTGCGACCGGGCGCGGATGCCGCGGGCGTGCGCGCGGCCCTGGTGGAAGCGCTGGCAGCGATCGCCGAACGCCTCGGCGTCTCATCCCTGCACGTGACATTCTGCAGCGCGCACGAAACCGCGCTGTTCGAGGCTGCCGGCTGGCTGATCCGCCACGGCCGGCAATTCCACTGGCGGAACGGCGGCTACCGCAATTTCGACGATTTCCTCGCAGCCCTCAGCCATTCGCGGCGCAAGGCCATCCGCAAGGAACGGCGCGAGGTGGCAGCCCAGGGACTCGAGATCGACGCGCTGACCGGACCGGACATCGAGCCACGGCACTGGGATGCCTTCTTCGAGTTCTACATCGCCACCAGCGACCGCAAATGGGGCAGCCCCTATCTGACCCGTGATTTCTTCCACCGGCTGGGCGCCGCGATGGCGGACCGGGTGCTGCTGATCCTGCCGCGGCGGGGTACCGAGTACGTGGCGGGGGCGCTCAACCTGATCGGCCGTGACACGCTGTACGGCCGCAACTGGGGCAGCCACGGCGACTTTCCGTTCCTCCACTTCGAGGCCTGCTACTACCAGGCGATCGAGTTTGCGATCGCGCGCGGCCTGACAACGGTCGAGGCAGGGGCGCAGGGCGAGCACAAGATCCAGCGCGGCTATCTCCCGGTGCCCACCTACAGCGCGCACTGGATCGCGGACGCCGGGTTCCGCAAGGCGGTGGCGTCGTTCCTGGAGCGCGAGACGGAGATGGTCGAGTGCGAGATCTCGGACCTCGCCGGGCACTCGCCGTTCAAGCGGCAGGAGGGGTGATAGGGTTGGGCGCGATCTCGTCGGCGACCGATCGCAGGTTGCGCACCAGGATGCGCAGCAGCCCCTTCACGAACGGATCGGCCGCCTCGAGCTTCCGCTCGAAGACGTCGCGGCGGATGATCAGGCAGGTGGTGGGCTTGACCGCGGTGGCGCTGGCCATGCGCGGCCGGCCGTCGATCAGCGCCATTTCGCCGAACATCCCGCCATTGCCGATATAGCCCAGCACCTTGCGCTCGCCCTTGGCCGTGGTTTTGGCGATCTCCACCTGCCCGATCTGCACGACATAGGCCACGTCGCCGAACCCGCCTTCCGGGAAGATCGTCTCCCCGATGGCGAAGTTCTGGCGCTGCATGACATCGCTCGACATGGAACGCCCCCCTTCCACGAAAAAGGGCAGGCCGAAGCCTGCCCTTTGATCCGATCAAGCCTGCGCCGGCTACTCCACCATTGCCGGGACTTTGGGCTCTGGCGTCTCGGCGGGCGGCGGCGGCGGGTATTCGAAGGCGAGCTTGCCGCCCTCGACCTTCACCCGCACGGTCCCACCCTTGGCCAGGCGCCCGAACAACAGCTCGTCCGCCAGCGGCTTCTTGATGTTCTCCTGGATCACGCGGCCCAGCGGCCGGGCACCGAACAGCTCGTCGTAGCCCTTCTCGCCCAGCCAGGTTCGCGCCTCGTCGCTGACGATCAGCTTCACGTTGCGCTCGGCGAGCTGCGTCTCGAGCTGGCCCACGAACTTGTCGACCACGCGGCTGATGACCTCCGGCGACAGGCGCGCGAAGCCGATCGTGGCGTCGAGCCGGTTGCGGAATTCCGGAGTGAACATCTTGTTGATCGCGTCGGTGTCCTCGCCGTGGCGCGCCTCCTGGCCGAAGCCGATCGCCGGCTTCGCCATCTCGGCGGCACCCGCGTTCGTCGTCATGATCAGGATGACGTTGCGGAAATCGACGCTCTTGCCGTTGTGATCGGTGAGCTTCCCGTGGTCCATCACCTGCAGGAGGATGTTGAACAGGTCGGGATGCGCCTTCTCGATCTCATCGAGCAGCAGCACGCAGTGCGGATGCTGGTCGACCGCATCGGTCAGGAGCCCGCCCTGGTCGAAGCCGACATAGCCGGGCGGGGCGCCGATCAGCCGCGACACCGTATGGCGCTCCATGTATTCCGACATGTCGAAGCGGGTCAGCTCGATGCCGAGGGTGAGCGCCAGCTGGCGCGCGACTTCGGTCTTGCCGACGCCGGTCGGCCCCGAGAACAGGTAGCAGCCGATCGGCTTTTCCGGCTCGCGCATGCCGGCGCGCGAGAGCTTGATGGCGCTGACCAGCGCCTCGATCGCCTTGTCCTGGCCGTAGACGACCTTCTTGAGGTCGGCATCGAGGTTGCGCAAGGTCTCCTTGTCGTCGGCGGAGACGGTCTTGGGCGGGATGCGCGCCATTTTGGCCACCACCGCCTCGACCTCTTTCACGGTGATCGTGCGCTTGCGGCGCGACGGCGGCAGCAGCATCTGCGCCGCCCCCACCTCGTCGATCACGTCGATCGCCTTGTCGGGCAGCTTGCGGTCGTTGATGTAGCGCGCGGCCAGATCGACCGCGGCCTTGATCGCGTCGCCCGTGTAGCGGACCTTGTGATGCTCCTCGTAGTACGGCTTGATGCCTTTGATGATCTTGATCGTGTCCTCGATGTTCGGCTCGTTGACGTCGATCTTCTGGAAACGGCGGACGAGCGCCCGGTCCTTCTCGAAGTAGTTCCGGTACTCCTTGTAGGTCGTCGAGCCGATGCAGCGCAGATTGCCGCTCGCCAGCGCCGGCTTCAGCAGGTTTGACGCATCCATCGACCCACCCGACGTGGCGCCGGCGCCGATCACGGTGTGGATCTCGTCGATGAACAGGATCGCACCCTCGTGCGCTTCGAGCTCGGCGAGGACCGCCTTCAGGCGCTCCTCGAAATCGCCGCGGTAGCGCGTGCCGGCGAGCAGCGAGCCCATGTCGAGCGCGTAGATGACCGCGTTCTGCAGGACCTCGGGCACCTCGCCCTTGACGATCTTGCGCGCCAGGCCCTCGGCGATGGCCGTCTTGCCGACGCCCGGATCGCCCACGTAGAGCGGGTTGTTCTTGTAGCGCCGGCAGAGGATCTGAATCGTGCGCTCGACCTCGGGCTCGCGGCCGATCAGCGGATCGATGCGGCCGCTTGCGGCCTTCTTGTTCAGGTTGACGCAGTAGGCGGCGAGCGCCTCCTGGTTCTTCTTGCTGCTCCGCTCGGAATTGCTTGTGCTGCG
>Ga0335071_10000539_pt1 | contig 41845 bp, 41 predicted proteins | sample Lox_Sample_15_FD_206724 | JGI IMG/M metagenome (GOLD analysis project Ga0335071, IMG submission 206724) | Soil microbial communities from Loxahatchee National Wildlife Refuge, Florida, United States - Lox_Sample_1.5 | ecosystem: Environmental > Terrestrial > Soil > Wetlands | place: USA... | reverse complement strand
GGGAGGAGGGAGTGCGGCTGATCAACGAGTACGCAGTGAAGTGGGCGGTGGAGGAGAAGCTGGCGGACCCGAGTGTGGTGGTAGGGGACACAACTGCACAGGAGGCGGCCATCCCCTACCCGAACGAGTATGAAGTGGCTGGCTTGTCAAGCATGAACCGCTCCCAAACGCCGCGCGAAGCGCGGCAGTCGTTTGTTGGGTTCTCCGACTCTTCGTAGGTGCGAGTTCTCTCAATCGAGTATTCGCGCTCAACGGCGCAGGAGGGGTCATCCGTCGACAGGCCGCATTCGAAATGACCGGCTTTGTGAGCTCGTCGCCGTCAGGCCGTACGTTCGGGTCCGCGGTCACTGTCTCTGGAGAACCCGACCCACTCAGAGTCGTGTCCGTATCGGTAACGCCTGGATTAGACGCTACTGCTGCTGGCTCCCGTGCTTGGGATCGTAGTTTGCCTCGTCGCGCCATAGCGCGAAGAGAATGCCCGAGATCTTCCGAGCGAGGGCGACGACTGCTACTTGGATAGGTCGCCGTCGTGCCAAGCCCCGCGCCCAGCACACCATCGGGTCGCTGGGCCGTGTCCTCCAAGCCGACCACGCTGCCTGTACCAGCACCGCCCTGGCCCTGGTCGACCCGGCCCGGGAGATGCCGAGCTTTTGGACAGTCTCTCCGCTCGAGTTCTCGCCCGGAGTCAACCCCACGTATGACTCGACTGCGTGTGCCGTCTTGAAGCGACTTACTTCGTCCACCGTCGCCCGGAAAGTTGCCGACGTTACCGGCCCGACCCCAGGTACCGTCATCAGGCGCTGACAAACGAGGTCCGCTTCCGTCAGGCTCTCCAGCTCCTTGTCCGCCATCTTGAGCTGGTCGTTCAGCGTCTCGACCACTTTGAGCAATCGCTCGATGTGCTCCGGCAGGCCCTCCGGCCTGGAGAGAGTCAGCTCGCGGATCCGTTTCGGGAAGTTCTCCGGGCACGTTCCTCTCGGGGCACGAAGAAGCTGACTTCTCAGCCATCCTCGGACGCTGTTTACCATTCCAGTCCGAGCAGAAACGAGCTGGCCCCTGCTGGTCAGTAACCTGCGCAGCTCGCGCGAGTGCATCGACGGCAAGTGTACCGTGGGCAGCGTCTCCATTCGGCACGACGCCATCGACAGGTTCCGCGCGTCTCTTTTGTCCGTCTTGACTCCGCGCTGCCCGACCCCCAGGTTGTGTGCAAGCCCCGACGGCACAATGTTCACCTCGTGGCCTGCCCCAAGCGCCAGGTCTGCCACCGCGAACGCCTCCGAGCTCGACTCGAGAATGACCCGACTCTTGGGCAGCGCCGCGAGCGTCACCCCCAGGCCCGCATTCGCGACCTTGACCTCCTGCTGAATCTGCCCCTCTGGCGACCGAACACACAGCTGGCTTTGCCTCGACCCGAGGTCCACTGCTACATGGTGCATGGCCGTCCCCGTTCTGCGCCTTGAGAGCGCGTTGTCTGTTTAAGGCGCGGGTAGTTACCGCAACCTCGTTGACGGGACCAGCCACTTCATCCCTTCTAAATGGGACTGATGGCCGCCTTCATGAGCTCGGTGGGCGCCGCGAGCAAGCGCGGAGGAACGGCGCTCAAGAGTTTCGCCGCAAGACTGAATACGAGGTTCAAGGCAGCGAGGGAGAAGGTTCGTCGTTACCGGCTCTTCACCAAGACCAAGAAGGCACGCCTCAAGCTTTTGACCGAAATGGCGAACCTGGTGGAGGGAACTCAGTCGCAACTGGCTCAGGCGCTGGAGGAGTCGCGCACTGCCGGACGTCAGGTCTCGAACTACGGCAAGGTCGCTCTCGCCAAGGCGGAAAAGATGCACGAGACCATGAAGAAGCTTCTTCCCCAGATTCGCTACTGGATCAGGACCGGGAAGGTGGCGGCAGACAAGATCATCAACATCCACATCCCGGAGCTCTACTCCATCGTGCGAGGGAAGGTGTCGAAGCCGGTGGAGTTTGGTCTCGCCTGGGGCATCACCCGGCTTCGTGGTGGGTTCATGCTGGCCACGATGGCCTCGAATCGCCGAGAGCTGATCGACACGAAGTTCGCGGTCCGGGCGGTCGACCACTGCATTGCTCTGTTCGGGAAGGCACCCCGGGCCTACGCCTACGATCGGGGTGGGCACAGCCTCGAGAATGTGGCCGAGCTGAAGAGAAAGGGCGTCAAGGAAGTGGGCCTGGCCCCCCGAGGTCGAGCGACCTGGGCCGTTGCGGTGGAGATGAAGGAGAAACTCGTCCGGGAGCGAGCACTCGTCGAAGCCGGGATCGGGACGCTGAAGACGAGAAGGTATGGATTCAATCGGCCAAGGACCCGCTCAGCGAACATGATGGGGACCTACGGCCAGCTGGCGGTGCTGGGGTTCAACCTCAACAAGCTCGCGAGAGGTCTCGCGAGGCGGAACAACATGGTGGCTGTCGGATGAAGACCGCGACGATGACGACGAACTTCGGGGGCGCACGGAGTCCCGCCCAAGGGCGAACGGGCCGGAACTTCGGGCGGCCCGCCCGCTTGGCGCCCGAATTACCCGACAAGCACTAGCCTAGCAGTGAATACGAGGACGTGGCGGGCGAGGTGCCGGAACCCCTTTCCCGTTGACAGATGCAGCGGGTCCGGATGAGCGAGCGCACCGCTTTCCCCTCTCCTCCAGCTCGCCCGCCTTGGAAGAAGGTTGGCGAACGCCCGGGCCGCGCCGTCCTGGCGGGTCGGGACCCACGAGCCCGTAGACCCGCGACCGCCCTCAGGCGTTCTGCAAGACGGCCGGCGACCTCCCTGAGCATTGCGAGGGCGGCCGGATGAGCGCGCTGCCGGTTTGCTTCCGCGTGTGGGCCTGAGTCGTCGACCACGAAGCCCTTGGCCGCGCACCAATAGCCGCTCAACGCGGAGGGCCAAGAGGGCATGGCAACGGCACAGCGACATGTAGTAGACGGCCGCACGCCCTGACCATTGCGCTGGAGTCAACAATTTTGCTAGGAGTGTAGACGGGTGCGAGATAGGAAGCTCGCCCATCGACATGGAGGAAACCATGTTCACCAACAGCCAGGCAACCCCCACGCCAACTTTCCAGGTGGGCGTGCATGTCGTTCGGCTGTTGTGCACCGAGGGGCGCTGGAGCGCAACCGTGGACACAGTGCCATCCGAGAAATGGTACTTGAGCCAAGCTGAGGCTTGGGCGGCCGGAGTACGCGAGGCTTACCGACTCGATCGACTGAGCGGCGAGATGGAACACTAGCGCTGACTGTAGTCGGTACGCTTCCAGCTACTCGTGGTAGGCGCCAGAGCAGCTTGAGGCAGGGGGCCTAGTCTCCGTCACACCCCGCCAAAGTACTCAAGGACGGCGTCGAACACGAACTTCTCCAAGCGCTCGGCTTCCGCCTCACCCAAACCCAAGAACTGGAACGAGGTCATCGCGTTCCCGAGGTGCTCCTTCACAGCCACGACGCGCGCGTCAGCCTGGAGCGGCTGGCCGCCCGGGATGCCCAGCGAGAGCTTTACCACTTCGCCAATCTGGGGCGCGCTCGCCAGTAGCGCGGCGAGGCCACCGGACGACAACTGAAGTGTCGTTGCCCGCACAGTGCCATCCTGGAACTCAAGCTCCAGCAGGAGGGCCCGCGCGACTCGCAGCGAACGGCGTTGACGCTTCCCTGGCGGAAGAGCGAGGTGTTGCGCCGTGAGGAGCTGCCGGGCCAACTTGTCGCGCGCCGCACGGTAGGTCGCTAAGTCTGGTGGGCCGAGAGTGCCCGCCTTCGCCCCTTGATGGAGGCAACGGAACTCCTTTAGCGACTCCGTCAAGTCCATGCGCGAGATGACCTGGTAGAAGCCTATCCGAACACTCATCGGTCACGCCATGGCAGTGTTCTACATCTAGTCATCGCGAGCGGATGCGACATCGGACGCTAGGTGAACAGGCAGGGGTAGCATGTCGGTCTGGCATCACCAGCTCCCCGACCAGGTACTACCACCGCTGCTCAGCGGCGAGAGTCTCGGGTCGTTCCGGACCCTCTTCGGCCTACTGGGACAACTGGCCGCTCTCGTAGCGAACGTCGACTCGATGCGGTTCGTAGCCCGCAGGTACTTCCAGTGCTCGGCCGTAGCCCGAAGTGGGTATGAGCTTGTCGGTCTCGGTTGCCAGCGCCCTCGCCGCTGTGGGTGCTTCGCCTCGTGCCCGGAGAGGAAGGCGGCGACGAGCCCTGGCGCGCCTCGGCCGTCTGCTTGCGGCGACTTTCTCCTTGGAGCGAAGGGCGGCCATCAGCCGGGCGACGGTATCTCGGCTGGGCCACCTTGCAACCTCAAGAGCAAAACGGCCGCCCTCGCTAGGCGGCCGTAGGACTGATTTGGGAGTTGCGGGGCCTACAACACTGGGAACAGCAGAACGGCGTAGCTCGTTCCCGATCGCTTCGCACACGCAACCCGCGTTGCGACGCAGGAGATCAAGGCCGAGGAGGACTGCTACTGCACGGATATAGGCACACGGCCCGCGAAGTTACCGAGCCACAGTCCCGAACCGTCAACCGCGTTCGGGATAGGAACACCTCCACCCTCGGCACTATTGAGAAGCCCGGACGTGGAGATCCCCACTGCCACGAAATAGATTCCCGGTGAAAGGGTACCCGCCGGGATGCTCTCCGACGTCGTGGTGATAGGTAAGTCGAGCCCAGGTAGATAACTGACTGGAAAAACTTCGTTACCGGCGCTGTCCAAGATCAGAGCCTGATAGGCCTCGCCGTCCGTCGGAGCACCGCCACTCCACGAAATCTCGTTGGCGGTAGTGGCTTGCCATGTTGCGCCCTTCGCTGGGGCTGTCACCACCGGAACGGAACTGAACATCGTTCCACTGACACCGTACGCGTTCCCGCCAACCACACCGCGACTGCGCGGCACGATCCCCACCACGCGCTTTCCGCTGGACCGCGGACGTACTCCCGCGTCATCGACGTGTACGTACCGGTTTCGTCCACAAATACCAAATGCGAAGGGGCTGTACGGCTGACCTTCTCGAGGAAGGCTTCGCGCCAGGCCGTAATTCGTGGGGTGTCGCGTTCCTTGGCAACGAGAGCCCTTTTTTTCGTCGGTCAATCGAAGTGTCGCACCGAAGGCGGCAAGGTTAAGGGCGGTGCAGCAAGTCCCCGGCAAATCCAGATGGTGTGCCCGTTGTCGTAGGGCATCGCGTAGGGAACCTTCGGGAGCTGCTCGCCGAGCACCTGCTCGCGGTAATAATCCCGGCAGTTAAAGCCGGGGTCGGAGACGGCGATGAGCGGGTCGCCCCGGCCCGACGGGACCCCCCAGAACCAGAACTGGTTGTGGCCCGAAATGGCGATACCACGGGGCAGCCCGTACTCCGGCCCTAGGATCTCGAGCGCGGAGGCCGCGCCGTAATTGAGAGGGGTGAACACCACCGCGTGGGCCTGCTCCTCGGCCGGCAGCGAGCGGTAGACGCGAGCCACGCCGGCCGTGAGCTCGCGCCATCCGAACTGGTCGGCAAAGTACTGGGGAAGCACGCTCTGTTCGAACCGCTCATTTGCCGGCGGTCGGATCCCGACCGCGCCCATGTAGCGGATGAGAATGTTGAGGGGGAGGATGGGGATGATCAGCGGGGCGAGCACGACGGCAGGCGCGACGAACAGAGCACCGTAGGCCCACCGGACGGTCCGGGAGCGAACGAGTGCCTCGCCGGCGACGGCGCCGCCGGCGAGGAGTAGCGGAAGCAGGGCTGTGGCGTAGTAGGGCTTCGCGTGACCGAAGATGAGGGCGAGGAGCTGGATGAGCCCTCCCACTCCGATGAAGCGGGAAGCTCGCGCCCCCGGCGCGAAGAGGAGAAAGGCTAGGCCGCCGACCCACAGCGGCGCGAGGAGCGGGTTCGCCTCTAAGAGCAGGCTGACGAGGAACTGGAGCGGGGTGGTGGGCGTGTTCTTCCACGTCACCGCGGCGTGGACCATCTCCAGGAATGGGAACCCGTGCGTCGCCTGCCAGAGGAAGTTGGGCAGGACGACGAGCGCGCCGACGGTCGCGCCGGCAAGCGCCCACCATGTGCGGAGCGCGCGCCGTGCGGGTGTGACGGCGATGCCGGCGAGCAACGCCAGGCAGAGCGGCGCAGCGGTGTACTTCATGAGTACCGCCAGCCCGGCCAGCCCTCCGGCCGCCACCCACAGCCTTTCATCGCCGCCCTCGGTCAGGCGCAAGAGCACGTGGACCACCGCCACCACGAGGAGCGGCTCGAAGGCGTTCAGGGACAGATGTTGGGGCGCGCCCAAGAGCAGCAGGCAGGAGGAGGCGGCGACCGCGGCCAAGGTCGCCGCTGTCGCGCTGCCGCCGGCGATGCGCGCCGCTAGCCTCCCCACGAGGTAGACGGTTGCGGCGCCCGCGATCCATGAGAAGAGGCGCAGGCCGGGCACCCACGTGCCGAAGAGGAAGTAGGCAAGCCGAGCCACCACCGCGATGCCAGGCGGCTGATCGACGTAGCCGGCGGAGAGCCGCTGTCCGCAGACGAGGTAGTACATCTCGTCGCGGAAGAGACCGTACCGTCCCCAGCATGCGGCATGGACGGCGAAAGTGGTCAGCGCGACCAGCGCCGGCCCGAGTCGGGCGAGGCGCGGCTCCAGCGCTGGAACGGGCTCCGCGGGTGCGGCCATAGTAGCGGCTGATGCAGGCATGGGGGGAGCTTACGCCTTCGCGGGATGCTTGAGCAGCCATTTGGGCGCGAAGCTCCGGGCCGGTTCTGCCTGCGAATCTGCGCACGCCCTTCGCAGACCAGGATGGCTGGATCAAGCCCGCAACCTCATGGCCGCCGCCAACCCTGAGGGCGCCTCACGCCCGCGAATCAAACTCGGAGAGCTCCTACCCGCAGTGACCTAACCACGCGCCAGCATCGTTTGCACCGATGAGATCCATCGCCCGGCGAATCGCTGCGTCGAGGGCAGCCTGGGTGCGCGCGCCAAACTCCTCGAGGAGCGCTTTCAGTTTGCCCCAGGCGAGCTCGATGGAGTTCAGGTCGGGAGAGTAAGGCGGAAGGTAGGCAGTTAGACGGCAAACGTGATGCCTAGCGTTTATCGCCGATCCACAGATGAGTCGTTAGGTTTGATCAGAAAACCCATTCGAAGAGCCTCGGGCTTGACCAAGGCCGCACGATCCGCAGAGTCTCCTAAGGCCCGTATGAAAGCAGTGGTCCTAACGAGGTGGCTGGGCGTTGAAGGCTTGAACACTCAAAGCTAACTAACTATCGCCAGGCAGCGACGAAGAGCAGGGGCCCGGAGAGATGGACGGCCGGCGGCGTCTGCTGGTCATAGAGATGCGGCTGCACCAGCCGAAACGCCGAGACCAGCACCGCGACCATCGTGGGGCCAACCAGCCCCGCTATCCGCTTCGAGTCCGCCATGGCAGTACGCCCCCTGCAGCTTCACATTCGCCGCCACCCCAGGGCCCATCGCCAGCACCGGGCACGATGATGACGGTGGCGAGTAAGGCTTTCCACTACGGCTCTGCTGCACGGCCCGAAAGGACAGCAATCTCCCAAACGGCAGCTGCCCCGTAACCTCGAACGCCCTTCGGCACCGGCGGGGCTGGGGTCGAGATTCTGGGCAACAGAAAGCCGCCCCCGGCGTGTTCGACATCATCCTCGGCGGAGAAGAGCCCGTGCAGGTCTTCGGCGAGTTCCTTTACCCGGCCCAAACCTGGCCTCATCCGAGGCGGATCGGCGGCAAGACTGCCGACCAGGCCAACCTGCTCCTCGGTGAGTGATCCAGGCTAGGAGAGGTATCAACGCAATCGGCCTAAGCTATTGACACGGGGCGGGCTCCTCATTGAAGTAGTGTTAGCCGGATCACGCCCGGCAAGCGCGGCATCACCGCGGAGACCGCCATCCTGCTGTCCGAGGCGCTCGACACCACCCCGGAGTTCTGGATGGGGGTGCAGGCCGACCACGACCTGTGGCACGCGCTCCGAAAACACGCGGCCACAAAGGGCAGAGGCACCCTGGCAGTGGCGCGTAGACACTTGCACGTATACCGTGCAAGGCATCCTGACTCTAACCGGGGTACCGCTACAGCGTGGACCGGGCCACGCTCTTCCGCCGCGCAGCCTGGGTCACCGGGACCGCCTGCAACACCGGGTCACGAGATGCGTGGAGCAGACGGCGCTGGCCGGTGGACTCGACCCCTCAAGGCCGTCCGTGGTGTTGGTCTGTATCCGCCTGGTCCGCAGCCAGTCGTGGACGTCGCGGGCGTCTACGCCGTTGTGTTCCCTCCGCTCTCACCGCGGGAGGCCGCGTCCGGCTCGCCATCGAAGTAGTCCACCTGCGAGTCCCTCCGGAACATGAACCGCTTCCTGCCGGGCCCGAGGCCTAGCGAGGCGGCCACCTTGTCCGGGTACTCGACGATATCGGCGCCGGTAACGGCGGCCATGCCCACGTAGACGAGCGGCTCGGCCCCGTCGTTCACGAGCTGGTGCGCCGGGCCGCCGGCCGGGAAGGAGACGAAGTCGCCCGGGCCGATGTTGGTCTCGCCCTCCGGCGTGCGCACCTTGCCCGTCCCGGAGAGCACGAACAGGGCCTCCTCGGTGAGGTAGTGAACGTTGAGCGGGAAGGAGCGCTTCCCGGGGGGCAGCTCCCAGAGCCCGCAGGAGAGCTTCTCGCCGCCGAGGTGCTTGCGGCGCTGGCGGAACGCGCCGCGGTCCATGGCCTCGGCCCACTGCAGCTGCGAGGTTCGTACGACGTCCATGACGGCCTCCCGGTCCACGAGCGAGGTGAAGCACAGCTGAACGGACGAGCGGCATAGCAGTGCGCGGCCAGGGGCGCAACCCTCGGAGGCCCGGTCTCCCGGCGCACCCCGGCGGCGCCCCTCCATGGGGAGACCAGGGAGGGGCGGCGACGAGGTCGCGCCCTTGCTGCCGCCGGAGGCGGCGCTTTACTCGGAGCCATGGCTCCAACAACCCTGTCGGCGCTCACCGCGCTGCTCGCCCCGGCCTGCGGCGGGGAGGCGGCTGGGGGGCGGCATGTCCGCCGGTGGTTACTGGAGCATGCCTCCCCTCACGAGCCCGAGCGCAGGAGGCCATCGACGAGGGACAGGCCACCGATGAACATCATCGCCAGTGGGAAGGCCCATAGGGCAGACCTGCTCCCACCCCACGTCGTTCTCCTCCCACAGAAACGAGGTCGGGCCGATTCGCAGTAGCCCGCGACTTCGTTTGGCAAGGACAGCCGAGACGTGGCAGCCGCCGATAGCCACGATTCCAGGCACCGCATGCAGCACAACCGGGCCCAGCGATAGGGTCTCCAGAGTCTGCTTCAACGCTCGCCCAGCCTGGCCATCACAGCCGTATAGGCGGACCATCGGGCCAAGGGGTCCGCATCCGGGATGAAGTCGAGCTTCATGGTCGGCTCAGCCGGCACATTGGACGCCGCCTCCAAGTAGGCGCGGGCCCAGGACTCCCACTGCGTGAAAGTCTCGACCTTGCGGGTGGTCGGCACCTTCAAGCGGAACTCGGACCAGAGTGCGAGTCCCTGCCTGATGTATCCGATGGCCTCTACCCGGTCCTTCATCGTGGCCGCGATGCGCGCCAGCCCGGTGACCACGGGAAGCCGGACCGAGGAGGCCACCTCGCCCTGAGTGCCCTCCAGTGTCTCCAAGGCTTCAAGCAGTGCAACCCGCGCCTCGGGGAGACGACCACGGCGTTCGAGCTTGCCGGCCTTGCCGAGAAGCCCGCTCCCCTTCATGACGCGGCGAAACTGACCGAGGGCTCGAAGCACGGTCAGTCCTCCGGATGTGGTCTACGTCCGCGCACGCAGGACCGCGAGACGAACACCACCGATTCCAGAATGGACAAGAAGTGAAGCGCCCCACGTCGGGCACGGCCCCTCCCTCTCCTCGGAAGAGTACCAGAGCCCGCGCAACGGGGCGTCTGGAGCGGAAACAGAACGGGCCGACGTGGACGAAGGCCAGGTCTGGGTGGCGGTGGCCATGGTGAGGTTGAAAAGAAGTCGAAAGTGACGGGGGCGCAGGCGTCGAGGCGTCGCCGAATGCAGATGAGTCATGAACGAAGCCGACTCATCAAACTCACCACCCAGGATGGCTGCGTCGGAGCACCGTGCCGACGACGAAGGTCGCCGCGAAGATAAGGGCGAACGGGAGCCATGTTCCGATGAAGCTCCGGAACATGTCCAAGCTGCGGTTGATGACCATGGCCACAAGAAAGAGGTCTACCAGCGCCACGGCGACCAGGAAGACACAGGCCGTGACGAGGGGCGTCGTGTAGTTGAAGCGGCTGAAGTAGACGAAGGAGACGACGGTGGCGATGACCGGTGCCGCTATGGCGTGGACTATCAAGGCGTTGCCCTGAGAGGTGACGCTCATCCCGATACCGATGGTGGCTCCGCATAGGCCCCAGATGACGAGGGCATGGAATACCAGCGTGATGCCTATCCGCGTCTTGCTCGTGGCTGGCACCTGGGGGACTGAGTCTCTTCGGGGTGTAATCGCCATCTGACGAACTCCATCTAGTCCATGAGTGGTATTCCAGTTGCACGGCGGTTGAGGTCATCGTAGAAGTGCGATGCGATGCTCCCTGCCAAGAAGGTACCCTCCTGCACGCCTCCTCCAGCCCCCGAAGAGCCCGACCTACGACCAGTCGAAGGCGCTGAAGCTGACGAAGAACTTGCGGTGCTGACCAAGGCCGTTGGGCATCCCGCCCGAGTCCAGATTCTGCGCCTTCTGGTACGCCGTGAGGCGTGTATCTGCGGTGACATCGTGGAGGAGCTCCCTCTGGCCCAGTCCACGGTGTCGCAGCACCTGAAGGTTCTGAAGGACGCCGGGCTCATCCGAGGCGACATCGACGGGCCCCGGGTCTGCTACTGCATCGAACCACGTGCCCTTCGGCGTCTGAAGGCGCTAGTCGGCAGTCTGTAGGAGAGCCCCGTGACCGCACCAGCCCTCGCAGTTCCGGCCCACCTTGGGGTCGCGCGCCGCCTGTCCTTCCTCGACCGCTACCTTACGCTTTGGATCTTTATCGCCATGGCTGCCGGCATCGGCCTGGGGTTCTTCTTTCCGGGCGTCGTACCGATGCTGAACAAGCTCTCTGTCGGGACCACCTCCGTTCCCATCGCCATCGGGCTCATCCTGATGATGTACCCGCCGCTCGCGAAGGTCCGGTACGAGCAGATGCCCCGCGTCTTCCGGGATGGTCGAGTACTCGGGCTCTCGCTCGTCCAGAACTGGGTGGTCGGGCCGATGCTGATGTTCGCCCTGGCGGTTCTCTTCCTGCACGACCGGCCGGAGTACATGGTGGGTCTCATCCTCATCGGGCTCGCCAGGTGCATCGCCATGGTCATCGTCTGGAACGACCTGGCGAAGGGCGACACCGAGTACTGCGCAGGTCTCGTCGCCTTCAACTCCATCTTCCAGGTGCTGTTCTTCTCGGTCTACGCCTGGTTCTTCATCTCTGTGCTGCCGGGCTGGCTCGGCCTCAAGGGGGCCGAAGTCCACGTCACCATCGCGGAAATCGCCAAGAGCGTCTTCATCTACCTCGGCATCCCCTTCCTGGCGGGCGTCTCCAGCCGCTTCGGGTTGAGGGCGCTGAAGGGCGAGGACTGGTACAGGAAGGTCTTCATCCCGCGCATCTCTCCCATCACACTGGTCGCCTTGCTTTTCACCATCGTCGTGATGTTCTCGCTGAAGGGCGAGACCATCGTGCAGCTTCCGCTCGACGTGGTGCGCATCGCCATCCCGCTCCTCCTGTACTTCGTGGTGATGTTCTTCGCCTCGTTCTTCATGAGCCGCAGAGTGGGTGCGACCTACGGCCAGACGGCGACCCTGTCGTTTACGGCCGCGTCCAACAACTTCGAGCTGGCCATCGCCGTTGCAGTCGCCACCTTCGGGATGGCGCACGGTGCGGCGTTCGCTGCCGTCATCGGGCCCTTGGTCGAGGTCCCGGTCCTCATCGGGCTCGTAAACGTCGCCCTCAAGCTGCGCGACCGCTGGTTCCCGGGCGAGACCGCCGAGGTCGCTAGGGTGGCGAACTGCGCGGCTGTGGTCGAGAGCCGCGCAGCCGGTCATGGGGTGCCAGAGTCGATGGGTAGCCGGGCTCGCGGCTCTAGCCCTGGCGGCCAGGGAAAGAAGGAGGCGGTCGTGAGCGGGCGCATCTACAACGTGCTGTTCCTCTGCACAGGCAACTCTGCTCGAAGCATCATGGCCGAGGCGGTTCTGAACGCGCGAGGCAGGGGCAGGTTCAAGGCCTTCTCCGCCGGAAGCCACCCGACCGGCCGCGTGAACCCGTACGCGCTTGAGGAACTCAGGTCACAGGGCATCCCGGTTGATGGCCTGCGCAGCAAGAGCTGGGACGAGTTCGTTGCACCCGGCGCCCCAGAGTTGGACTTCGTGTTCACCGTCTGCGACAAGGCGGCGGCGGAGGTCTGTCCGGTGTGGGCTGGACGCCCCGTCTCTGCCCACTGGAGCATCGAGGACCCGGCGGCATTCGTAGAACCAGAGGACAAGACACGGCAGAAGTTCCGGATGGTGCTCTCTCATCTCTCCCGAAGAATCGACCTGTTCATCGCGTTGCCTCTGGCGACTATTGAGCAGTCGTCGCTCCGGAACGAGTTGGCTAGAATCGGTACGAGCTGATGCCCCCAGGTGGAGACCGCTGTGAATAGTGATTGGGAGGAAGAGGCGGAGGCTATCCGGACCGCGCACCCCCGCCACGTCCTCTTTCTCTGCGTCGCCAACTCCGCGCGCAGCCAGATGGCCGAGGGCATCGCTCGTGCCCTCGCGCCCCCATCGGTGAGAGTCTCGTCGGCGGGCTCGAACCCGTCGCGGCTGAACCCCCTGGCGGTCCAGGCGCTCGCTGAAATCGGCATCGACATCAGCCAGCAGTTCTCGAAGAGCGTCAGGGACATCCCGCCAGACGACGTGGACGTAGTCGTCACACTATGCGCCGACGAGGTCTGCCCGGTGTGGCTCGGCAAGGCGCTGCGCATCCACTGGGGTCTTCCTGACCCGGCTGCGGTTGGGACGAGCGACGCGGAGAGGCTCCAAGCCTTTCGGGACGTGCGCGACCAACTGCACTGGCGGCTCGCGAAGGTTTTCCCGCCCAGGCAGGCGAAGGAGTGCGCGGAGGAATCGGTCGAGTACGGGCCGGCGTCTCCGGAAGACCGTGGTGCCATCCGCCCGCTCCTCGCGACCTTCGACCTGCCGTCCGAGGACCTGGGGCAATCGAACCAGACCTTCATCGTCGCCCGCGATCACGGCAGGCTCGTCGGGTGTGTCGGGCTGGAGCAGTGCGGCGATGACGTGCTGCTTCGGTCGTTGGCCGTGGACGGCGAGAGCCAACGAGCTGGGGTCGGCACCGCCCTTCATGCCCGGGCGCTCGCTGAAGCCAGCCGGCGTGGGACTCGGGCGTTGTACCTGCTTACGACGACGGCAGCGGTGTTCTTCGCCCGGTTAGGGTACGTGCCGGTCGAGCGCGCGAATGTGCCGCCACTCGTGGCCGCAACCGCCGAGTTCAAGGCGCTCTGCCCGGCCACGGCGACGTGCATGGTGCGTGTGCTGCGCCCGGACCCCACAGCGCCATGATGGAGGCTCAGGGCCGACCCGTAGAAGCGACCCACAATCGACCGGTTTTGGGCGATCCTGGCCGAGAAGTGCAACTTCGCACCGGTCCTCAGTTCTGAACGGCGCTGGGCGAGGGGGTTTTGGGCGGCCCAGTCCCGCCGGCCGGGCGGCCAACGGCCAGGTGGCGACATCGCCTTGACGAGCGGATGGCGACCTAGACCAGGTGTCGGTCGCCACGCCCGGGCTATCGGGTGCCCGGCGTTCGACGTCGGAGAATTGCCCCGAGTCTCGAAGCCCCGCCTGCCTGCCGAAATGTTCAGCTCGCGGTCTTGCGGGCTTTCAGGGCACTGCTTCTACTGAACGCATGTTCGGTATGCCTGTGGCCGCCTCCGTTGGCAATACGGTGGAAATGAACCCGCGTCGCTCCGGGTACCGTCGAGCCGACCGCGCCAGTAGTTGCGCTGGGGACATGTTTCCGGTAATCTTACCGGTTATAACTCGGCGAGACCAGCCATGGCGAACATTAAGAGAAAGGCGGTCGCCCGCTACCGCGGACGCATGAAAAGGAAAGGATTCGTCCGCTTGGAAATCCAAGTGCGCAGGGAAGACGCGCCACTCCTCCGCAGCGTGGCCGGTGCCCTTGCCAGCGCCGAGCAAGACGAGGCGCGCGCTCTGCTTCGCGAGCGCTTCGCCCCGCGCCAGACGAGAGGGATTAAGGCGCTGTTGGCCGCCGCGCCGCTGGAAGGGGTCGATCTGGAGCGCATCCGCGATACGGGCCGGGCGGTCGAGCTGTGAACTTCCTGATCGACACGAACATCATCTCCGAGGTTCGAAAGGGGGCCGCATGCGACCGAAACGTGGCCGAGTGGTACGCCTCGATCGATGACGGCGACCTCTATCTGAGCGTGCTGGTGACGGGCGAGATTCGCAGGGGAATCGAACTGCTGCGACCGCGAGTTCCCACCAAGGCCACCGCTCTGGAAGCATGGCTGCGCGAGCTTCATGCGGCCTTCGGCGATCGCATCCTGCCAATTGACCGTGCGGTGGCCGACGAGTGGGGACGCATGAGCGCGCTACGCCCCGTCCCGGTAATCGATGGCCTGCTTGCTGCCACGGCCAAGATGAATCGCATGACTCTGGTGACGAGGAACGATGTCGACGTCGCGGGGCTCGGTGTGAGTTTGCTAAATCCGTTCCAGCCCGGCACCTAGTGCGGTTGAGCATCGGTCGCACGCGGCGTACGGGAGCTTGCCAGCCCTGACTTCAGAACGACTGCAGGATGCCCGACCCACCCGACGAGCCACCCCGTCTTGCGAATCCGGCACATATCCACATCACCGTGTTCGCCGCTCCTCAAATCCGCCGTTCCATGGCCCGAGACTAAGCAGCGGAGGCGAGAGGCACTCGCGCCCGTCCCAATGGCGATTGTGATCGTCGCGAGGATGCGAAAGATCGCGAGCCGCCGCCGCCCTGCCGGATCATTGACCATCGTCGGCTCTCCTGGACCGGCGCAGCTTGACGAGGCGCCAGTGGTTCCCCCGAGCTCCAACTCGTAGGCGAACGTCGTGCCGTACGCCTGAACCACCGCCCGGATAGTCTGCATCGCCTCGTCCAGGTGGCCAACGTCTCCTGGCATGCGGAACGACACGGAGCGTGAAAGAGCCCCAACGGCGAGGAGGGTGAGATCATCCGATCGCTTGCCCTGCGAGAAGGCGGAAACGGAGTCGACGATCGACCGTACCAGTTCGGCGGCCGGGAGCGCCGGGCCCGCATGCAAGAGGTCGATGAGGAGCAAGGTCCCGAAGAGTTCCCCTGGTCCGCCCCCGTCACCGTCTAGGTGCCAAGAGCGGACAAGCGCTGGGGTTTCAGCGCTCCCCGGCATCACACTCGTCCTTTCCTACACGGGCGCCTCGGACGACCTCTCCAAGGCGACCGAGATCGCCCGCAGCATGGTCACCCGCTACGGCATGCTGCGAGAGACCGGGCGCTCGCCTACGAGACGGAGCCGAACGGGTTCCTGGGCGGAATGCCGCAGATGTCTCGCCGGCTCTATAGTGAGCAGACGGCGCGTGAGCTCGACGTGGCCATCCGCGGGTTGGTCGAGACCGCACAGGCGGAGGCGCGGCGGATCCTGGAGGGCAACCGGGAGTTGCTCGAGGAGGGCGCCAGACAGCTGCTCGCCCGGGAGACGCTCGCCGACGCCGAGCTCGAGGCGTTCCTCCGGCGTGTGGTGGCACCTCCCACCGGGCAACCACGCCCCACCGCCACGGCCTTGCAGTGAGACGACGACCGGTCCCAGTTTCGCCGCGGGTGATAGCGCCCCTGCAGGCCATTCGGGCTGATATGGGGTGCCCCCCCCGGAACGCCGCGGGAAGAGTACAGTGAACGCATGAGGACCAGGGCAACGGCAGGTAGGCAATACGTCGTCCTCGGCCACCTGATCGAGGTGTATCTCTCCGACGATGACTGCTGGGGCGTGGCGGTGGACGGCCAGGAGATCCTGATGCGCGTCGCCACCTCCTATGACGCCTGGGCGGTGGGGGCAGCTGAGAGCTACCGCCAGGGCAGGGTGGCGGGCTCTCCGCCCGTGCACGACTGAACCAGGACGGCGGCGCCCGGGCGACCGATGTCGGGCGCCCAACTGGGCGAAAGCGATGGCTTCAGTCATGATTTTATGGATGCGAACGGAGAACGGGTGGGCCGTGAACCTCGACGGCCACGAACACGGCACAGGTGTTCTCGTTGCCGCGCATCGAGCTCCACACCAGCCCGCGAGGATGGGCCTACGTCTTCCATCTCGGCAACGGCATGTCGCGCCCGGTGCCGCTGAGGAATCTGATCAACGCCGCCGCGGCGATGCGGGCGGGGATCGAGGGGGGGCAGCCTGGTTGCCGTCGGCGTGCAGTACGAGCTGGAAGGACGTCCCTCCGCACGTCGAAACTCCCGCCGAGGCCAGGCGAGGGCTCAGGCCGCCGACGACGTCAAGGCAAGAGCCGATGCCAAAGGCCGCAAGGAATGCGGCACCGCGAGGGCAAGCACGTACCGGCGGCACCCGCACCTGCTGACGAGGCGACCAAGGGCCGATCCGGCGGCCGCGCTCCGGAGACGTCCCTCGAGGCCCGCGCTGTGGCGCGGCCCGACTCGCGAGCGCCGCCTCGCGCCGCGTGAAGACCGGTACAGTGTCCGCGCGGCCGGAGTGGGATGGTGCCTGATCGTCTACGGACCCGGGGGATCCTCCGGAGCCGTAAGTTCGTCCCCAGGTAGGGGCCCTTGTCGCGGCGTGGCCTCGAGCGCCTCGTGGACCCTGGTCAAGCGTTCGCAGCGATGGCGCCAATCCTCTCCGTGCACCCAGCCTCAGACCGGATCTCCCCGAGCCGCCGCTCGAGGCGAGGGAGCACGTCCTCCGCGGTGTAGCGGATGAAGTGCTCGCCCACAATGGAGAACTCCACCGCTCGGGTGATCGCCGGGATCCCTCGCGCGGCCGCGATGCGGAGCAGCCGCCAGAACCAGCGGCGGCGCTCCCGGTCGCCCCGGAGGCCGATCCGCCACATGGCCCGCGCCAGCGCCCCCAGCGAGCCTTCCCGGTTCCCGGGGTGGGGCCGGGCAGGGGTCATTCGCAGGCTCAGTTCGCACCTCCGGAAGAATGCGTCGGCGGAGAACAAGGCCGCGAGGAGGTCCCGGTAGGCGGCCACGAGCGCCGCCTCGGGCATGGTGGTCTCGAAGTTGGTGCGGTCGAACTGGTCGCCGGTGGGGTCGGCGCGTAGGCGCCCCTCGCGCTCCAGCCGGCGCCAGAGCTGCGTGCCCGGAAGCGCGGTGAGCAGCCCCACCATGGCCCGCGGAACGGGGAGCGCGGAGATGAAGGCCTGCTGCCGCGCGAAGGCACGCTGGTCGTCCCCGTCGAACCCCACGATGAACCCGGCGAAGACCTCCAGGCCGGCGCGGGTTAGGATCTCCACCGCGCGCGAAGGGTCCATCCGCAGGTTCTGCTTCTTCTGCGTCTTCTCCAGCGTGTCCGGGTCGGGAGACTCGAGCCCCACGAAGACGGAGGTGAACCCGGCCTCCACCAGCCCCCGAATCAGGCCGTCGTCTCCGGCCAGGTCAAGGCTGGCCTCCGTGTACAGGTCGAACGGCCACCGGCGCTCTTCCTGCCACTCGGCGATGGCGCGGAGGAGGCGGCCCGCGGCCTTCCGATTGCCGATGAAGTTGTCGTCCACGACGAAGAGCCCGCCGCGCACGCCGAGGGCGTGGAGCGCGTCCAGCTCGGCGAGGACCTGGGCCGGCTTCTTCATGCGCGGCACTCGGCCGAACATCTCGATGATGTCGCAGAACTCGCAGTGGAACGGACACCCGCGCGAGACCTGCACTGACATGGACGCGTAGCGGCTCACCTCCAGCAAATCGAACCTGGGCACGCGCGCCAGGGCCAGGCTCGGCCGTATGTCGTTCTCGGGCGAGAGCACGCGCTCCGCACCAGGCACGGGGTGCTCGAGCACCTCGATGAGCCGATCCAGGCGGCCCTCGGCCTCGCCCCGGAACACGTGCCGGGCCTCGGGGAAGCTCTCCGGGCTGGTGGTCGCCGCGGGGCCCCCTACCACCGTCACCCGTCCGAGCGCCCGAGCCCGCGCCAGGATCTCCCGCATCGAGTCCGCCTCGACGAGCATCCCCGACACGAGGACGGCATCCGCGTCGCGGAGCTCGGCATCGGATACGGGCCCGAGGTGGAGATCCCGGATGCGCAGGTCCCAGCTCGCGGGGAGGTGGGCGGCCAGCGTGGCAAGGCCGAGCGGGGGGTGAGTCGCGTCCTTTCCGACGAACGGCAAGCTGTGCCCGAAGCTCCAGTACGCCGGCGGCGACTTCCCCTGCACCAGCAGCGCGCGCATGACCTCATGCAGCGCCCCGGCCGTCACGGGGAAGTCATGGGTGCCGCGGCGAGACGGGTGGGGCGGCACTCACCCCTGCGACGGGCCGCCCGGGCGCGCAAACGCCCGGCCTCGTCGAGACCGGGCGTTCGTGCCAGCGAGATGCCGCGGAGATCAGGCGATAGGAAGGACGTTCTGCGCCTGCAGGCCCTTGGGCCCCCGCGCCACGTCGAACTCGACCCTCTGCCCCTCCGCCAGGGTGCGGAAGCCTTCCCCCTGGATAGCGGTGTGATGGCAGAAGACGTCGTCGCCGCCATCGCTCTGCGTGATGAACCCAAAGCCCTTCGCGTCGTTGAACCACTTCACGGTACCGGTAGCCATTGCTGTGATGCTCTTTTCTTTTCGTGAACGCGGGCAAGATCCTGCTGTGCTCCGTTGAGAGCGGGAGACCTCTACTCCGTTCGGAAGCACGAGTCGAGGAACGGCCCAAGAAAGCCGAGAGTGTGCTCTTTCGCATAGGGGTGGGCCCGCCGGCACGTGGACGATTATGGATGGGGGGTCCGAACCGCACCAGCTCCCGGAGCGCCTCGCTCCCTCGCCGGCCCGGTTCGAGACGAAGCGAGAAACCCGATGAGTGGGAGTCAATGAAGCGCGGATGCCTGAGCGCTTTCACGGCCCCCGAAGTGCTCGCGCGCAGCCGCGAAAGGCAGGGAAGGCATGAACGTCGCGTTCAGGGACCTGAAGGAGCGGATGCGCCGACTCGGCGCAATCCTCGAGCGCCGAGGCGCGACCGAGGACGTCGGCTTCGCGCAAGCGGTCTCGTCGCTGCGGCGTGCGGCGCGACGAGGGGACCGCTCCCGCGAGCCGACCCAGGAGCTCATGAACCTGCTCGAGCGCGCCGAAGGATTCGGTCGAAGGCTGGAATGACGCGTTGACGGTGTTCACGCGGACCGGATACAAACCCACGCCTCGGGTGGCCTCCTGCCGCCGAGCCAGGAGCCCGTGACCACCTTCGCCGACCTGAAGCTCTCCCACCTGTCCCTGCGCTCGCTCGACCGCGCCGGGTTCGAGCATCCGACGCCCATCCAGGCGCGCGCCATCCCGCCCGCCCTGGAGGGCCGCGACGTCATCGGCATCGCCGCTACCGGAACCGGAAAGACCGCCGCGTTCCTCCTGCCCATCCTCGAGCGGCTGTCGGGCAAGACCGGGACGCGGGCGCTGGTGCTGGCACCGACCCGCGAGCTGGCGCTGCAGATCGGCGACGAACTGGTGCGCTTCGGCCGGGGACGCCACGTCCGCGGCGCCGTGGTGATCGGCGGCGTGGGAATGGGCGCCCAGGCACAGGCGCTCCGCGACGGGCACGAGGTCATCGTCGCCACCCCCGGCCGCTTGGTGGACCACCTCTCGCAAGGCAACGCGCGCCTGGAGCGGATCGAGATCCTGGTGCTGGACGAGGCCGACCGGATGCTCGACATGGGCTTCAAGCCCCAGCTCACCCGCATCCTCCAGAAGCTCCCGAGGGTGCGCCAGACGCTGCTCTTCTCCGCGACCACCGCCGGCGAGGTGGGGGAGTTCGCTCGGTCCCACCTCCGCGATCCGGTCCAGGTCGAGGTGTCGCGCAGCGGCACGACCGCGGCGCGGGCCGAGCAGCGCGTGTTCCTGTGCGATCAGGAGGAGAAGCTGCCGCTGCTGCTCACCCTGCTGGCCCAGGACCCGCTCTCGACGCTGGTCTTCACCCGGACGAAGCGCCGCGCCGATCGGGTCTTCAAGGGCGTGCAGCGGGCCGGCCACAAGGCGGCGCGCATCCACGCCGACCGCTCCCAGGGACAGCGCCGGCAGGCACTGGACGGGTTCAAGGACGGCTTCTACCGGGTGCTGGTTGCGACCGACATCGCCGCCCGGGGCATCGACGTGACCGACATCGGCCACGTGGTCGTCTTCGACCTCCCCCACGTGCCCGAGGACTACGTGCACCGCGTCGGGCGCACGGCACGCGCCGGTGCGGCGGGCCGCGCCTCAACGTTCTGCTCCCCCGAGGAGGCCGGGCTGCTGCGCGACGTGGAACGGCTCACCCGCGCCCAGCTGCCGAGGGCCGAGGTGCCGCGCGAGAGCGAGGTCTTCAAGGTCGAGCTCGCCCGTGCTGCCGTCGGGCGGGCACACCAGGGGACCCCCCCGCACCGTCGCACCGGCGGCGCCAGCCCGCCGCGCCGCGCTCCGGCCCCACACTGGCAGCACGCAGCGCAGGGGGGCGGCGCATCGGGCCACCGAGCCTCGCCCGGTCTGGCCCGTCCAGACCATGCTAGAGCGGCGACCGCCGGGGCCAAGCGGACGTCCCTTATCGGCTCCTGGGGGCCGAAGAAGCGGCGACGGTGAGAGTGCGCGGGCGTCAGTGCTGCACCCCTCACCGGGTGGTGCACTCTGGGGCGGGTGCTTGCGCTGTGCATCCTCGAGCTCGCCCGCAGGCTCCACGGCGTGCGCGCACGCTAGCCCCATCGTTATCGTCTCCGGTGTGGCGACGACGCCCCGGGACGCCGGGGGAGGAGTAACGTGAAGGCATGAAGATCCTCTGGATGCGAACGGAGCACGGGTGGGCCATGAACCTCGACGGCACGGATGCGGCGCAGGCATTCTCGCTGCCGCGGATCGAGCTCCACACCAGCCCGCGAGGATGGACCTGCGTTTGCCACCTCGGCAACGGCACGTCGCGCCTGGTGCCGTTGGCAAATCCGACCACCGCCGCCGCGGCGATGCGGGCGGGGATGGAGGGCAGCCTGCTCGTGGTCGGGGCGCAGTACGAGCCGGAGCTACGCGCGCTGCTCGCGCCGCCAGCCGGAGCTTGATGGAGGCGAGGCCGCCGCCGCGAATCAGGCAGGAGCGGGCCGGACCAGCCGGCCCGCCCTTCGCTGGACCTTCAACTCGTGCGCCAGCGCACGACCCAAAGGTCCGCGGGCCCATCTCGGGCTGGAGGTCCAAGTCGCGGCAAACATCTGCTTCCTTCGAGGCAGGGATCCGGCTCGCTCGCTCCCCGTATCGACGGCAACAACGAAAGGAACGGTGATCTGCGTGTCCATGACGTGGGACGGAACGGACGAGCGCGCGTCCGCCATGAGGCTCTCGAGCGGCGGGGAAGAATGGATCGAGGTAAAGGCGCTCGGCCATGGCCCGCTGCGGGGGTCGACGTGGAGCGTCGAAGCTCGCCTGCGTGGCAGCCACTACAAGCTCGGCGACGCGTTCCCGAGCAAGGAAGCCGCCCAGGGAAGCGCGCTGCTGCTGGCGATGCGGTTGCTCCCGGCCGATCGGCGGCGCGCGCTCCACGCGGCCCTGGACAAAGTGCCGGGTGCCTGGTGGTGGAAGATCGCGCCCGGCAACGACGCGAGCTCCGAGTGCCGCTCGATCACCAGCAGCCGACTCGCGGAGTCCGAGGAGGCAGCCGAGCGCGGCGGCCGGGCGGCCGGAGCAGGGTGGTGGCTGACCGTCTACGGACCTGGGGGGTCGGTCCGGAGATGCGGCATCGTCTTCAGGTAGGTGGAAGCTGGTGGGCTGGCGGGAGCTGGAGAAGGAAGACCGGCGCGAGAATTATCACCGTCTCGAGCTGAGCTACGGCACGTTCACCCGCGCCTTCTCGATGCCGGCGACCATCGACGCTCGGAGAAGATCTGCGTGGAGTCGAAGCAGGGTGTGTTCCACATCCAGCTTCCGAAGAAACCATAGGCGAAGCTGAAGAGCATCCAGGTCAAGTGAGCTGATTGTAAGACCCAGGAGCTACCCCCGCGAGAGCGGACCGGACCGGCCGGTCGGCCTGCTCTGGCCCTCGCGGGCGTTGGGATCGCGGACTCCGTCCCCGAGTCGCGGGTCGGACGTGGGCGTCTTCACCCCGGAGACGTGTCGGTTCGCTGGACGATCGGGACAGTAACACCCGTGATTCACACCGGCGGCCCGGGCGGCACGTCCCTGGGCGGCTCCTCGGGCGATCCGCCGGGTCGCTTGGCGCGGGTGCTCGGCTTCGACGCATCGCCGTGTGAACCGAAGGCATGGCCCTTCACCAGCTTGCTCGACTGGAGCCACTCGCGTACGGAATGAGCTGCCTGCCGGGCGACAGATGCTTCTCTCTCGAGGAATTCTCGCAACATGTGAACCTCCTTCTACCCTCTGCTGGATCTCGCCTCACACCGGCGGCAGCCAGCCGTATCCTTCGCGACGGCGATGACACCCTGGCTTCGAAGACCCTCGAACAATCGGGATCGGCCGTTGCAGGCGGCGACGTCGACTGCCTTCAGTGGTCTTACCTTAACCACGAACCAGTTGCTGTCAAAGCAGCTCCCTCGCCGACCGCGTACGTGAGGTTCCGGAACCCGTTGGCGTGCTCATGTACGGCCTCGTGTCGGCCGAGCGGAGCCGGTGAGTGTCGAACCCGGATGCTTCGCGAACGTTCGGCGCGCGACGGCATTGCTCTCGTCGCCCCGTCCTCGAAGCCCCTTCATGGCCCCGCCCGATGACACCCCCGGTGACCTGCATGGCATCTCCAGGATCCAGGGGGCGTTGCTCGTGCAGGGGGTCTCGCCCGCGAGGTACTGGGAATGCGGACACGGCCTGTCGTCCATCGGCAATGGATGCGACGCATCCGCACCACGGGCGCGGTCCTGGTCTCGGGCATCCTCGTCCAGTAGCCCGGAGGCGCTTCCGGAGGCACACCACCGACCTCGACACGCCGGACCCGGAGACCCGATCCCGCGCGCCATGGTGGGCATCCTCACGGCCCCGGTCGGTCGTGGAACTCCTGGATCGCGCGATGTCGCGCTGTGCCGCCGATGGCCATCAGTCGCACGCCAGCACTCGCGCGCGCGGGTGCTGGGGGTTCAGCGGCTACGTCATGTCAGGGGGTTCGTAAGGCGGCTCTTCTATCGCCTGGCAGAGCCGCCGGGGCGGGCATCGCGGGGACGGTTCGCGGGCCGGGCATAGCTCCTGCGCCCATGTCTGCAGCGACCTCGATCTCCTCCGCACAGGCGACGAGCGCGCGGGCCATCAGTCGATGCCTCCAGCGGTTCCACCAGCGCGAGCTGCCCAGCAGCTCGAGCGCAGCCAGCCGCGCGACGCAGGCGGCCACTCGTGCCCCACACTCCTGGCCTTCGAAGAAGCTGGTGCGGTCATGGGCGGTCATGGCCCCGACCCTTCGACGATCCCGGGCTCGCGCCAGAACCCTTCGCAGGGATCGGACCCGCGCGCAGCAGGTCCCGGCAGGCCTCGCACGTTACACCGGTGGCGGAGTCCGTCCAGTCCGTGTCCATCGATCCCCAGTCGCCGCAGAACGGCTCGGCGTGGCTGCCGATGGGGGGAGCATCCGATGGTGCGAAGTGGATCACGCGCATGGTCTTCTCCCCGGCGCAGGTCCTCACGCCGGGGGCGGTCGCGTCGTGCCGTTTTGTCTAATCGTGCCAGCGGGGGAGCTCTAGGGTCATTCGGACCACATCGTCCTTGTCATCGCCACGCTCGCGAGCATGGCCGCCCGTCGTTCGCCCGTCGGAGGCGCCCGTGCGCTCGCGCGCAGCCCGTAAGGTCCGGGTTCGTCGAGATGTTCGTGGGCGTGGGACAGTCCGGCTCCGCGACCTGTTCCAGGGGGCCCGCAGCACCGTGCGGGCTGATGGGTGCCCCACGGGAGCCGCGGGAGAGAGTACCGTGAATCAATGAACATGTCCGATCATAGGACTGCGCAACTGGGAGATCTGGTGGTGGCGACATTCGACGCGGCAGGGCGCCTCAGCGCCGAGCAGCGCGAGGTGTCCCGTCTGGCGACGCTGATCGTGAAGCGCTTGCTGTACCGCGGGCACCACATATCTGTGTCCCTTCCTCCAGGCAGACGTGCTTCGCCCCAGCCATCGCGCGCATCGCCTGCTTGAGGGCCGCGCCGTTCGTCTCGACCACCTGCATCCCGATCCGCTTCCCCGTCTGCCCCACCACTGCCAGCGTGCAGCTTTGCGAATGAACGTCCAGTCCGATATACCGTTCCATCGGCCTCCTCTTTCGGTTGAGTCCACGCAACCCAACCGTGCCCGTGATCGGGAATCGCGAACTGCGACCTTGGAGTTCGAGGGACCGGCCACAGCAAGGTGTCCGCTGGGTCGGCGCAAACTCAGGTCGCCCCACGCTAAGGAGATGGAACTCATCGCCGACGCGCGCCTGCGCAAGCCGGGGAGGCACTCGCCTCGCGGTAGCGGGCGAGGCGGCTCTCACCCCGAGAGGGCCGCTCGCGCGGGCGACGCCGGCGCCAAGGTCGTCTGCGCCTCGGCCTCGGCGATCTGCTGATCGAGCCGCCCCCTCAGCGCTCGGCAGAAGGGACCGAGATGCAGAAACAGCGCCGCGAAGGAGGCGCTGATCTTGAGGGCAGACGGGTTGTGGACCAGGCAGTCGAGCATGGCGCTCCAGAAGGCGCGGCGCGCGTCGCTGCCGGCGAGGGTCAGGCGGGCCGCGATACGGCCGAAGGAGCGTAGGTCGCGCCACAGGTGGCCGAGTGGCTGACGCAGCCGGTGGCGGGAACGGTCGAGTTGGCGTGCCGCCCGGCGCACCCGACCGAAATAGGCTTGGGGCGAGTAGATGCGCTCCAGCACCTGGCGGTAATCGGCGAGCACCTCGGCGCGGGGCCGTCGGGTGAGGTAGTTCAGCCCCGAAGTGCACTGATCGGCATCGTCCTCCCTGACGGTGTTGGCGTCCGAACGCAGTCGCCCCTCGGCCGCGAGGCGGCGCGAGAGACGCGTCCCGGGCAGGGCGTAGAGCAGCCCCACCATGCATACCGGGATGCCGGTGGCCTCGATGCAGTCCACCATGGACTCGGCCACGCTCCCCCGCTCGGCGTCGAAGCCAATGATGAAGCCCGCGTTCACGAAGATGCCGGCCTGGTGGATCCGGCGGACGCTGTCGGCGATGTCGCGCCGCGCGTTCTGCAGCTTGTGAGCCCCGGCGAGCGCCACCGAGTCGGGGGTCTCGATGCCCACGAAGACCGCGAAGAAGTTGGCGGCTCGCATGAACTCGAGGAGTTCCTCGTCATCGGCCAGGTCGAGGGAGGCCTCGGTGCTGAACTCGAAGGGGTGGCGGTGGGCCTCGAGCCAATCTGCCAGGGCCCGCAAGAGCAGCTTCGCGGCCCGGCGGTTGCCGATGAAGTTGTCGTCGACGAAGTCCACGTGGCCGCGCCAGCCGAGCGAGTGCAGCGCCTCTAGCTCGGCCAGCACCTGCGGCACTGTCTTGGTGCGCGGCCGGTGTCCGTACAACTCGACCACGTCGCAGAACTCGCAGTCGAAGGGGCAGCCGCGCGAGAACTGCACCCCGACGTGCATGTAGCGGCGTAGGGCGAGGAGGTCAAAGCGCGGCACCGGCGAACGGGTAACGTCGGGGAAACGGCTGGCCGTGTAGGTTCCCCTCCGGGCACCGCGCTCCAGGTCGGCCACGAGGGAGCCCACCAGTTCCTCGGCCTCCCCCTGCACCTGGAACTCCACCTGGCGGTAGACATCCGGGCTTGCGGTTACGTCCGGGCCGCCCACCACCACCGCCTTTCCGGCCGCGTGTGCAAGCCGGAGGACCTCCAGCGTGTCGCGCCGCTGCGGCAGCATCCCCCCGGTCATGACCAGGTCGGCCCACGCGAGGGCGGCCGAGGTGAGCGGCTCGACGTTTCGATCCACGAGCCGCAGCTCCCACTCGCAAGGCAGCAGCGCCGCCACGGTGATGAGGCCGAGCGGCGCGGCCGAGTAGCCGGCGCCCACTACCTTGCAGGTCTCCTGGTAGTTCCAGAAGGACTGGGAGCCGAAGCGTGGGAAGACGAGGAGAACGCGCCGCTGGAAAATAAGATACCCCCTCTCCGATTTGCGTGGGCCGAGCCTAGCACGTCAATATTGACCCGCAGCAACCACCAGCGCCATGACCTTGGTCCTTGTCGCACCCCAATGGGCGCGGGTCTCCCGGACGAAGCGCCGGTTCTGGGCAACGCCAAGCTGGTCCTGATCGACGACCCGACGCTTGCACGCCTCACAATGCTGACCCGTTGGGACCCCTTCCGCGAGCTCGCACGAGTGCAGGAGGAGATGAACCGCGTCTACGGCGACGAGCGCCAGCTGTTCCGCGCCGGTGAGTCGGTGGGCTGGACGCCCGCGTGCGATATCTACGAGGACGGCGAGGAGATCGTCGTCCGGGCAGAGCTGGCCGGCGTCGAGCCGAAGGATGTCGACGTCCGATTCGAGAACAGCGTGCTCACCCTTGCGAGGATGGGCACGCTTTGGGCGCAGTTTGGTGGGTTCCGAACCCGATCGTCGATCATCCAGGCACGTCCCCTGGCCGAGGATGACCTGCCGGCCCATCACCCTCGAGGCCTGTCTTGGGCCTGGACCAGGTGGAAGGGCGACTCGAGAGCTCGCCTGGCAGCGCAAAGCTGGTTTCCCGACCCTTCCGATTCCCGTGGCGGGTACGCAATGATCGGAAACTCGGGCGCATCTACGAACGTTCGCGAACGTTCGCGGGCAGCTCCTGCTCCTGGGCGGACCTGCGGGTACGGTTATGGAGTAGGCTGTTCGCGGGCTCGACTCCTGGGACCCGACATCCGAGGGGGTTCCACCGCTTGTCCAGCCGCTCGACAACACGCGGCGCGCCTCGCAAGCCGACCTTGCTGCATGCCCTGCGCGCCGCGGGACGCAACCCGTCCTTGATGAACGAGTTCCCGGTCGTCGGCGTGGGCGCGTCGGCGGGCGGCCTCGACGCTTTCCGGCAGCTCCTCGCCCACGTGCCGGCGGACTCCGGGCTCTCGTTCGTGCTGGTGCAGCATCTCGAGGCGTCGCGGGCCAGCCTGCTCAGCGACGCACTCGCCCAGGCGACCACAATGAAGGTCGCCCAGGCGGGGCAGGGCGTTCGCGTCGAACCGAACCGGGTCTACGTCATCCCGCCCGGTTCCCAGCTGGCGATCGAGCGGGGCCTGCTGAAGCTGTCCCCCATCGACGAGGACCAGCACCGCCCCCACCTACCCATCGATTTCTTCCTGCGCTCCCTCGCGGCCGAGCGCGGCCGGCAGGCCATCGGCGTGGTCCTCTCCGGCACCGCCACCGACGGCACCGCCGGGCTGGCGGCGGTTCGGGCGCACGGTGGGATCACCTTCGCGCAGGATCCGCGCTCGGCGCGCTTCGGAGGAATGCCCCAGAGCGCGGTCGACGCGGGCGTTGTCGACTTCTGCCTGCCGTTACCGGCGCTCGGTGCCGAGCTGGCCCGGCTGGCTCACCATCCGTATCTCGCCCGGCGGGCGCCGGTGCCACCAACCCCGACTGGCGCCGCTTCCCAGGCGCGGGTGATAGCGCTCTTGCGGGCCAAGACCGGAATCGACTTCGGCGAGCACAGGCCGGCCACCTTCCAGCGGCGGCTCGCCCGTCGCATGGTGGTGCGCCAGGTCCAGGACGTCGCCTCCTACCTCGAGGTGCTGAAGGGCGATCCCGCCGAGGTCCAGTCCCTCTGCGACGACCTCCTCATCAAGGTCACCTCGTTCTTCCGGGACGAGAAGAGCTTCGACGAGCTGAAGGCGATTGCCTTCCCGGAGATCCTGAGGAACAAGGCCCCCGGCACACCCATCCGTGCCTGGGTGGTGGGGTGCGCAACCGGCGAGGAGGTCTACTCCCTGGCCATTTCCCTCCTCGAGCACCTCGGCGACAACGCCGCCTCGCACCCCGTCCTGATCTTCGGCTCCGACTTGAGCGAGGTGGCCATCGAGACCGCCCGCTCCGGGATCTACCCGGACGCCGCCGTGCACGGCCTGGGGGAGACGCGGCTGAAGCGCTTCTTCGCCCGGAGCGAGCGCGGCTGGTGCGTCAAACAGGCGGTGCGCGAGCTGTGTGTCTTCGTCCGTCACGATGTCGCGCGCGATCCCCCTTTCTCCAGGCTCGACCTGGTGAGCTGCAGGAACGTGCTGATCTACTTCGGCCGGGCGCTGCAGCGCCGCGTGCTCGCGGCGGCGCACTACTGCCTAAACCAGCCTGGATACCTCCTCCTCGGCAGCTCGGAGAGCGCTACCGGCCTGCCCGGCTGGTTTACCCCAGCGAGCAGGGGCGGCCGGCTCTTCGCCCGCCGGCCGGGGCCGAGCAGCTTCCATTTCGCGGCCCGCCCCGGCGCCCTCCCCCCGGTGCGCCCGCCGCTCGCCGCCGACGGGCGGCTGCCGCCGGCCACGGACGGCGCCCTGGCTCGCCACGCCGACGAGCTGGTCCTGGCGCGATACGGGCCGCCCGGCGTCGTGGTCAACGATCGCTTGGAGGTGGTCCAGTTCCGCGGGCGGACGGGCCCCTTCCTCGAGCCGCCCGAGGGGGAGCCGCAGAGCCAGCTCCTCAAGATGGCGCGCGCCGGGCTTGCCGCCCCGCTGCGGGTCGCGCTGGCGCAGGCGCGCAAGACCTCCGCGCCAGTGCGCAAGAAAGGCGTCGCCCTGGAGGGGGATGGCGCTGGGCGATCCTGCGACCTAGTGGTGTTGCCGCTCCAGGGGGCGGAAGACGGGGAGCGAGCGTTGGTGGTGCTCTTCGAGGAGCGCCCGCCTGCTGCCTCCCGTCCGCGCGGCGCGCGGCGCCAGGGCGCGCGGCGCGCTGCGGCGCCGCGACGGGCGCTTGAGGAGGAGCTCGCCTCCGTCAGGGAGCACCTGGCGTTGCTCCTCGAGGATCACGCCCGCGGCACCGACGCGCTCGCCTCTGCCAACGACGAGCTCGTCTCGAGCAACGAGGAGCTCCAGAGTCTCAACGAGGAGCTGGAGACCGCCAAGGAGGAACTCCAGGCGACCAACGAGGAGCTCACCACCGTAAACGACGAGCTCCACGCGCGGAACCAGGACCTCCAGCTCGTCAATGCGGACGTCCTGAACCTCCTCGACGCGATCGAGCTCCCCATCTTGATGCTTGATGCGGAGTGTCGCATCCGGCGCTTCACGCGGCGTGCGGCGGAGTTCCTTGATCTCGAGCCGGCTGACGTGGGAAGACCGATCACCGACCTCACCCTCCCGCTCCGAGTACCCGATCTCGAGCAATGGATTCGGCGAGCCATGGCCGAGGCCATCCTGGTGGAGTCGGAGATTCAGGACCGCTCCGACCACTGGCACCGGCTGCAGATCCGCCCTCGCCGCGCCTCGGACGGCCGCACCGACGGCGCCATCCTCTCGCTGGTCGACATCCAGGATCTGAAGCGCGAGGTCGCCACTGCCGAGTGGGCGCGGGACTACGCCCGCAGCATCGTGGAGGCCGTGCAGATGCCGCTCGTCGTCCTCGACGCCAGCCTCCGCGTCCTCTCGGCCAATGCGGCCTACTACCGGCTCTTCCGGGAGGATTCGGCCCGGACCGAAGGGCATGGCCTTTTCGAGCTCGGGACGGGGGAGTGGAGTGCCGTCGAGCTGCATGGAGCGGTCGACGCCGTGCGCGCAGGGGACGGATCCTTCCAGGCGCTGGAGATGGAGCAAGACTTCCCCGGAGCAGGCCGCCTCACGGTCTCGGTATCCGGCTGCTCGGTCCCCGCTCCCGGCGAGCCAATGGTCTTGCTCGCCATCGAGGACATCACCGAGCGACGGCAGGGCGAGAGTCGCCGCGCCGAGCTGCTGGCCCTTGCCCAGGAGGCGCGACAGCGGGCGGAACGGGCCGATGCGGCCAAGGACGCCTTCCTGGCCCTCCTCTCGCATGAGCTCCGAAGCCCGCTCACCGCCATCCTCCTCCACGCGGAGGCGCTGCAGAGGGGTCGGCTCTTGGGGGAAGCCGTCGGCCGCGCCGGCGCCGCCATCGCCGCCAGCACCCGCCGCCAGGTGAGGTTGGTCGACGAGCTCCTCGACGTCTCACGCATCGACTCGGGCAAGCTCCGCCTCGAAGTCGAGAAGGTGGACTGGGGGGAACTCGTGCTGGGGGTCCTCGAGACCATGAGGCTCGAGGCGGAGGAGAAGTCGGTGCAGCTCGTGGCGGAGTGCGAGGGCGAACCGATCCTGTGCGTGGGCGACCCGGAGCGCCTCCAGCAGGTCGTGGCCAACCTGGTCGCCAACGCCATCAAGTTCACGCCGGGCGGGGGCCGCGTCAACGCGAAGGTCGAGGCGGTGGACGGCTCCGCGCACCTCGTCGTCACCGACACGGGCCGGGGGATCGACGCGGCGTTCCTGCCCCACGTCTTCGAGCGGTTCACGCAGGAGGTTCAGGGCGGGTGGCACGACGTCGGCCTCGGCCTCGGTCTGGCGATCGTCCGCCACCTGGTCGAGCTGCATGGTGGAACGGTGCGGGTGGAGAGCCCGGGGCGAGGCCTGGGTGCCACGTTCACCGTCGCGCTCCCGCGGCACGTTGCGACGGGCGGAGCCTCCGAGTAGGCGAACTCCCGGCCCTTCGCAACTCGGTGGCTCGCGGGGGCCCGTTTCGGGGCGACCCCTTCGGTACCCGGAATCGAACGTTCACCTGTGCGCCCCGAACGTTTCGATCATCCTGGCACGGCTCGTGGCTAGGATCCCCTCAACCGCGCGGACAAGCTAGAGGTCGCTCTTCCTCCGTTGCGGGGAAGATCCAGAATGGCCTGGCCCGTACGCGTTGCCCAAACGCACCCGGCAGACGGTCGGGCGCCGGCGCTTCTGCTCCCCTTTCCCTGGCCCGGCAACGGCCCCGCGCAGCGGAGCCCCATCCCCCGCGATGGCTTCTTGCTCGGGCGCGGTGAGGTGGTCTTCGAGGCTCCGTTCGTCGACCCCGCCATGGCCCCCCGTCACGCGGAGGTCCGCCTGGAGGCTGCAGGCGCCGTGGTGCACGACCTCGGCAGCGGCTCGGGAACGTACGTCAACGGAGCCGCCCTGATCTCGTCGCGCGTGCTCGCAGGGGGAGATGTGCTCCGCCTGGGCGATACCGTGCTCGTGTACACCTGCATGGAACGCGACCCTTCGGCTGGCGTGGAGCGGAACCCTGCGGAACCAGAGCTGATCGGCGCGACCGCATCCATCGAGGCCGTGCGGCGCAGCATCGAGGCCGTCGCCCCTTACCCGTGCACCGTGGTCATCACCGGCGAGACCGGCACGGGCAAGGAGATCGTGGCCCGCACGCTCCACCGACGCAGCGGCAGGTCCGGACCGTTCCTGGCCGTCAACTGCGGTGGCCTCGCCGAAGGCCTGCTCGCCAGCGAGCTCTTCGGCCACGTGCGCGGGGCGTTCACCGGCGCCGTCGCGGAGCAGCAGGGCCTCTTCCGCGCCGCGCAGGGCGGGACGCTGCTGCTTGACGAGGCCGGCGATATCCCCCTCGCCCTGCAGCCCACGCTGCTCCGCATCCTCGAGACCTGGGAGGTGCGCCCGGTCGGCAGCTCCCGCAACGCCCCGGTGGACGTCCGCGTGATCGCCGCGAGCAACCAGGAGCTGGTCGCCCTGGTCAAGCAGGGCCGGTTCCGCGCCGATCTCTACGGCCGGTTGGCGCAGTGGATCATCCGCACCCCTCCGCTGCACGATCACCGTGAGGACATCCCGGCCCTCTCGCGCGCCCTGCTCTGCCGGCTCGGCGCGGGGGAGCGGTCCCTGACGCCGGATCTCGAGGAGGCGCTGCTCTTGCACCCCTGGCCGCTCAACGTTCGCGGGCTCTCGAACGTCTTGTCCATCGCTTCCATAGCCACCCCGCCGGGCGAGCCACTCGGGCTCGTCCCGGAGGTGCGCGACGCGCTGCAGGACAACCACGTGGAGAGCATGCCGCCCCCTCCGGAGACCCCGGTGGTCGAGCTCGATCGGGCTCACCTGGAAGAGCTCCTGCGGCGTTTCGGCGGCCGGGTGGCCGAAACGGCCCGGCACGCCGGGGTCTCGCGACCCAGACTGTACCGGCTGCTGTGGGCGGCTGGGCTCGATCCGGCGGAGTTCCGCCGGCGGTGAGAGCAGGCCCGGCCAGCGTGGCGGCCAGCGGCGAACGCTCGCGAACGCGCCGGGGCACCGTCCGGGCGAGAGTCCGCTCTGGGATCTTCCCAACCCGATCCAAGCGGGAAAACCGCCATGCTGCGTGCGTGTTTATCCGGCTCCCGCCCTCGGCGGCCGGGTCGAACGAGCGCACCGCCAAGCCGAGCCACACAGGGAGTCGAGCATGAACCGGGACCGTGTCGAAGGCAGCTGGAAGCAGCTGAAGGGCAGGGTGAAGGCGGAGTGGGGCAAGCTCACCCACGACCAGCGCGGCGTCATCGCAGGCAAGGATGAGCGCCTTGCCGGTCGGGTCCAGGAACAGTACGGCATCGCCAGGGAGGAAGCCGAGAAGCAGGTCCAGTGGCTCGCCAGCTCGATCGGAGTGGAGACTTTCAAGGAGTGAACCGAGGCGTCCGGTTCCCGCTGTGGACATCCCGTCATGAGCCAGCACACCCGTGTCGGCCATCCCATCTACGACCTCCTGCCCACGGAACTGGAGGGGTTCGACTCGTTGGCAGAGCTCGCCCTGGATCTGCGCTGGTCGTGGAGCCATTCGAGCGACACGGTGTGGCGCCAGCTCGACCCCGGGCTGTGGGAGATGACGCACAACCCCTGGGTCGTCCTGCAGACGACCTCGCGGGATCGGATCGAGCGCATGCTGGCCGACGTCGCGTTCCGCCAGGCGGTGGATGGCCTGGTGGAGGAAGCGCGGCGAGCAGCCAGGGCGCCGGCCTGGTTCCAGAGGAGCCATCCGGACGCTCCCCTGACCTGCGCCGCCTTCTTCAGCATGGAGTTCATGCTGAGCGAGGCTCTGCCCATCTACTCGGGCGGCCTTGGCAACGTGGCCGGCGATCAGATGAAGGCCGCCAGCGACCTGGGCGTACCGCTGGTGGGCGTGGGACTCCTCTACCAGCAGGGCTACTTCCGCCAGCTGATCGGCAATGACGGGGACCAGGAGGCTCTCTTCCCGTACAACGACCCCGGACAGCTGCCCATCACGCCGCTGCGCCAGCCCGGTGGGGAATGGCTGCGGATGGAGATCATGCTGCCCGGGTACTCGGTCTGGCTGCGCGCCTGGCAGGTTCAGGTCGGCCGGGTGAAGCTTTATCTCCTCGATAGCAATGACGCCGCGAACTACCCGGCGCATCGGGGGATCACCAGCCAGCTCTACGGTGGCGGCCCCGAGCTACGCCTGAAGCAGGAGCTGCTCCTCGGAATCGGCGGGTGGCGACTGCTCCGCATGCTCGGGATCCGGCCCGAGGTCTGCCACCTTAACGAAGGCCACGCGGCTTTCGCCGTTCTCGAGCGCGCCCGAAGCTTCATGGAGGATACAGGGCGTTCCTTCGAGGTTGCACTGACGGTCACACGGGCGGGAAATCTTTTCACCACCCACACGGCTGTGGCGGCCGGGTTCGACCGCTTCGCACCGGCCCTCATCGAACACTACCTGGGCGGATACGCCGAGGAGAAGCTGGGCATCGAGGTCCCCGAGCTGCTCGCGTTGGGCCGCCAGGACGCGAGCGACGCCTCGGAGTCGTTCAGCATGGCCTACCTGGCGCTCCGCGGGAGCGGAGCGGTGAACGGGGTGAGCCGCCTGCACGGGAAGGTGAGCCGGCGCCTCTTCCTGCCCCTCTTCCCGCGCTGGCCGGAGGACGAAGTTCCCATCGGGCACGTGACCAACGGAGTTCACGTTCCCACCTGGGACTCGGCTCAAGCCGACGAGCTCTGGACGGAGAGTTGCGGGAAGGAACGCTGGCTGGGGACGACGGAGTTTTTGGAACGCCGCATCCGCGGGGCCTCCGACGAGAGACTCTGGCATTTCCGGACCGCGGCCAGCAGGTCTCTGGTGGAGTACACGCGCCAGCGCCTGTCGCGGGATTTGGCTGCGGCGGGTGCGCCGCTGGAGGAGGTCCAGGCCGCGCAGCAGATCTTCGACCCCGACGTCCTCACGCTGGGCTTTGCACGCCGGTTCGCAACCTACAAGCGACCGAACCTGCTCCTGCGCGATCCGCCGAGACTGCTCCGCCTGCTGGCGGATCCACTGCGGCCGGTCCAGCTCGTCGTCGCCGGCAAGGCCCATCCGGCGGACCAGGCCGGGCAGGCGCTGATCCGGGAGTGGACGCATTTCATCCGGCAGCCCTCGGTGCGTCCGCACGCGGTCTTCCTCGCCGACTACGACATGCTGCTCACCGAGCACCTGGTGCAAGGGGTGGACGTGTGGATCAACACGCCGCTGCGACCCTGGGAGGCCAGCGGAACGAGCGGGATGAAGGTGCTGGTCAATGGTGGACTCAACCTGTCGGAGCTGGACGGCTGGTGGGCGGAGGCCTTCACGCCCGAGGTCGGGTGGGCCCTCGGGGATGGCCAGGAGCACGGCGACGATCCGGGCCTGCACGCCGCGGAGGCCCACGCGCTCTACACCCTGCTCGAACGGGAGGTGATCCCCGAGTTCTATTCCCGCGACGAGCGAGGCATCCCCAGGGCCTGGGTGAGACGGATGCGGGAGAGCATGGCCCGGCTCACCCCGCGCTTCTCCACTAACCGCGCGGTGTGCGAGTACACCGAGCAGCACTATCTCCCGGGCGCTGCCGCCTACCGGGAGCGCGCTGCGGACTTGGGCGCCCTGGGCCAGAGCATCGTCGAGTGGAGACGGGCTCTGAAGTCCCGATGGGACGGGCTCCGCTTCGGCGAGGTGAAGATCATCACGGATGCGACGCAGCACGTCTTCGAGGCGGAGGTCCAGCTCGAGGGCCTCGACCCGGACGCCACCCGCGTCGAGCTGTACGCCGAGGGGATCGACGGCAGCGGGCCGAGCCGGCAGGAGATGAACCTGGTCCAGGAAGCGGTGAAGGCGAAGCTGCGGTGCCGCGCGATCTACCGCGCATCGGTCCCGGCGACCCGCCCGGCAACGGACTACACGCCTCGCATCATCCCGCGCTTCCCGGGCGTCGCGGTGCCCCTGGAGCTTGCGGCTATCCTGTGGCAGCGGTGAGATCGGGACGCTGTCGGCTGGATCCCCCGACGGACGGATCCACCTGCTTCGCGCTGGAACGTGTCGCTCGACCTGGTACAAGACGGAGCGAGCCGCCCGAGGGCGGCCCGCGTCGATCGCTGCAACGTGGACCGAGTTCGCTCAGCTCACCTTCACCTGGATGCTCTTTGGCTTGGCCTCAGGCTTCTTGGGCAGGTGGACGTGGAGCACACCCTGCTTCGACTCGGCGCGGATCTTCTCCGTGTCGATGGTCGCCGGCATCGAGAAGGCGCGGGTGAACGTGCCGTAGCTCAGCTCTAGACGGTGATAGTTCTCGCGCCTGTCTGCCTTCTCCAGCTTGCGCTCGCCCTTCAGGGTGAGCACACCGTTCTCGAAGCGGATCTCGACGGCCCCCGGCTCGACGCCGGCCAGCTCCGCGCGCACGACGATCTCCTCGCCGTCCTCGTAGATGTCGCAGGCGGGTGTCCAGCCCACCGAGTCACCGGCGCCGAACTGCAATCGCTCGTCGCCGAGCGCGCGGTTCATCTCCTCTTGGACTCGGGCGAGCTCGCGGAAGGGATCCCAACGGGTCAGCACTGTCATGACGTCTCCTTTCGTGCCGGTTTCTGATCGTTCTCAACGTAAGACCGATCACCGGCGTGTCAAAGAGCACGCCACCTCGCCGGCCTACGGGAACGCGGCGACTCGATCCGCGGGAAGGCGACCTCCGCGGCGTCCGTGACGGAGCACGTGCCTCACGACCAGTGTCGCCAGACGGGACACCCCGCGCGGATCGCTGCTCAGAAACACGGCGCCATCGAATGCGGCCACCACCAGCCCCCCGAGTTGTGCGGTCCTGCGGGCGCACGTTCTCATGGATGCCTCCTTGGCAGAAGGCGGTCGTGCATACCCCGCCCCACGGGCCCAGGATCCCGCTGGCGAGCTGCGGCGTCCGGTGTGAGCAGAGAACCTCCGGGTGCGTCCCGGGCGCCCCCGAACGAACCCCTTCGAGCGCATCCAGGAGAGCGCACCGTGCACCGCTGAGAACCAGATTGGTCCACGCGAGAGAACGACCTCATCGCCGGGCACCGCGCCGAACGCTCGCGAACGTTCGCGTTCGACTCGCCGGCTTCTCCGGCCCGACGAGCCACCGCAGGAGGCCCGCCCCTTTCCTCCCACCACCGGGGGGCGCGATGTGTGCAGTCCGAGTGTTTGGCTCCTCGAGATCGCGCGGCGAGGCGGTGAGGTGGCCTCGGCAGCCTTGGGCGTCTCCAGCCTTGAAGAATGACCACCCTGCCACCTTCGTCGCGGCAAGGAAGCGCACGGCTCGATACATGCAGCGAGGTAGATCATGGACGAACGCACTTCCATTGCCAGGACGGTTCACGTGCTCCTCCCCAAGAGTGGTCGGCCCCTGTGCGGCCACGAGGAGCAGCGGCCCGCGCCGAGGGGTGCGGCCATGATCCCCTGCCCACAGTGCGTTGCCCTGCTGAGGAGCGGGCCGGTGGTGCGCCGGTCGCGGACCCGTGCAGAGGGTTGAGCGTGCGAACACGTGGCTGGTTCCACGCACACAGGGAGAACGACTATGTTCGGGATGTCCCTAGGCCTGTTGCCTGTCGTGTTGGTCTTCGTCGTCGCGGTGTTCTTCTTCTCGGGGGTCCGGGTCGTCCGACCGACGAGCCGCGGGCTGGTGGAGCGGCTGGGCAAGTACCACCGGCTGGCATCGCCTGGGTTCAACTGGATCATCCCCGGCGTGGATCGGATGATCCTCGTGAACATCACCGAGGTCATGGTGAACGCAGAACCGCAGGAGATCATCACCAGCGACAAGCTCAACGCCAGAGTGGACGCCCAGGTGTATTTCAAGGTGAAGAGCGACGAGGACAGCGTGAAGAACTCGCAGTACAGCGTCTACGACTACCAGTACCAGATGGTCAACCTGGCCCGGACGACGCTGCGCAACATCATCGGGACGCTAACCCTGAAGTCCGCGAACAGCGAGCGAGGCAAGATCAACAGCGAGCTCCAGAAGACCATGCGGGAGGAGACCACGCACTGGGGCATTGAGATCGTCCGCACCGAGCTCAAGGAGATCGACCCCCCCAAGGACGTCCAGGAAACGATGAACAAGGTCGTGAAGGCCGAGAACGAGAAGGTGGCGGCGATCGACTTCGCCACCGCCACCGAGACCATGGCGGACGGCGCCCGGCGCGCGGAGATCAAGAAGGCCGAGGGGATCAAGCAGGCGAAGATCCTCGCGGCCGAGGGCGAGGCGCAGGCCATTCAGCTCGTGAACGAGGCTGCCGACAAGTTCTTCGTGGGCAACGCGCAGCTGCTCAAGCGGCTCATCACCCTAGAGAACTCCCTGGCCGCGAACACGAAGTTTGTGCTCCCCTCGAACGCCGAGTTGGTGAACATCATCGGCGACATGGGTGGGATCCTTCCGCTGGGCCGGCCCCCGGAGACGGCCAGGTCCTCCCGGCCGCTCACCGGCGCGGCCGATTCGTCGGCACTCCCCCTCGGCGGGCACAAAGGTTCATGAGCAGCGTTCCCGCGGTCTGGCCTCTGAATCAGGGCGAGGTCGGAACGGTCGAGCGATGGGGTGCTCGCGTCGCGGAGATCGAGATGCGCGTCGTTCATTACGCAGGATCGGTCGCCTCCACGCCGAGCCGCTTTGCGGCGCCTGGGGATCGATGGCACAGACTGGACGGACGTCGTCGGGGACGTGACTTGCGAACCATGCCGGCGGCGCTGAGCGGCGGCCGATCCCGTACCTCGGCGGCGTCGCACGGCTCTCGCCGGCCGCGCACGAACTAAACGTGCGCATGTCCCACCTCCGCGAGTGCTCGGTCGATGCGCGGCAGCATGGCCGTCCGGGTGTAGTCGACGAGGCTCTCGCCGATGCCCGCCAGCGTGAGCACCCGCGGGGGAGCGTCCGCGCCGCGCCGGAGGGCGCGGAGGAGCAGGGACCAGTACTGGCGCTGGCGAGGGATCCGTACGCCGATCCCAGGCGATGGGGGCGAGTGTACGAACGTCCTCGAGTTCAGCTCGAGCCCGGGGCGCGGGGCGGCGCTCCCGCGGCAGCTGGTCCAGGACGAGGGCGCAGCGCGCGTAGTACGCGTCGGGGGGGCAGAGCGCCTCGAGGAAACCTGCGGTACCCGAGGAGCAGCGTTCGTTCGTCCATCGCGGGGGACAAAGTTGGTCGGGCCGAAGGCGTCGCCCGAGGCTGCACCACGCAGCCGTCCCTCGGCCCCGAGGCGGCACCTGAGCGGAGTGCACGGTATCGCCGTCAGAATGCCCACCATGGCCTGGGGGGAGTCGGGAGATGAGATCGAGCTGGCGACCGAAGATCTAGGACATTCACGAACGTTCGCGTACGGCGCGCGAGCATGCTCGGCGCTGCTCCCGTGCTCGACCACTGCCGGGCTCTGGCTGGCACGACAGGTGCGTCACCTTCTGCCCGACATGCCCGCAATGGTTCGTCGGAACCGGGCCATGAGAAAGGACATCGTCCAGCAGAACGGCTTCGTCGACTAAGACTAAGCGGCGAGCCGGAGAGGTGACCGCCGCCGTCCCGGGGTCACCGACGTGAAGAAACGACCGGATCGTAAGGTAGGACGGGATGCCGCCGCCGCGCGTTCCACCGAGCCTGCCAGTGGTTCGGGGGGGGCGAAGGACGCTCGGGCGCGAGCGCCCGGGCGCCCTCGGATCAATCGTGCATGGGCGGGCAGCCAGCGACCCTGCCCTGACGGTAGCTCTCGGCTGCACCCACCGCCCAGGCGGCGTAGAAGTTGCCGTATCTCGTCACCAGCTCCTGGCCGTCCACCGCCACGCCCCATCGACCGCCGTCGGAGGGATAGACCTCGAGCTGATGGCCGAGGATGACGCAGTGCCTGCTTTCCTTCGTTCCGGTCCTCATGCGTTCAGGGTACTCTTCGCCGAGCCTCCAGGAGGGGTCACCCCATATGAGTCCATGGCCCGCGGAGGATGCCATCTCTCACCGGACTGCGGAACTGGGCCGGAACGAACCCTCCCGCCCAGAGTAGCCGGTGCAGCTTGGGCCGGGAGACCCCGGCGTGGCGGGCGACCTCGGCCACGCAGCCGAAGGTGCGGAGGAACTCCCCGAAGCGCGCCGGGTCCAGCACGACGGGCGCTCTCCCGCCGGTCGGTTCGGCGGACCTTCGATGCGATTGTCCTGGAGGGCTTCGCGTACCTCCGAGCCGAACTCGAACGGCTGGCCGGGAAGGGCGGCGATGACCACGATGGACAGCATGTTCGAGAAGCCGCGCACGTTGAGCGGCCAGGGTGCAGGAGCAGCGACTCCTCGAAATCCGGTGTCGGGGGAGACCGCTCCCCCACGCCGAGCCGCGAGAAAGACTCCCGCTGCGGTCGTAATGACAACGGGTCCGGTGTCTCGCTGGAGGCACGGAGCGACGAACTCAACGACCAGCGTGAACGTTACCGCCACACGCGACGGCGAGGGCGAAGGCGAGCAGGTACATGTGATCGAGCAGCGGCCACGTTGATCCCGAACGTCCGGGCGACTTCCACCGAGCCAGTGCGAGGACGGAGTCGGTTCCACTGCTTAGAGGATGAAGGCGACTACCGTGGCGGCGCCGGCGAGCCCGATCGACAACTCCCCCGCCCGCCGAGGATGGTCAGCGCAGCGAGGAACGCGTCGACAAGGACACCCGCTGGGGTGTACGCGACGGGGACCCTTTGTTGCAGTGCCCCGCTTAGCGTACGCGCCACGGGTGTCGTATGGCCGCCCGCGCACGGACGTGCCGCAGCCGTCCCGCTAGCGTCCGGGATGGCGGAGGGCAATCCCCTCCCGGCTCGGCGGATGCAGCGACAGTCGCTCGCGCAAGGAGGCGACGATGATGTGGAATAGCTGGATGGGCGGCGATGGGTTCGCCTGGGGTGGCGGAATGATCAGAGTGGGCCTGCTCTCGATCTTGCTGGTCGGGATCCGTGTGGTCCTCCGCCGAAACGTTCCTCCCGGATCAGGGCGAGGGAACGGAAAACGCTCGTCCATGCTGCACTTTCTGCGTGCTGGTTCGGGTTGCACCGGTCTTCGCCGGCTAGGCATCGGCCAGCGCTCTCTGGTAGGAGCGCCGCGGTGCCTTGAGGCTTGGACCGGTTCGGCCGGACGCCGGACTGAGCCCCTCGCCCTCGTCCGCGGCGAGCTCCATCTCCTCCGCGCAAGCGACCAACGCGCGGGCCATCAGTCGATGACGCCAGCGGTTCCACCAGCGAGAGCCGCCGACCAACTCGAGCGCGGCCAGCCGCGCGACGCAGGCGGCGGTTCGGGCCCCGGACTGCTGGCCCGCGGAGAAGCTGCTGCTGTCATAGCTGGTCATGGGCCCATCCCCGGTAGTTGGCGCCTAGAGCGAGAGATCCTGTACGACTCGAACTTTCTTTACATAACGGACGGCGCTCGTCGAGGCCCGTCGCACTCGGGGCTGCGGCCCTCAGTCGGGCGTTGCGGGTGCGTCGATGCTGCGCGGGATGATGGAGATCTTGTGCCCAGGTCGCATGGGCTGATGACCCACGTCTTCGCATTCCTGCGTGCCTACAATCGACGCTCGAAACTCCACCCCTCACTCAGGCTCGCGTCCGGTGTTTCCGGATGGCGATGAGACCAACGGCGATGCACACGATGAGGTTCGCCATTGCTTCCCCCCTGGTCGAGCAGTCGCCGCCGAGCGCTTCCTGCTCGGCTCCCAAGTGGCCTTGAAGGCCCACCAGTGCCGAGTGCACGCGCCGTGCCCCTCGACCCCTGCTGCACGGGGCTGGATTCCCGAGGCCGGCCGGGTCCAGGTGAGTCTCTAGGCCGTTCGCGAACGTCGGCGAACGTTTCGGGGCCGTGCCGCCAGCACTTCTCACTACACCCCTGGTTTGACGAGCGCACCCTGGCTGAAGTGCGCACCGAGCGTCACCGTAGCGGTGCGCCCGTGGGCGTCCCGGCATCGACGGGGGTACGTTGAGCCCCAGGCCCGCCGCATGTCGCCTGCAGCGTCCGTTGGGGTGTGACCCCTGTTTGCCTTCCCAGCGGCGCCCTCGACCAGCGCCGGCGTCGGAGCAACTCCATGATCACGTCACGGCGGTCGGGAAGGAGCTGCTTTGACAGCGGCTGGCTCGTGGCTACGGTAAGAGAGTGCTGGCAGGCGACGTCGCCTGCTGCCCGCGCCATCCCGAAGGGTGGGACACCAGACAACCTGACGCCGGCCCGCGATTGGGCGCCGGAAGCAGCTTCGAAGGAGAGCATCCATGAAGATCCGACCGCTGCAGGACCGCGTCATCGTGAAGCGGGTCGCCGAGGAGGAGAGGACCAAGGGTGGGATCATCATCCCTGACACCGCCAAGGAGAAGCCCATCGAGGGAAAGGTGCTCGCCGTGGGCAACGGCAAGGTGATGGAGGACGGCAAAGTGCGCTCGCTCGACGTCAAGGCCGGCGACATCATCCTCTTCACGAAGTACGCCGGCACCGAGGTCAAGCTCGACGGCGAGGAGCACTTGATCATCCGCGAAGAGGACATCCTCGGCGTCGTCGAGGAGAAGTAGACGCTTCACCGCAAGGAAAATACGATATGGCTT